>Ga0255182_1000863_pt1 | contig 17718 bp, 14 predicted proteins | sample Atl_UVDOM_RepA_8_FD_188420 | JGI IMG/M metagenome (GOLD analysis project Ga0255182, IMG submission 188420) | Freshwater microbial communities from Altamaha River, Georgia, United States - Atl_UVDOM_RepA_8d | ecosystem: Environmental > Aquatic > Freshwater > River | place: USA: Georgia...
TTTTATCTGAACAAAATATAGTTTGTGTATATCGAATTTTATATTTGAAAGCAAGAGTAATATATATTTTACACAAGAAAGGTGACACATATCACGCACAGACACTTTTATATAGTAATCAAATTTACTATGATATTTTAAGTTTATTTCTAGATATCATGAATAGGTGTGAAACTTGTCTGACATTATTAACATTAGATTCTTACATAGAAATGTCTGTTAAAGATTATTTTTATAGAAAAGATAAAGATACCAAGGAATATACACGAGAAGATCGTGTTCTTGAAAAATTATTTAATATACAATTAGTAAAACAAGAAAAACTAGAAATTTATAAATACTTAGACTCTATAGAGGATGGTACACAAACATATGTGTATGAAAATGTCAAAGAATATCATGAAAAGATTCAGTTTTATAAAAAATATAGAGAAGAAAACGAGGCTATAGCTTTAGAGAATATTACTGAAAATAATAAAGATTTATCTTATATAGAAGAAAAAGACAGAAGAAATGATATAAAATCTATAATTTCTAACTTAAAGATAGATTTCTTTACTAGATTAGTATTCTTTAACCCTAAAAACCTTAATCTAGTTCCAGAAAATATACGACATGAAGTGAATGAAAAATTAGAATTAATGCAAAAAGAAGAGAAAATTGCCACAGAAATTATGAATGGTACTAAAAATGGTAAAATATTAGAGGATGATATCAAGGATAGATTTATGGCTCTAGCTCCTGAAAGAAGACGAAGAATACTGAAGAGTATCAAAAATAGAAAAGAAATGGAAAAATTTATAATTCATGTAGTGAATACATATTATAAAGAGCAAAAATTTACAGAAACATATACTTTACTGTTAGATTTAGAATATATAATGAGAAATTATCTTTATGGTTACAAAATAAGTAATCAAAACAGAGATATATTAGAAAAATATAAAAGTCTTACAAATACAAGATATGTAGACTTATATTTTATACTTTATGTCAAAAATGAAATAGATAAACGTATAAATGAATTTAAATTGAGTATGGAAAAAGATATAGATAATTTATCTGATTATTCTATACAGAAAGACGAAACACAATTTAATAAATATCTAGAGGAAGTAGTACGTGATAAATATAAAAATATAGACGGACTTTTTGACAAGATATATATAAATGCTGGTAAAAAAGCTGTTGATAAAAGTATCAGATTTTTAATGGGTGAAATTTATAATGAAAAACCTACAAGTATTACTTTTTTTGAGAATAATTCAGAGATAGAAGAGTATAAGCAGAGTATGATACAAAAATATCTCATACTAGATAAAAAATTTGATGAAGAGTTGATAAAATTAAGTACATGCAATCAACATCTGACAGACGAAGAAATAAAATCTAAGTATGTAGAATACTATATACACGGCTCAAATGATAAATTTCAGTCTCTTCTTGATAAAATATATAATATTAGAAATAAAATTTATGAAGAAGAAGTAAAACCAGACTTTAACACTGCTTTAGATAGTAATCCTGACACTCTAAAAACAAAATCTAACGTATATGTTCATATTTATCGAAATTATGAGAAAAAAATATACTCTTTTTTAGAAACTCAATTATATCCTATTTTTGATAATATATGGAATAGCTCAAACGGAGATTTTATTCAGTTTCTTGCAGGTAATTTTAGTATGTGTATTTTACACCTAAAGAATATGCAAACACCAATTTCCCCCGAGACTCAGTTGATTTTTATAGCTTCTAGAATACTCAAAAAATATTTATCAGAGAAACAATGTACATTTGGTCATAAACAATTCTCATTCCCCTCATTACAACTCGAACTTTTAGCATATAAAAATGCTGATACTGCTCATGTCTTACCTAGTTATTCTTTCCTTATTTTTACACCTTTATTGTATAGTTCAATAACACCAGATATGCAAAATCGTCTCTTGACTAATTTTGGAGGAGATATTCCGGATATTTTGATGGTTTACCTTAAATCTAGAGGATTTGTTGGATGTGCAATTTATGAGATGATTGGAAGATATGATACATCACCGATTCTTTTTGGAAATGACTCTCTAAATGAGATTTCTATAATTTTTGAAGGTCCGCATGGTATTCTGAAAAAACCGTTAGAAGATTTAAATACAGGTAAAAAATATAATCATAGGTCTATGATTAAAAAGCTTGATAAACCTCCATATTATGAAAAAATAGATGAGAAAATTATCTCTGACTGTTCGAAAAGTACTGGAAATGAACGAGATTGTAACAGTAAATCTCATTGCATGTATAAATCAACAGTATGTATTCCAAAGTCGTCTGAATGGACAATAAAGAAAGGTGAGTATTTTGTAGTTCTTGATAAACAGAATAATCCAAAATTGATAGAGCTTGTTTATACTTCATCTATCATGACTGGTTTGGCAGCTCATTTATTTTATGGTCAAAATGGCTTTGATATTAATAATCAGAAAATATATACTGAAAATATTATTATATTTCCTTGGTTTGAAAAAAGTCCTTCAACAGGTGTCCAATTTTTTATAGACCAAAAAGACATAGCATCTATAGCTTATACAGGACGAGGTCTTTTAAAAACAAAATATGGTAATGTATTTGGCGGAATTTACACCTTTGTCAAGAATTGGCTAGAAAAGGGTAACATTAGACAGCAGATTAATTCATCTTTACCTATAAAAATATATGGGTTAAGTTTAGGTGCTGGATTAGCTAATATGTTAACCTATATATTAGTCTCTGAGTATGATATAGAGCCACGTAGAATATTTACTATAGCTTTGGGAGGATATAGAATAGGAGATAGAGACATATCTAATTATTTAGCTCATAAATTTAAAGGTATAGAAAATCAATTCTGTAATTATATCAAAACTTCTCTGAATATTGATAATAGAACTAATACAATGAATTTTGAATTTGACTGTCTAACCAAGTATCCTACAGATGAAGAAGGATATGTCACTAATTTTAATCCTAAATTTGTTACAGATAATATTGTTCTCAATCAGACAATAAACAAAGAAGTATTACAAATATATGAAATGTATCCATCATACGATGTGGTACATAATTCTCTAACTATGACTAAACAAACTACATATGAAAATGTAGGTATTAATAGTAATTCACGCATTTCATATATTTGGGATAGTGATAATAGGAATTTTTATATCATGGATACAAATATTCTAAAAAAGGGTCTACAAGCATGTATAGATTATATAAGAGGTACAACTTCAGTACCTCACACAAATAAAGTGGCCAAAAATATAATACCGTATTATTCAAGTATGAAATGTAATAATTATTGGAATATAATACATGCCAATACAGCATATCTTCTTTCTATACATGACCCAAAAAGTATGACATATTCACAAAATTTAGTTAATAAGGACTTTATAATAAATCCAGCTAAAATTGCATGTAATTGAATTATGTATTTATTTATACATAATTAGTCATTTACTTACTGGAATAGTTATAATGTAGAGATTTTCTTTAAAATTGGCTGCATATGCTGTCTTTCAAACATTCCATCTATATCTTTTTGGGACATACCGTGTAAAGGATGAGTTTTATCAGTACTTATATTCTCGTCATACCAAAGAATACGTGTAGGATGGCGTGCTTTACTCATTAGTTCTTCTTTTATCAGCGACATTCTTTTATGGGTCTCTCTTTCTCTATATGTTCTACTTTGAAAGAATTCATGATAATTAAAATGATTATAAGATAAATAACCCCAATCCCAAGGTTTATCAGGATTTGCTTGTATAATTTCACATGTTATATTTGGATTTTCTGAAATGTGATTCCAATACAAGATTTCAACAGAAATCGCTTCTATAATGTCCCATGTTAGACTTGGATTTCGTGATATAGAGAACCATTCCCATGATTTATCAGGATTTGCTTGTATAATTTCCCATGTTATATTTGGATTTTGTGAAACAAAGTACCAATCCCAGTCTTTATCAGGATTTGCTTGTATAATCTCCCATGTTATGTTTGGATTAGATGATATACCAGACCAATCCCATGGTTTATCAGGATTCGTTTGTATAAACTCCCATGTGGTGTTTAAATTTTTTGATATACCATTCCAATCCCATGGTTTATCAGGATTTGCTTGTATAATTTCACATGTTATATTTGGATTTCTAGAGATATAAAACCAATCCCATTCTTTATCAGGATTTGTTTGTATAATATTCCATGTTATATTTTTGTTATCTGATAAATAACTCCAATCCCAGTCTTCATCAGGATTCGCTTCTATAATGTCCCATGTTATATTTGGATTTTGTGATATATAAAACCAATCCCAGTCTTCATCAGGATTTGCTTCTATAATTTCCCATGTTATGTTTAAATTAGATGATATACCAGACCAATCCCATGGTTTATAAGGGTTTGCTTGTATAATCTCCCATGTTATGTTTGGATTTGCTGAAATATAAAACCAATCCCATTCTTTATCAGAGTTAGCTTGTATTAAATCAAAGAAAAAATTAGATTTATCTAAAGACAATACTTGTTCGGACTGGTCTGTATTTTCTTGTTTAGCAGTTTCATATGGATCATCTTCAGGATAATATCCATAATATTCTGGTTGGTCTCTGCAACCACAATAGTGATTCGCTATACAACGAGTAAAAGTACTACAGTCGAAACATGTTTCTAATGTATTGTAAGAATTACAAGAAATGTCTGAGTATTTTCTTTCCATAGCAGACTCATTTCTTTCCATAGCAGACTCATATTGCGAAAAATCGCTTACAATCGAGTCAATTTTCTCATACAAATCATCAATAGTAGAGTCATTTTGTATAATATGGATCCAAGAATTATCAGGTATACTATCTATTTCCCTATTGTATAGATCATTTTCAGTGCCAACTCTATTTTCGTCTATACTGGTTCTTACTATTTTTATAGTAATCCATCCATCATCATTTAATTTATCTAACTCATTTTTATATCTAATATCTGAGATTACAACATCTTCGTCAATAGAATTAGCTTTTTTTAGAGTTAAATCTAGCCATAAATTAGTATTTTGTTTTCTTCCCCAGTCTTCTATAAATTCTAGAAATTGATTATCTTTATTTCTGGGTAAATTACAAGTATCTTGTGAAAAATTTAATATCTCATATATTGGATCCAAGAAAGATATTTTCTTGATATTCCTACATTCTTGACAAAGCCAGTCAGAAACTGTATCTTTTCCTGATCCCTTTTTCCCTCCGATTGCTATTTTCATCTTCATTCTTAATTACTTAATATTATTGTTAACAGTATATTTTCATTTTATAAGCTATGATTTGTTGTGATTGAATTATGTATTTATACATAATTTGTATTCAGAGATTATGGCAATTAGTCATTATTATCCTCATAACAATATGGATCATCTCCATAATACGGATCATCTCCATAATACGGATCATCTCCATAATATTCTGGTTGGTTTCCGCAACCACAATAGTGATTCGATATACAATGAGTAAGGGTATCACACTCAAAACATGTTTCTATTGTACCATAAGAACTAGCAGAAATACAAGAACTACAAGAAATATCTGAGTATTTTCTGTCCAACTCGCACAATGGCATAATAATAGAATCAATTTTCTCATATAAATCATCAATAGTAGATTCATTTTGTACAATATACATCCACGATTCATCAGGTATACTATCTATCTCTAGTTCATTGTTATTGTAGCTCATTTCAGTGCCAACTCTATTCTCGTCTATACTAGTTCTTACTATTTTTATAGTAATCCAATTATCATCTTTTAATTTATCTAACTCATTTTTATATCTAATATCTGAGATTACAACATCTTCCTCGATAGAATTTATCTCATATAACGAGTCCGAGAAAGACATTTTCTTCATATTATAAACTTTACAAAGAAAGTCAACAACTGTATCTTTGCCTGCTCCCATTTTTCCTCCAATTGCTATTTTAATCTTCATTAGTAATTAAGTCAGTAATTAAATATTATTGTTAAGAGTAAAATTCATTTTTGTCAGAATAAATAAATGGATAAATTTCTAAATATTGTTATTCCGTCTATTTTATCAAAATGTAGAGATTACTACTACATCTCAGGTAATAGAGCTTTCGACTTCTATTTTACTCACAAAATATCAGACTTTTTACAGGCTTGGAATATTAAGGCTGATAAATCAGCTTTTGAATTTATAAAGAATGAAATCAAAAAATATGCTAAAAATAACAGGAATAAATTAATAATACAAGATATACTGGAAGATGACCATATAATTCACTGTTTAAGATTCGATCAAGAACAATTTTTTATGTATATGGAAATTATAGACGTAAAAAAGCCTGTAATAGAGCATATATTATTAAAGTACTCCTCGTTTAATAACTTTTATACTACATTATTAGAGGAACAGAGAAAAATATATGAAAACCTCAAGACAAGTATGAATATCACCATATTTGATGATATTCTCGATTATAACAAGAAATATGGTATACCTGTTATTGAAGAGCCTGTAGATATGTTTGATGTCGTAAAGAATAGTATAGGATATCTTTGTGAACATGTCAAAAAGCATACTCTTGTTAAAATAAGTAGAGAAATCACTCCTATACTAAAAAATATCTATTTGTATAGTATGGAAAATAATGATGTTTTAGAGTATATAGATTCTATAGAGATATCATGTCAAAATGTCTCTAAGATTATACTTGAGTATAAAAAATACTTAACTTCATACTCTACGTATATGATTTATGTAAAATCTTGTCATAACTTATTTGAACAGTATAAAAAAATTAGATATCAGTATAATATAATTACAAACATGATATGGACAGACTTTTCATCAGAGTATAAAACATTTCTTCTCTCTATCTGTGATAATAAGAAGTCTCCAGTATTTTTCAATATATCTGAAACATGTAAAACATATTTACTCTGTCAAAATACAGATACACCACGTGTTATAGGCAAAAAAAACTGTATACCTCTAATAGAGGATAGACTAAAAATTATAGATATATTCCTTAAAAACTAAAATGATTTTTGACAAACTAAAATATTAAACAGTAAAGTATGACAGGAACTGATTTCTTTGAATTAATACAGGCAAACCCAAATAAACCATGGGATTGGGATTATATATCATCAAATGTAAACATAACTATGGATATTATACAAGCAAATCTTGATAAACCATGGAATTGGATTTTTGTCTGTCTAAACCCCAATCTTTCATGGAAGTTTATCCAAGCAAATCCCAATAAACCATGGAATTGGGTATTTATATCACAACATTCCAATATAACATGGGATATTATACAAGCGAATCCCAATAAACCATGGGTTTGGACAAGTGTCTCAGAAAATCCTAATGTAACATGGGAAATTATACAAACAAAACCGCGTAAACAATGGAATTGGTGTAGTGTCTCACAAAATCCTAATATTACATGGGAGATTATACAGGAGAATCCTGACGAACCATGGGATTTGGAATTTTTCTGTCAAAATCCCAATATTACATGGAAGATTATAGAGGAGAATCCTGACGAACCATGGGATTGGTATTCTATTTCACAAATTCCGACATTAACATGGGAGAATATAAAATCAAGACCTGATGCAGATTGGCATTGGGAATCTATATCATGTAATCCCAATATTTCACTAGACATTATACAGGCAAACAGAGATGAACCATGGGATTGGGATTTTATTTCACGAAATCCAAACATAACATGGGAAATTATACAGGCAAACAGAGATGAACCATGGGTTTGGGAAAGTATTTCCTTTAATCCAAACATAACATGGGAAATTATACAGGCAAACAGAGATGAACCATGGGTTTGGAGGTATATTTCAAGAAATCCAAATATAACACCAGCTATTATACAAGCCAATCTTGATAAACCATGGGATTGGGGACAAATTTCAATAAACGAATTTACCAGACACTAAACAAGCATTGACAGTATCTAATCAAAAAAGATGTAACACTTAAAATGAACTTTGTAATATTATATCAAAATTTTGATACTTTAATATTACAAAAAAGTTGTCATGTATAGGTATACATGAAAGCAAAATCGAGTACCAAAATTGGCTGATTTTACACAGGACAAAAGTATGGACTTTTTGATTTATTTTAAAATATATTTTGTGGCGTGACCATGCTTTATCATATAGTCGGCAATGTCTATACCATCCATAGTTGTTATTTGTCCCAAGTGTCTTCCATACTTTTCTCTACCCATAAATTTAATCATTACATATTTGTTCTCTATTAATGAGGATAAAATCTCTTTGGCAGACAAACCGTTTAACTTCTCTGTTACATTTTTAGTTTTTATTTCTGGTGTATCAATACCGTATATGCGACATTTTTCCATAAAGTATCTACCACAAAAAGGTAAAATTACTGTGATAGTATCACCATCATATATTTTAACTACTTTACACTTTAATGTTTCTCCAGATACACATAAAGCTGCTGCTGTATCAGGATATTCTTTACTTGACTGAAAACAACAAAACATTTACTTTTTGTTGTTTCCTTTTTAACATATGTATATTTATACATATTTATTTATTCTTTTTCTTTTTCACATGAGTTATTTACTGAAGAAAGCTGTTTATTCGAGCAATATAAGATTTTGAAGTCTCACACGAATGTTTGAATGTGCATAAGACATCAGTATTTTTCAGAGAGTTTGAAGAGTATATCACCTTTTTGCAATTGCAGTCGAATGAACAAGGCAATATGTTTGTTAATTGTTCAGCCTTATGTGCAAATGCGCATTTAGCTCCAAACTTACATGTTGTATGTGTGAGAACACTTTCACAGAGTTTTCGATATTTCTGTGTAACAAAGGCGGATTCGACTTTAGCAGGTTTTTGTGGTTGTTTCACAATCTTTTTCACTTCTTTCCACTCTGAATCATTTTCTTCAGGTTGAGGTTCAGGCTCAGGCTCTGCAATAGGAGATTCGATTATTTCTGGTACAATTGGTTCTTGTTTTGGAACTATAAGTTTCACCAAATCAGCCCACATGATTTTCTCCTGAACAGGCTTGTGTACAGGAACAGCCTTGTGTTCTACAGGAACAGGCTTGTGTTCTACAGGAACAGGCTTGTGTTCTACAGGAACAGGCTTGTGTTCTACAGGAACAGGCTTGTGTTCTACAGGAACAGGCTTGTGTTCTACAGACTTCTTCACGAACAAGGTTTGATTTGAAAAAGATCTAAATCTCAAAAGATAACTAAACTTAGTCTCTCCCTCATGGATTCTTTCACACATTCGTGTTGTGCTCTTGTTTAGAAAGCAGCCGTTTTCTTTGCAAATAGTGAATGCACAGTTTTTTCCATAAGAACATACAAACGGGTTAACATCAGAGATAGAATGGGAAAAACTACAGTTTACACCATGTTTGCAAGGTATGTTTTTCACAATAGAATCACAAAACTTTGTGCATTTCTTTTTGATTTCAGGTACTGGTTTATCTGTGGAAGAGACTTGTTCATAGCACTTGTTCTCTTTTTCGAATAGAACAACTTCCAAATCTTCTTCATCAGAGAAATCCTCTGTTTGTTCAGGAATTGAAACAAGTTCATCCTCTTGTTCAGGAATTGAAACAAGTTCATCCTCTTGTTCAGGAATTGAAACAAGTTCTGGTTCAACAATAGATTGAGTGGTAGAGATTAGCTCTACTTTTGGAATCGAGATTTTCTTGATTTTCTTATCCATTTCAGACTTGTAGTATTTACTTGCTTCTTCCATTGTGTTAAATTGGAAATTAATAGATGCAAGTTGAATAGGCAAAGGCCCGTTTAGTTTAGTAGATGTTTTAAAGATGTTTGGAATAGTCCAAGTGTAGTATTTGCAGGAATCAACAACGTTTATGGTTTTAGTATTCATTAGTTACGGAGATATTTTGTAATCTATAAATTTTACAAAATTCATTTTTTCAGAAAAACTAGTATGTTTTATATCCACCATTACAATTTTTAGGTTGTTCTGTTTGTAAATTGACGATATTTTGTGGATATCGTACTGAGTGTACATAAACTGGAGGAATTATAGGCCTTGGCGGACAGAAAGAACCATATTGTTCTAAACTTGAGTAACAAGGAGTTGGGTTTGTTGAGGTAAATTTTTCTTCTCTTCTCTTTGACATTTTATTATACAAAAATATTTAATTATTTCCTTCTTACTATATCATACACAATAATTAAAATAAATACTAGTAAAAGTATCGATATATAAAAATTTATATTGTTACTTTTACTAGTATTATTACAAATAAATAGACAGTTATTATCCCTGTAAACAATATTTTTTTTATAGTATGCTTTTTCATTGTCTTTTTCTGTAATATTCAAAGGAATAGATAGACATTTTTTATTACAGTAAAAAACAGTAATATTTGGTTCTAGTGTAAATTCAGTTTGTTTGTCTATATCATTTGTAGATATTAAACAGTCGCATAAATTTTCAAAAGTTATGTGAAAATTTCCAGAATAAATTAATTTGATAGTATCTCCATATACTATTGGCTCACCTTTCTTTTTATTTACTGCGATAATAGTTATAGTATCTCTATTACCTATTATATCTCCTACAAAAGGTTTCCAAACCATATATCCTGTATCATTGTCTCTTACAGCTTTGAGAGAAGTTTCTGGAACACCCAGCCAAACTATATCTCCTGATAATACCTTTCTTTTTGTATAGTCAGAAACAAGAGTATTTGATAGTATCATTATATTATTTTTCTCAGATGAAAGTCTCATAATACCAATGCCCGACTTAGAATCTACTTTTGTAGTGACATATTTGTCTCTTGCTTTTATATGAAAAATATCACCATAAAATACTGAGTTAGCCTCATTTAAAGGAAATGTACCAGAATTAAGTATAAAACTTGTGCTATTTTCTCTTGGTACTTGTAAATAATGAGGATTAATATATTCAAATAATTTATTTGATAGAGGAATACATAATTTCTTATCATTTATATAATATCCTGCAATACTTTTTAGTCGGTCTGTTAAACTTATACATTCTTTCAAGCTATTAATTTCATAACATACACCCTTAACAGCATTTTCACACATATGAGACTCAGAAATATTGAATATCGTGTCATCTTTAATATCCCATGTTTTAGTCATTTTTATATTATGAAATATTTAATAATTCATGTTAAACTGCATTCTAGCAGGGTGTTTTCTAGAGACTTTTATAATATCATGTGAGCGTAGACCATGTTCGTTATGGTCTCCAAGAACTGTAGTCCATACTGTAAGTTTACTATTAGAAAGTTCCATTCCATAATTTGTCTGTATATTTGAGACTAATACCTCAATAGTTTGGTCTATTACATATTGTATTCTATTTGATTGATTTTCTCCAGAGGGAATTGTATATCTACTGTATATAGAACCAACATTTGGCACAAAGTTTTCCCAGATACTGTTTAATACACCAATAATTGAATCATTGGGAACAACTATTCGTCTATTTTGAGGGTCAACACCCATTGTTAATTCTGTAACTTTTCTAGATATAGTATTTATAGTATTTTGGCTGAAAAGACTATTATATCCATTTTCCTGATAGCCGACATATCTAAGATAATCAAAATTGTTTTCTATTGGTACTGCATACTCCATTTTAATACTAAATTATATATTTTTTATTGTTTAAAGATTTTTTAAGATACACAAACAATAAAATGGACAGATATTTAATATTAGATATCGGACGCTTATACAACAAGTTTTACGATACATCCTCTTGGAATGAAATTACTGATGTAAGAAATACTATAAAAAGTCAGAATATACAGAATGTACTCATAGCAGTAACTTGTAACGACTTTAAGACAAAAAATATCAAAGAACAGGAAGAAATACTGACATCTGTCAGGAATTATTACTTATCAGGAATTGATAAGATAAATATACACTATGAGATATTTGATGGTAATAATTTATTAATGTATGAAATATATTCTGCAAATATGCACAATGAGTATGATATTTTATTATCTACAAATGAAGATTGTATAAGAATATATCAAAAACAAACAGACAACTATACAATAATACCATATGGCTATACTTCATTTGTAAATAAAAAAGAGACTATTGACACAAAAGTAATAAAAGAATGTGACTCTTATTATAACGAAATTTTTAAAGATCTAAATTTAACAGGAAATAAAATATTAGCAATTAATAGTACATATTCAACGGCTGTATATCTCAATATACCTTTACTTTCTGACTTGTCTGATGTTATTTTTCAGATAAAATCTCACATAAAAGGAGAAATACCTCTTACTATTATGGAAAATACTAGATATAAATTATTTAATATAATTATGTTGAGAAGATTATTTAAAAATATCAGAAAACAATCAAAACATGAATTTACTATATCTTATGATTCTATCAATTGGATGCAAGGTTGGTATAACATTGAAGTAATTAAATAATTGTCATGTATAGGTATACATGAAAGGGTTTTTGAGTACCAAAATTGGCTCATTTTATACAGGGTGTAAGTATGACTTATTCAAAGTCATTTCCAATATCATTATCATACTCGTGTTCACTCTCCAAGATATCAGATTCTACATCTTCATCATCAATAATTCCATCTTCATCTTCTTCCTCTTCATCATCCTTGATTTCCTCATCTTCATGGTCAGGTATTTCAGGATTTATTTCATCATCATCATAAATATTATCTTCTTCTACATCTACGACTACTTTAGATTTTCCTAGATTCTTCAACACATCTGTTACATCTTTGGCTTCAGTTTGTGATATAAGTAGATTGGCTACTGTCTTTTTGATAGTTTCTGCTTTAGATTCAGTAGATGTAATCTTTCTTACAGCTTTCATAGACACATCGTCTGTTTCTGATACCGGTACTGGAAGTTTAGGCTTAACTTTGTACATATACTTTTTACATTCCTCAAAGTCACTGTCAGAAAGAGGTTGAATATCTTTTCCATCAAATCTACCGATTACGACTCTGTTTTCGTCAGAGTCAAAGACGAAGCGAGATTTTTCATTCCAAAACTTGTTTATAGTCTTGTTTAACTTCAATTTTTTATGGTCATCAATGACACTAGAAGGAGTTACAGGAGTTTTTACTGTTTCTCCTACACTTAGGAGAGCGATTAACTCATCTTTCTTGATTTTTGAAGAAAAAGGAATAGACCGAGATTTTGCCAAATCTTTTAATTCTGGTACTGTCATTTTAGTATAATTGACACTACTGGTACTTGGCACCTTTTTTGTTTCATCCATGGATGCTGATGTAGGTTCACTTGCACTTTTGCTATGTTTTGAACAAAAATTAGAACCTGCTTGTACAGATTTACCACATATTGTTCCACTGTTTGCACCCTTTACAAAAATGTATTGACAGTCAGTCTTGTGTTGAATTTCTGGAATCTTTACATTTTCTTGAATGATTGTTATAAATTTAGGTTTAGAGGGTGCATCTTTTTGTGGATTATCTATCGTTTCTTTCCAGAGTTGTCTCAATTCAACATTTGAAATACTATACTTGTCTTCTATTCTAGATATATAAATCTCAACATATGAGTTTACTTTAGTAGATGTTGAAAGAACAAACTCTGATAATAAATTATTAATTTCGTTTTGCATACTGATTAGGTCTGATATGCATCAGAAAAAAGTTAAAGGAATTCATTTTTATTCTTGTTAAAAGATTGAAAATACTACAAAAAATGAATGAATTGTGTAAATCCTTGTTAATTAGTATGAATTTAAAAGATGTAGTAAATAGTATGAAAATACTAATTTGTTTCGAAAAATATCAAGAATGTATTATAATTGGAACTACATGTGAGAAAATATTCCCATTTTCTCTGGAGATAAAAGAAAATTTAGCTTTTTGCTATATAAAGACAGGTAAAAATAGAAATGCTTACGACTTATATACAAAAATGTTAGATTGCCGTCATTTATCTGAACAAAGAGCAAATGAAATACTTTATAAAAAGAATTTTCTTATAGACAAAATATCAGATTCTTATCAAGCATATAACATAGATAATGTGAAGTCAGTGATTCCAAATAATACACATATTCCTTATATTACTTTCAGTATAACGACATGTAAGAGATTTGAATTATTTGAGAAAACTATCAACTCTTTTCTTGAGTGTTGTCTTGATAAAAATTTAATTTCTGAATGGATTTGTGTAGATGATAACAGTACAGAATACGATAGAGAACAAATGAGAGAGAAATATCCATTTTTTAAATTTATTCATAAAGATATTTCAGGAAAAGGACATCCTCAAAGTATGAATATAATAAGAGAAATAGTGAATACTCCTTATTTATTTCATATGGAAGATGACTTTTTATTCTTTGAAAAACGTAATTATCTTTCTGAATGTCTCGAGGTTATAAACAGTGACAATTTTATAGGTCAATGTTTGATAAATAAGAATTATGCCGAAATATCTAGTGGTATAGAGATAAAAGGAGGTGAATTTAAAACAACAGAGCAAGGCTTGAGATATTATGTACACGAATATTGCTCTAATGAATCTCAAAAATGTTTATGGTATCAAAAACATGGAAATTCTCCGCATTGTAATTATTGGCCTCATTTCTCTTTCAGACCTTCTCTGATTAAAACTGATGTTTTTAAGGTTATTGGCATGTTTAACAGTAATGCACCTCACTTTGAGATGGAGTATGCTTATAGATATGCACAAAAAGGATATATTTCTGCTTTTTTAGAGGGAATTTATTGTTTACATACAGGAAGATTAACGTCACAGAAAGATGACCCAACAAAAATAAATGCTTACATACTGAACAATGAAGAACAGTTTACTAAAACAGTCAGAATTAAAGAAGACTTTAAAATAGAAAACTATGTGATAAATCTTGATAGACGTCCTGATAGATTAGAGAGTTTTCTTAAAAATGCACCTATAAATTTTAAGAGATTTTCTGCTATTGATGGAAAAAAGCTAAAACCAAGCAGACAACTTCAAAAATTGTTTGAAAATAATGACTACAATATGCGAAAAGGTATGGTAGGTTGTGCTTTATCTCATATTAAACTCTGGATTCAACTGTTAAATTCTGACAAAGATGCCTATTTAATTGTGGAAGACGATATTGAATTTTTACCAGAGTTTACACAGAGATTAGATAAAGTAATTTCGTCTCTAAAGTCTATAAATGAAATAGAATTGATATATGTCGGTCATCATTTGAGACAGAACTTCTTAGCCGGCTGTTATGATTCTGGCGATATAACTATAGAAAAATGGTCTTCAGAAGATTCACTCAGAAAATCATTAGGAGGAACAGGAGGATATATTATAACAAGAAAAGGCGCTGAAAAATTACTAGAACGAATTAATAAAACAGGAATGACTAATGGTATAGATACAGTTCAGCAAAAAGCTGCTGATGATATTAATGTATACTATTGTTTTCCTCATTTATACAAGAGCGAATGTGTGAGAGATAATGTAATTCCAGATACTGATATTCAAACAGATTATGACTCACTCACTCTATCACTAGAGAAAAGATTATATTTAGAGATGGAATATTATAATAATAAAAAGATATGTTTTTATCTTGCATTAAATATAGAACATCTCAAACGATTACTAGAAAATAATCAGGATGATGTAATTTGTTATCAAAATTATGAAAATCCTATACAAGTGCAAGAACTTTATCTTAAATTTGATAATAGGCGCAAATATATGCTTGACGACTGTGTGATTTTCTTTGTTCCTGACACATGTGAAGTTATGGACCGTCTCAAAGTGAATGAAACTTGGAATATAGATAGTATTTTTGAAAACAATTACTTGCCATAAGTCATACTTTTACCCTGTATAAAATGAGCTAATTTTGGTACTCAAAAATCATTTCATGTATACCTATACATGACAACTTTTTTGTGATACTACTTTTGTTGGAAAACTATCAAGACTACTGTTTTCATTTGAGTCAAATGTATTCTATCTTATCTGTTTAAAGCCAACTTTGTCAGATACAAATGAGAATCGCGATTTTATTATGTGGGCATATAAGAACATGGGAAAAATGTAAGGATAATTTTATTCAAACATTTTGTCAAGAACACGAAGTTGATATATATGTACACACATATAATCAAAAATATTGTTATCACCCTTTTATAGCAGGAAAACTTAATATTTCAGATGAAAAAAATACACAGGAAATAACTCAAAAAGACCTGCAACTTTTTGATATAATAAATGTCAAAAAAATTGTACTGGAAAACCAAGAAAATGTTATTAATGGTATCACTGATATTGATGAATACCCTGTTAACATGGATATTCACTGTCAGTACAGGAAAATTAATCTGTGTAATAGTCTTCTTCAAGAACAGAATACATATGACCTTATTATTAAGACACGTATGGATATAAAATACTCTACTCCATTTATTTTACCTAATGCAAAAGAGAACACTATATATATCTCTCCATGTGATACTGTTTATCCTCAAGATGCATGTTTTATTGCTGAACCAAAAACATTTAATCGTTTCATCTCTGTTCTAACTGGTAAATATCCACAAAAGATTATAAACCCTCATTTATGGATGCAAATCTGTATACAACAAGGGTTTCAACTAGAATCACTTTCTAGTTCAGTAGAATTTGTTAGACTCGATAAAAGCGAGTAAACAAATTACACAGGCTTATAAAACAGTTTCTCTCCAGAACTTTCATTTAAACCATATGTATTTTATACATATATAACTTTACTCTTCGTTTATTGTTAGTTTTCTGAAATCAACTTATGTATTTCTTTATATTCACAGGTTTTGAGAGAGATTCTGAAATACTTGGTATTTTTATGTACTTTTTGTATATCAAATATTAGGGTTTCTATTTTTTCAGAAGTTATAGAGAGATGTGCACTATCGGCTTTGTTACCTATTATAACTAGGAGTTTATCAGGATTTTTCTTATGGAAATTAGAAAGATGAGTAAAAAATTCTCTTCCAATAGTATTTACATTAGTTATATCAAACATTAGTATTCCAGCATCCACATTTTCATATATTCTATGATTTTCTGTATACATCTTTGTTCCTGCTATATCCCAGTAAGTTACATTTTCTATTTCTACCTGTTCTATATCTTTAGTAAAACGAAATTTTACAGAAAAATCAAGGTTTCTTAGTCTTTTTATTAGTGTGGTTTTTCCAACTCCAGAGTTTCCATAAACTACTGCTTTTATACTAGACATTATTCTTAGAGGGTACTTTTACCAGTAAATTTTAATATAAATTCATTTTTTGGCAAGACTATCTGATACAATCCATAAAAAGACAGTAGAATTCTATATTCAAACTAAATAATGTCTTTGACATAAGTCATACTTTTACCCTGTCTAAAATGAGCCAATTTTGGTACTAGATTTTGCTTTCATGTATAGGTATACATGACAACTTTTTATTATATGTCAAATAATAGTTCTTCATAGTTTATTTATGCAATATTTTCTATGAGAATTACGGCTGATAAGGAACAGTCTGTTTCCAGAGCTTTTAGAACAGATGTCTTATTTGGTCTGACAGACGTATTGTCAAGTAACCA
>Ga0255182_1000864_pt1 | contig 17713 bp, 11 predicted proteins | sample Atl_UVDOM_RepA_8_FD_188420 | JGI IMG/M metagenome (GOLD analysis project Ga0255182, IMG submission 188420) | Freshwater microbial communities from Altamaha River, Georgia, United States - Atl_UVDOM_RepA_8d | ecosystem: Environmental > Aquatic > Freshwater > River | place: USA: Georgia...
CATTCACAGTGACGGCTGTGAACGATGCTCCGGTATTAAGTGCGATTTCAAATCAAACAACGTCCGAGGATAATTCAGTTGCAGTGAATTTTACAATTAATGATGTAGATAACACTTTAAACTGTGCGACTTCGGTCAGTTATGCTTCATCGAATACAGCCTTGATTGATACGGGTGATATCGTGTTTACGGGAACAGCACCGAACTGTACGGCGACGTTCAATCCAAAATTGAATCAAAGTGGCGTAACGAATTTAACATTCACACTCACGGATGGATCATTAACATCAGTGCAGAATTTCAGTTTAACGGTCACAGCCGTGAACGATGCTCCGGTATTAAGTGCGATTTCAAATCAAACTACATCCGAGGATAATTCAGTTGCAGTCAATTTTACGATCAACGATGTGGATAATACTTTGAATTGTGCCACGTCGGTCAGTTATGCTTCATCGAATACAGCCTTGATTGATACAGGCGATATTGTATTTACGGGAACGGCGCCGAATTGTACGGCGACTTTAAATCCAAAACTAAATCAAAATGGTTTAACGAATTTAACATTCACATTAACAGATGGATCATTAACATCAGTGCAGAATTTCAGTTTCACAGTGACGCCGGTGAACGATGCACCGGTGCTGAGTGCGATTTCAAATCAAACTACGGCAGAAGATACTCCACTAGTTGTTAACTTTACAGCGAATGATGTGGATAGTTTGATTTTATGTAGCTCTGTGAATATTTCTGTCACATCTTCGAATGCTACCTTAATACCAGATTCCAACATTGTGATTGGTGGTGCGGCGCCGAACTGTACATTGACTTTAACTTCATTGGCGGATCAATTCGGAGCCAGCAACATTACAGTCGTTCTAAATGACAATGCGGCTCCTAATCTGCAAAGCACGCAAAATTTCAGCTTCACAGTCACAGCTGTGAACGATGCTCCGGTATTAAGTGCGATTTCGAATCAAACCACATCCGAGGATAATTCAGTTGCAGTGAATTTTACAATTAATGATGTAGATAACACTTTAAACTGTGCGACTTCGGTCAGTTATGCTTCATCGAATACAGCCTTGATTGATACAGGCGATATTGTATTTACGGGAACGGCGCCGAATTGTACGGCGACTTTAAATCCAAAATTGAATCAAAGTGGCGTAACGAATTTAACATTCACACTCACGGATGGATCATTAACATCAGTGCAGAATTTCAGTTTAACGGTCACAGCCGTGAACGATGCTCCGGTATTAAGTGCGATTTCAAATCAAACAACGTCCGAGGATAATTCAGTTGCAGTCAATTTTACGATCAACGATGTGGATAATACTTTGAATTGTGGAACTTCGATCAGTGCCGCTAGCACAAATACCACATTAATGCCATTATCAGGAATTAGCTTTGGTGGAACAGCGCCGAACTGTACAGTGACATTAGCTCCAGCGCTGAATCAAAATGGAACTTCAGATATGACGCTGACATTAACTGATGGAACATTAACTTCAGTTCAAACATTTACATTAACGGTTGTTGCGATTGACGATGCTCCGGTGATTTCGGCCATTTCAAGCCAAGCTATTTCAGAGGATAATACAGTTGTAGTTAATTTCACAATTAATGATGTGGATACTGTATTGAACTGTTCGACATCCATGTCAGCAAGCAGTTCCAATACGGCGATGTTGCCGGTATCGGGCATTGCTTTCGGCGGAACAGCTCCGAATTGTACGGCGACATTGACGCCACTGGCTGATCAAAATGGAGTATCGAACATCGTATTGACCGTGACGGATGGAACGACTCCGGTGACTTCAGCATTCAGCTTGACGGTGAATGCTGTGAATGACAGCCCTGTATTAAGTGCTATCGCTTCACAAATTACATCCGAAGATGTTTCTTTGGCCGTCAATTTTACAGTCAGCGATATTGATAATACTTTGAATTGTGCCACATCCATGACGGCAAGTAGTTCCAATACAGCGATTGTGCCAGTATCAGGAATTGTTTTTTCAGGAACAGCACCGAATTGTACAGCGACAGTAACTCCGGCCTTAAATCAAAATGGAGCGGTTAATTTAACATTCAGACTCAGTGATGGAGCTCTTTTTCATGATCAGACATTTGCACTCACTGTAAATCCTGTGAATGATGCACCTGTCATTTCATCAATAGCGAATCAAAGTATTAACGAAGATACTTCAGTTGTGGTGAATTTTACTATTACAGACGTAGATAGTACTCTATCATGTGCGACAGCTATGAGTTCAGCAAGTTCAGCGACAGCTTTGATTGCCTCAGGTAATATTACTTTTGGTGGAACAGCGCCGAATTGTACGGCGACCTTAGTGCCAATTGCAAATCAATCTGGAACAAGTGATATCACATTCACTGTGACCGATGGTTCTTTGACGGCAAGTACAACTTTCCAGCTTGAGGTTGTTGCGATCGATGATCCTCCGACAATTGCTGCGATTACAGCCAAGTCGATGTCAGAAGACGGTACATTAACGTTTGGTTTTACAGTCAATGACACAGATACTCCGTTACTTTGTGATGCTACGAATTTATTAGCTTCGTCATCAAACTCAACGTTAATGCCGGCTGCAACGATTGTATTTGGCGGCACAGCGCCGAATTGTACAGCGACGTTTACGCCGCAACCCAATCAATTTGGAACAAGCACAATTACATTTGTTGTGACGGACGGAACAAGTTTAGCGAGCAGAAATTTTACATTAACTGTGACAGCGGTGAATGACGCTCCTGTGTTGACGTCATTTACAAATCAAACATTAAAAACAGATGCTTCAGTAGCTCAGTCGTACACGTTGACGGACATTGATAATACAATGAACTGTTCAACCAGTATCACAGCAACATCCAGCAATACGGCGATTATTGCCAATGCAGATTTAGTCAAATCTGGAACGGCTCCTAATTGTACTTTAACCGTGAATCCTTCTTTGAATGTGGCAGGAACTGTCACAGTTACAGTGACGGCTTCAGACGGTAGTGCAACGGCTACGCAAACATTTACAGTAACAACTGTCAATGTCACAAGCTTAGCAGTGAATCCGACGACAACAACTTTGATCAATGCAGGGTCGACACAGCAAATCGTGGCGACAGCAACCTATTCCGATTCTTCCACAGCGGTTGTAACAACTAATACAGGGGCCAGCTGGACATCCAGTGCGACGGGTGTTGCGACTGTGAATAATGCCGGTTCAAAAGGTTTAGTGACAGCTGTCGCTAACGGGAATGCGAATATTACAGCGACCTACAAAGGCGTTTCTGCTGTGACTGCGGCATCCGTTGTTACAATGACGGGTATTACAGTTTCGCAATCGGTGATTAATTCGGGTATTGGAACTGTTGTGAATGTATCTGCTCAGGCGATTTATAATCCTTCTGGAACACAAGACATTACCAGCATTGCAACTTGGTCATCATCTAATTCAGGTGTGGCCAGTGTCTCGGCAGGTGTGATTACGCTCAACTCTGCAGGAACAGCAACGATTACGGCTTCTTATGGTGGATTTTCTCAGACTGTATCTGTGACAGTGCAAAATATCAGTCTAGTTTCAATTGATGTCACTCCGGCGTCGCATTCGATGGGTGTCAATGCCACGCGAAATTTTATTGCTACGGCGACTTATTCAGATTCTTCGACGGCGAATGTGACTAGCAGTGCTGTTTGGAGCTCGACAAATGCATCAGTGGCGACTATTTCGAATACGGCCCCAAATGTTGGACGCGCGACGGGTATCGCGGGCGGATCGACGACAATTACGGCGACGATTGGTTCTGTGTCTGGATCGGCGAGTCTGAGCGTGACAGCTGCGACATTGACTTCAATTACAATCACACCGGATGATGCGCTTGTGACAAGTAATGGAACATATCAATTGCGAGCACTTGGAACTTTTAGTGATGCTTCCACTTCGGATATTACTGAACAAGTGACGTGGTCATCATCAAATACGACGGCAGCTACAATTTCAAATACTGTGGGAACAAAAGGGCGTGCAACGACGCCAAGTTTTACCGGCTATCGTACCACAACTATTACAGCCACTTTAGGTGCTGTTTCTGATACGACTCCGCTGGGTGTGAATGGTTCAACTGTGACATCAATAGTTGTTACTCCGACGATTCAAATCACTCCTGGATCTACTTATAACTTAGTGGCGATGGCCAACTTGGCGGATGGCGGGTCGATTAATGTGACTGATTTTGCAGTTTGGTCAAGCGGCACAACAAGTGTTGCTACTGTGTCGAATGGTGCGGGAACAAAAGGCTTAGTGACAGGTGTTGCTAATGGAACAGCGACAATATCTGCGGTGTATGGTGGACAAACGGGGACGCGTGTTGTAACTGTAGCTGGATCGCAAGTGATCACAGAAGTTGGTACAGGATTGCTAGGTCAGTATTACAATTGGTCGGGCGGAGCTCCGCCGACAACAGCAAATGCTTTCTTACCAGCTAATAAAAAAGGTGAACGTATTGATGCTCGAATCAATTTTGCATGGGGAAGCGGAAATGCTCCGATGGGTGTCGGCGATTATTTTAGTGTTCGCTGGACAGGTTTTTACAAAGCAACAAGTACAACAAATTATTTCTGTTCATATTCGGATGATGGTATCCGTGTTTATATCAATGGTGCACTTGTGATTGATAACTGGACGCTGCACGGCCCAACTTGGAATTGTACTGCGAATATTCCGATGACTGTTGGAACAAAGTATTCAATTACTTATGAATACTTTGAAAACGGTGGTGGTTCAGAAGCTCATTTCACGAGATCTTCTGTCAGTGCGGCCGATGCTCAAAACACAGGTACGCGTGCAGTACAACAGGTTGACCTGTATCCGAATTAAGCTAAACTGAACAAGTGAATTCAAAGATCTATTTATTATTTTTCATTTTGTGGGTATCAGTGCCGTCTTTTGCGCAAACAAAAGATTATGCCGGTTTGCCATTTACCGATCAAACGCTGAAGTTTGCCTTAGGCCTCAGTTATTCAAAATTAGAAACCTACTCAGAAACAGGAAATTATTTTTTACTTTCAAATACGAATCCTAAAATCGAAATCAAATATTATTCAAAATTTAAAGATTTTTTCAGACATATTTTTTATGTGGGTTACAGCACAGAATTATTTACCTTGGAAAATCCCCAGTTTGTGGTCAAACAAAAAGAATTTCGCCACAAAGGCGCTTTGGCTTGGTATCCCCAGTGGTTCAGTCAAAACATGGGATATTCTTATGGGTTCAATACACGATTGAAAGCGGGCAGTTTAATTTCAGAAGTCCCAGATCCGTTTAATATTTATGGTGACATAGATGATATGTTTACGGCCGAGGCGGGGATTAATTTAGTTTGGTATGGACAAACGGTATCCAGGCTGCCTATGAGCATTGATTTAGACGTGGCCTACAGTTATGTCTTTGGTCAGCACTCGGTGATTAAATACAAAGATGGATTAGTTTATCGTTTCGGTATTGATTTCGATTTTAATAAACGCAGTTTTTTTGCAAACTGGAATCTTCGATTTTATTACGAGTACGAAAAAATTCAGACCGATTTAAATCCTTTTGTTGATAAAGAGCTGGGTTTTACAATTTCAAAAGCTTTTTCGTTTTAGAATAAGTACATAAAAACTATCGCTGGAAATCGTTCGATAATTCGTTTTTTCTCGGCAGTGTTGTCTAGTAAGTCAGTTTTGTAAGTCACATCTCGTTGGCTGTATTTAAATCCAATATGATAACGATTTCCAATATGTTCGACATAACCAATTTCTGCTTGGAATCCTTCGCCATTTCTCCATCGCCCCAGCTTGGCTAAGATGTCGTAATTAACAAGAATAAATGTTCCATTTTCCCAATAGTAACCAGCGACTGGGCCATAACCTTCACCCACTTCGGTTTCAAGCTGGTTACGAGATTCAATTAAATAACGTCCACCAAACGTGGGGCCACCACGAACAAGGTAAAGTAAATCAATGCCAATTTTATTATTATATTGTGTCGATTCGTCTGATCTAGAGTTTTCTTTGATCGTTCCACTCATTTGAACCATGATCGAATACATTCTGGGCGACATTGTGGCCCAGCTTGTTTCGAAAAAAAGCAAAAAAAATGGGATTATGAAAAACTTCATAATCCCATTTTAGACTTATTATTTTTATTAAGTCATTACTTTCTGATTAAAAACTACTTCTGCTCAGCTGCGCGCTTAGCTTGGTACTTTTTAACTAGATCATCTTGTACGTTACGTGGAGCTGGTTGGTATTTTGCAAATTCCATAGAGAACTCGCCTTTACCTTTAGTCGCAGAACGTAAATCAGTAGAGTAACCGAACATTTCAGTCAACGGAACTTCGGCTTCGATAGTTACGTTTCCTTCGATTGTTGTTGTACCAACGATAACACCACGTCTTTGATTGATCTGACCAGTTGCTGGACCTTGATATTCTTCAGGTACAGTTGTTTCTAGTTTCATGATCGGCTCAAGAACTGTCGGTTTTGCTTTTTGGTAAACTTCACGCATAGCTGCCATCGCACAGATTTTGAACGCCATATAAGATGAATCGACATCATGGTATGCACCATCTGTTAAATCAACTTCAACGCCCACGATAGGGAAACCAATCAATGGACCCTTAGCGCATTGTTCAGCGAAACCTTCTTCAACAGCTGGGATGAATTCCTTAGGAATACGACCACCGATAACTTTGTTGTTGAATAAGAAAGTCTTGCCATCTTCTTGTGGAGCCAATGGACGAATTGCGCCCACTGTTTTCGCGAATTGACCCGAACCACCTGTTTGCTTTTTATGAGTGTAATCATAAGCCGCTTCAGCTGCGATTGTTTCACGGTAAGCTACTTGCGGAGCACCGACAACAACTTCACAGTTAAATTCACGTTTCATACGTTCAACGTAGATTTCTAAGTGAAGCTCGCCCATACCAGAGATGATTGTTTCATTTGATTCTTCATCACGGTGTACGCGGAAAGTAGGATCTTCTTTACGAAATTTTTGTAAAGCTTTAGAGAAGTTATTCACGCCTTCTTTTGATTTTGGAGCGATCGCTAAGCTGATAACTGAATCAGGAACGTGCATTGACTGCATTGATGCCTGGATTCTTTCATCACAGAAAGTGTCACCAGAGGCGCAATCTACGCCGAATACCGCAACGATATCACCTGCGTAAGCAACGTCGATATCTTCCATTTTATCAGAGTGCATACGAACAAGACGAGGAACTTTAACAGATTTTTTATTCGTTTGATTGATAATGAAATCACCTTTACCAACTTTACCTTGGTAAACGCGCATGTAAGTCAACTGTCCGAATGGAGTTTCCTGAAGTTTGAACGCTAACATAACCAATGGGTCGTCATTGTTTGGCTTCAATGGGAATTTTTCTTCGTTCTTAGTTAAATCTAAAGCGTTTTCAACTTTTTCAGATGGGTTTGGTAAGTAGTAAGTCACCGCATCTAATAAGTGCTGAACGTTTTTATTTTTGAAAGCAGAACCACAGAATACTGGAACGAGCTTAAGTGCGATAACGCCCTTACGCATAGCTGCGCGCATTTCTTCAACAGTTGGTTCTTCTTCCATCAAGAATTTTTCTTCGATGACAGAATCAACGTCAGCTAATTTACCAATCAAAATTTGACGGTATTCTTTAGCTTGTTCAACCATGTCAGCTGGAATTGGGATTTCAACGATATTTTCGCCGTCTTCACCTTCATTTTGGTAAGCTTTCATAGTGATCAGGTCAACGATCCCTTTGTGTTGGTCTTCAAGACCAATTGGAATGTTAGCCATGAACGCATTTAAACGTAATTTATCCACTAAAGCATCTTTAACGCGGAAAGGGTTTGCACCTTGACGATCCAATTTATTAACGAAAGCTAAACGTGGAACGCTGTAACGTTTCATCTGACGGTCAACTGTGATTGATTGCGATTGAACACCCGCAACACCACAAAGAACTAGAATCGCACCGTCTAATACGCGAAGTGAACGTTCAACTTCTACTGTGAAGTCAACGTGCCCCGGTGTATCGATAAGGTTGATTGTATAATCTTTCCAAGTTACCTGCGTAGCAGCTGACTGGATAGTAATCCCTTTTTCTCTCTCTAGATCCATCGAGTCCATTGTAGCACCGACGCCATCTTTACCTTTTACTTCGTGGATTTCGTGAATACGACCACCGTAGAAAAGGATACGCTCAGATAAAGTTGTTTTTCCTGAGTCGATGTGGGCCGAAATACCGATGTTTCGGACTGTCTGGATATTCCATTTTTTTGACATATCAATCCCTTTTTTTGTTGTTAAGTCTCTGTTTAAAATAAAAACAATAAGCCCTAGGGTGTAACATTTTTTATAAGAACAGGCAAACAAAGCATGCGCTTTTTTGGGAAAAATAAGGGCTTTCGTTGGGATTCGGTTAAGTGCCTAAAATTGCAGCTTAAAAAATGGATTTTGACCCTGATAAATTTGGCTGTCACTCTAGAGAAATGGAATCTGCATACTCTGTTTTAAAAGAAAAATTTGGCTTTGATCAATTCCGAGGAGTTCAAAAGCAGGTCTTGGAGCGCCTTGAAAAAGGGCAGTCCGTATTCACGTTAATGCCAACGGGAACGGGAAAAAGTTTATGCTATCAAATGCAGGCCTTTTTACAGCCCCCAAAAAACTTAGTTTTGGTCGTGTCGCCCCTGATTGCTTTGATGCAGGATCAAGTGGATCAATGCTTAAAGCTGGGTCTTAAAGCGGCGTTTATTAATTCGTCGCTGTCCTTCGAAGAAAAACAAAAGCGCCAAGACAAACTAGCACAATCTGAATATGAAATTTTATTTGTGACACCTGAACGATTTAGAAAACCCGAGTTTCGGGAAGCCTTACAAAAAGTTAAAGTTTCCTTGTTTGTGGTTGATGAAGCTCATTGTGCTTCACTTTGGGGACATGATTTCAGGCCGGATTATGCGCGCTTGGGTGAAATGATTCAATTTTGCAAAAACCCACCAGTCTTGGCGATGACGGCGACAGCGACGGAGTCTGTCCAAAAAGACATCTGTCAAATTTTAAATATCGATTTTGATAGTGTTCGTATTTTAGGTGGCATTGAGCGACCTGAATTGCATTTGTCTGTTATTGAAACTTATGGTGAATCGGAAAAATTTGACGAAATGATCCAAAGGATCGAAAAAAACCAGGAACAATCGGGAATTATTTATTTTTCTTTGATTGGAACTTTGGAAAAATTTTGTGCTCAGTTGGCGCGAAAAAAAATAATTTTTACAAAATACCACGGAGATCTGCCGGCGCATGTCCGTCGTAAAAATCAAAATGATTTTATTCAAAACAAATTTCGTTGGATTTGCGCAACGCCTGCGTTTGGGCTGGGAATTAACAAGCCGGATGTTCGTTTTGTTTTGCACGCGGAAATCCCATCAACACTGGAAGCTTATTTCCAAGAAATCGGCCGCGCAGGTCGTGACGGTCAAGATGCTCAGACAATTTTATTTTACGACCAAGAAGATGTTTCCATCCAAATGCAGTTTTTGGATTGGGCCTATCCAGACAAAGAATTTATTAAAAAAGTTTATCATTTAATTGAAACGAATTTTGAGCAAGTTTCCGTTCAAGGATTTGATTATTTGCGTGAGCAAATGGTTTTTAAAAATAAAAAAGACTTTCGTGTGAATTCGGCCGTTTCTATTTTGCAACGCTGGGGATCTTTGGAAGAAGTTGATACTCCGTTTGGCTTTAAAGCTATAAATCCACCGGATGAAGTGTTATTTCAACAAGAAGATCAAAGCAGTCTGAAAAAAGAGCATCAAAAAAAATTGCTCGAAATTTTACGTTGGACACAAAATCAAGACGATTGTCGTTTGAATTTAATTTATAAGTATTTTGGATACCTTAAAGCAGAACCTTGTGGAAAGTGCGATACTTGTGAAGGTGAATGATTTGATTCCATTTCCCAATCCTCGGACCGTCGATACGATGGAAGGTATTATCTGGGTAGGTGGGAAACTGAACGCTGACAACCTGAAGAAGTCCTATTCGATGGGGATTTTTCCATGGCCCCACGAAGGTTATCCGCTGTTGTGGTTTTGTCCCGATGAAAGAGGAATTTTAGATTTTTCAGAGCTACATATTCCTAAAAGCTTGCAAAAGTGGATTCGTAAAAATCAAAGTGAAATCAAGGTCACTGTGAATCAAGCATTTGCTCAAGTGATCAAAGAATGCCGTTTGCAAAAACGTGCGGGTCAAAAAGGCAGTTGGATCACAAAAGAAATTGAAAAAAGTTACATTGAATTGCATCAGCAAGGGGGCGCTGTTTCCATTGAATGTTGGCGCGAAGACCAATTGATTTCGGGGATATATGGTGTTCAATCCCAGAACTATTTCAGTTGTGAAAGTATGTTTTTCAAAGAATCGAACGCCTCGAAGTGGGCTTTTTTGTGTTTAGTGGAATATTTAAAATCAAAAAAACAAACATGGATGGATTTGCAAATGGTTACGGACGTCAGTGGTCAGCTTGGTGGTAAATACATTTCTAAAGATGAGTTCTTAGATCTTATTTCTTAGCTTCAGTCATTTTTAAAAAATTCTTTCGAATCCAGTCTTTGTGAAAATCAAGATTAATAAATAACCCTTTATAATTACAGAGCACAGATGTTGTTGATTCGTTGTTGCGTAAAACGGATACAGCCAAACCCTGTAAATAATATTTATCATAACGATTTAAAAACAAAGGGCCACCAGAGTCTCCCGAACAAACTCCTGGTTTATAATTTTGATCAATTTCTAGAATAGGCTTGTCTAGGAAATAGCTTTCTAAATTTACAGTCGCTTGTGTTAAAACTCCATTAATCGCTGATCGATCTGTTTCGTTAAACTCGTTTAACAAGTTATTAATTTTGCCATATCCAGCAATGATGGCTTCGACTTCTTTGTGGGTCAATGACAGTTGAGAATCCGCAGAATTTTTATAAAATAGCCACTGAGTATCAAATTCAACGCGACTCATGCGATGAGATAACTTGATAATAGCTAAATCCGCATTCATGTTTTTGGTAGCCGATTTGAGAATAGGGTCGCGAAAAACCACTTCCTCTATTCTGTAAATTTGTTGATCTGTGATCCGGTCTTGGTGAATATTTCGAGTTGTAATGATTCTTGTTGAAGTTTCGTTTTTCACACAATGGGCTGCTGTTAAAACAAGATCATAAGAAAGAACAACGCCCGTGCACAGTCCAAAAAATTGGGGCTTGTTGTTGATCATTTCAAAATTGTGAGCAATGAAAACGAGTCTTTTTGATAAGAAGCTTTTAGCAGAGACAGATTCGCCCATTAAAACCGGTGAATGTTCGGCGGTTTTGTCTATAAAATGAGGATCCGCGCATGACACCAAAGTCACAGCTAGAAAAATGAACTGTAAAAGACGCTTCAACCAAATCATGTGAAACCGCATTGCAAACTTGTATCCCATTGGTTTGACTCTAAATTTCTTTTCGCATTTTCTGACTGTCTAAGCCTGAGACACCGGCGCCCTTTTTGGGGCCGAGTCGATTTTATTGGTTTTTAAGTCAAACTCATTCGTTTTAGGCTGGCCAGGTCTTCGCATCGTCCTTTTCGTTAACCAAAAAAAAGGAAGTAACCTATGAATAAAAGAACAATCGCTTTATTAGTTTCTACAACATTAACTTTCAACTCTATGCAAATGGCGTTGGCGCAATCGGGCAGTGCGACTGTAGACGCAATGCTAGCTCAGGCACATAAAAATGTATCGGCTAATGATTTATTAGCATTGGGCGAAATGGCCGATCAAAAAACAATGGATGAACTAAAGTTGATGTTGGGGCAAGTGAATGATTTGGCTTTAAAATTAAAAAACGTATCTCTTAATAATAATGGCGATTTGTTTTTACAAAATGCGAACAAAATCCAAATCGTATTAGCCGCTTTATCCAGTTATATTATGCATTCTCATTATAAAGGCAAAGAGCAAACAACGATCCTTTTGGCAATTGCAACAGCATCGACAGTGGTGAATAGTGTTGTTCGTCATTATAAAGCCGATAAAAATTTAACAGCAGGTCAAATTAGTGATATGGTTTTCGAAGTATCACAAGAAATTTCAAAAGATAAAAATATTACTCCTGAATTAGCAGAGATCACAAATTCATTAAATCATGTTAGCCGTGCGATGTTAGATAGCCAAGGTAAATTAGATGATATCGTTAAATCTTTAGGTGGTGGACAAGACTGGTTAGTGCTTGCGAACGTGGCCTTCTTGGTAGCTCACATCATCAGTCCAAAAACAGCTACACAAATTGAAACAGTGGCTCGTGAAGTATTGCCGAAAATTAAACAGCTTGGTGTATCTGCGCAGCAAGTAGCTCAGAAAGTAGCTCAGTCGAACCAAGTGCGTTTGGGTACAAATGGAGCGACGGGGCTTTCAGGTATCGGTGACATTTTATCAATGACAGCCGGCTTATCAAGTGAAGAATCTATTAAATTGATTCAAAAAACATTGATTGATTTAGATACGACATCTAAGAAAATCAGTGCTCAAATCAACTTGATGGAAAAAGCTAAATAATTAATGAGAATTTTTTTTATTGCTCTTTTGTTAATGATCCAAATCAGCAGCCAAGCGGAAACGCTTCGCTGCTTTGATTTTTTTGCGACCCATGAAAAAGGAACGATTCAGTACAACGCGGAATTTCTAGATTCGTTGAATCAGCAAAATAATCAAATGCTTTTTAGTCAGTCGGTTCTGAGTTCTTTGCAGGTTGATAAAAATTCTGCAAAAAACTATTTTGATTTAACTCAAAAAAGATGGACGGCTTTCAAGTTGCGTCGTGCCGTTAAACAGCTGAATGAATCCGGAGATTGGGATCGATATGATTTTGATCATTTTTCAAAAAAACTAGAGCGATTTGCGTTTTTGATGGATGAATCTGTGCCTGCTAAATTGAGCTCGAAAGATCGTGTTTTATTTTTACAAGCTCAACATTCTTTACTTTCCCAAGGATTAGAGAAATTTTTCTTTGATACTGCGACTTATCAAAATCGCAGTATGAGAAAAAAATTTTTTGATGCTGTTATGACTCCTTTTAATATGGTTTACATGCGCTGGACAACGGCTTGGATGATCATGCCCAAGCTTAACGGTTCGGTAGTGCCTTTGGAACTGGCTCAAAAAATTGCTTGGGATGGTCTGGATGCGCATCGTGAAGAATTAAGCAAGTATCGATTGAATGCTGAGTTTAAGAAAACATTCAATGTGTTCTCGGTTGTTTACAATTGGTCTGTGGTGACGGCGGTTTTTGTCGGGTTGCCTGTCTATGCCCATTTTGTTTATCAAGATCTTGTTCAAAAGGGAAATGCCCAAGTTCAGCAAATCATGGCTCCTTTGATAGAGCAATCGCAAAAAGCTGCTGAAACAGATTATCAAAAAGTAGCTTCCGAAAAAATGAAGGCGAACATGTTAGAATTGTTTCGAATGAAATATCAGCGTGAGCCGAATGCAGATGAGCTGAAATTAATAGATATTATTGTAGCCAAAAAATCTTCATTACAGTCAGCCACAGCAGAGCACTAGTGACGAGCATCATCAAATTTAAAAATTTTAAACTGCTCTCTGGAGCTAATCGCGGTGTTGGTTCAGACGCAGATTTACCGCCCTGGATAACGACTTTTTGAGCTAATCCTTGCACGAGATTAATGCGCTGAAGACGATCTAATTTATAAAAATGCACTGCAATTTCATTTTCGTGTTCGCCGACGAGCTCGATCCGAGTCACAATCGCATAGCAAGCCATCATTTCGGAACCCGGCACTGTGAATTGAATTTTAATAATCTCGCCCAGTTGTGGCGATAAATCAGCAGGAGCACTGAAAGAAAGTCCTGTTAAAGAAATATTTTTAAGTTCTGTTTTTTCTTCCCAGCTCAAACGCTCGGCTCCAGACAGACGAATCAATTGATTGTCTTCTGTATTCAGAACATATCGAGGGCTGCGAGCATGATAACGAGCTAAAGATCCAGTCATATATTTAGCCTATCGGAGAGTCTGGTGTTGATCTTAAACTGACGGGATCTTGACTTGAGGTGATTGTGAAAAAAAGCTATCCTAATAAAAAATCAAGTATCAAAAAGAGACACTATGGCAACAGCAGCTCCGAAAATAAACAAAGTGAACCTGAAGGCTGGGAAAAAAACAGCCAAAAATTCTGTTAAAGTTCGCAAGAAGCGCAAGACCAAAGTCCAAGAGTTTAACAAAGCGACACCAGAAATGTTCAACAATCGTGAATTAGGTTGGTTGAATTTTAATTTACGCGTCCTGAATGAAGCAGCGGATTTAAAAAACCCATTACTAGAAAGAATTAAATTTCTTTCTATTTCCAGTTCAAACCTAGATGAATTTTTTATGAAACGTGTAGGCGGAATCAAACGTCAAATTATGTATGGACTCAGTCCCTTGTCGTCAGACGGGCATACGCCTAAAAAACAATTGGCTTTGATATCTAAGGCCTTACCACAGATGTTGTCACAGCAGTCCCAGTTAATTAAAAATATTAAACATGAATTGTCGTTGCATCATTTAAAAGTTGTTCATTTTGAGGAATTGAAACCACCAGAAAAAAAGTTTTTGAAAAATTATTTTATTCATCAGGTATTTCCCATTTTAACTCCGCTTTCAGTCGATCCGGGACATCCGTTTCCATTTATTTCCAATTTATCCACTTCCTTGGGGGTTTCTTTACATTCGGGAACAGAGGATGAAAAAATATTTGCCAGAGTCAAGATTCCCAAATTGATTGATCAGTGGATCCAAATTCAAGATTCAAATAATTATATTCATTTAATCGAAGTGATCCGTGCGTACATTAATGATTTATTTCCATCACTGACTGTTTGTGGAACTGTTTTGTTCAAAGTCACGCGGAATGCAGATTCGGATCGCGAAGACGAAGATGCGGAAGACTTGTTGTCCATGATCGAAGAAGAATTACGTCAGCGACGATTTGCCGAAATTGTTCGAGTTGAACTGTCACAGTGTACAGATCCGTGGCTGAAGAATTTCCTGGTGAAAGAGTTGGAATTAAAAGAAGAAGATATTTTCGACATGCCTGCTGATTTTGATTTGGCTGATTTAGGTTTATTGACTCAGAAAATGGTGTCGGCAGATTTGAAATTTAAATCTTGGTCACCAGTCGTGCCGCCAGTATTGTCTGATCAGTTTTCCATTTTCGATCAAATCAAAAAACAAGATATTTTACTGCATCATCCCTTCGAAAGTTTTTCTGCTTCTGTGGAAAGATTTATCACCGAAGCCTCGAAGGATCCAGATGTATTGGCGATTAAAATGACACTTTATCGCACTGGTGATAACAGTCCCTTTATCAAAGCTTTGATCGAAGCTGCGGCGCGTGGGAAGCAAGTGGCTTGTTTGATCGAGCTGAAAGCTCGTTTTGATGAAGAAAGAAATATTTATTGGGCACAAGAGCTTGAAAATGCGGGCGTGCATGTTGTTTATGGCGTGGTCGGCTTAAAAACTCATGCGAAAACAGCACTCGTAGTCAGAAAAGAAGGCTCTTCGGTTAAAACCTATGCCCACGTGGGTACAGGTAATTACAATGTGACGACTTCGCGTTTTTACACAGATTTGGGCTTGTTAACAAGTCATCCTGAAATTACTTCGGAATTATTAGAATTATTTAATTATCTGACAGGAAAATCTTTGAAGTCCGATTATAAGCATTTACTAATTGCACCGATTAATATGTTTCAGAAATTCAAAGAATTAATAGCGCGAGAATCAGATCATGCTAAAAACAAACGCCCGGCGCACATTATGATGAAATGCAATAATATGGAAGAAAATGATATTTCGCTTTCTCTGTATGAAGCTTCACAATCTGGAACTTTGATTCAAATGATTGTGCGTGGCTTTTGTTGTATCAAGCCCCAGAAAAAAGGGTTGAGCGAAAACATTTTTGTTCAATCAACACTGGGGCGTTTTTTAGAACACTCGCGAATTTTTTACTTTCGAAACGGACAGGAAAACCCATTGGATGGCGATTTCTATATCGGTTCGGCGGATTGGATGTATCGAAATCTGCATGCGCGTGTCGAGGCGATTACTCCGGTTTATGACCGTGCAGCCAAGGAAAAGATTTGGGATATTTTACAGTCGTACTGGAATGATAAAGCACAGTCCTGGACAATGAATACGGATGGGCATTATGTGCGTAAAATAAACGACACCCATCAGGTCGGTGTACAAACCGATATGATGAATAAAGTATTACATCAGGTTTCGTTAACAGAAGAGGATTTAATCGTTAGCGAAGAGAATTCGTAAGGACCGAGTGGATGGCGCCTTCTTTCAGACCGGTCATTGGAATTTTAATTTTTTGAATTTGAAATTCATTCATTGTTAGTTGAATCAGTTCAATCGCGTAATCAAGAACATCAATGCGATCTTGGCGAATTTTCAATTGCATTTTTTTTTCAAGACTCAGTTTTTGCCAAATATTTTTAATTTGCTTGAGCTCTGTGGCAGATAAATGGGTCGACGGCGTTTTTTTTAAAAGTTGAACTTTCAGTTTGGAAAGAGCATCAAAATTGCCACCAGTGCCGATGACACAATCGACTTTGTTCAAGTGACTGGCTACATGCATCTTTCGAAAATATTTACGTGCCAACGCTTGGACATTTTCAGTTTTTTCGTGAGTCAATTTTTTCAAACGAACGACGCCTAAGGGGAAACTTTGGGTGCTAAGGATTTTTTCGTTTTCTAAAAAAGTATACTCAGCGCTGCCGCCGCCAATATCCAGCAGAAGGACTCGGGGGTCATTGATGATATTGGATTTAAAGATGGCTTGTTGAATCAATGTGGCTTCGGTGTGTCCGCTGATAATTTGAACTTTAATCTGAGAGGCGGCTTTGATTTTTCGTAAAACAACGGCTTTATTTTTAGCATCGCGCATAGCGCTCGTGGCAAGGGCGATTGAATGACGACATTGGAACTTTTTTTCAAGTTTAGCCATTTTTTTAAACACTTGGATCATCTCAAGAATCATCGCATCTGAAATTTTTCCCAGGCTGAAAACATCCGATCCCAGCCTGAGCGGTGCGCGAAATTTTTTAAGTGTTGTCCATTGGCCGTGCGGGTTCACTTCAACAATGACCTGTCGAATGGCGTTGGAACCGATATCGATCGAGCTTATACGCATAGAGTAATTTAATCTTTTTTTTAAAATCAAAGCAAGACAGTAATTGTCTTTTCAAGCTATACTGACCACGTATGGAAAGAAATATTGATCATCAAATCGAAGAACTTAAAAAAATGCTTCTTGAAATGGGCGGTTTTGTCGAAAAAGCCCTTTCTGCAGCAATGGATGGATTACTTAAAAAAGATTTAAAAACTTTGGCTTCGGTTCACGAAATTGAAAAAAATGTGAACGAAATGCAAATTAAAATAGATAACTTTTGTTTAAATTTACTGGCTAAGCAAGGACCTGTTGCCAAAGATTTGCGTTTGATCTTGTCTATTATCAAAATTAATACGGATCTCGAGCGTATGGGAGACCAGTGCGTGAATATGGCTTACATTGGTAAGGACTTTATTCAGCGTGGTCAGAACTTGTCTTTGGCAGATATCGAAAGAATG
>Ga0255182_1000867_pt1 | contig 17701 bp, 14 predicted proteins | sample Atl_UVDOM_RepA_8_FD_188420 | JGI IMG/M metagenome (GOLD analysis project Ga0255182, IMG submission 188420) | Freshwater microbial communities from Altamaha River, Georgia, United States - Atl_UVDOM_RepA_8d | ecosystem: Environmental > Aquatic > Freshwater > River | place: USA: Georgia...
CCGTGCCCGCAACCAGCCACCCGCCCTGAGCCGGGCGGCGGCCATCTGGGGTGGGCGTGATCCCATTGCGCGCGCGCCGCGTAGGGTGAGTGGCGGTCGAGTGCCGCCGGACCCTCGAGGACTCAGGTCCCGACTTGTACTCACCCCGGCGCGTGCCCTCTGCCTCCCCCCTACTCTCTTTTGCGCCGGGGTTTCTTTTCCCGCTCGCGCCTCCGCCACCTGCGCAAGCCGCGGACGCGGTGAAGCTCAGGCATCCCCCGCCCACTTGAACGGCCCGAACAGGCCCTGTGCGATGTCGAGGCGGTCGCGCTCGGCGCCACCGAGCCACATCTGCACGATCTTGTAGTCGCGCATGTACTTCTCGATGTGGCTTTCGTAGGCGTAGCCGGCCGAGCCCATCAGCTGCATGCCCTTGTTCGTGACCATCTCGGCGGTGTCGCCGGCGAAGGAGCGCGCGGCGGAGAACTTCGCCTTCATGTGTGCTTCCCACGGGTAACCGTAGACCTCGGGCCGCATGACCTGCGCGGTGAGGCTCATGTAGTACTGGCGGGAGATCTCGATCGCGCGGTACATCTCGCCGAGGGTCGCGGCGAACAGCGAACGCTCGCGCATCGGCTTGCCGGCGATGATGCGGTTCTGCGACCAGTCCATCACGATCTCGAGCACGGCCTCGGAAAGACCGGTCAGGCGCGCCGCGCCGGCGAGGCGACCGAGGCCGATCACGTAGCCCTTGATGAGCTTAGAGCCCTGGCCGCGCTCGGTGTCGATGCGGTAGCGCTTCGGAATGCGCACGTCGCGGAACCAGATATCGGTGTTCGACTCCGTGTAGCTGAAGCCCATCTTCTGGTATGGCTGGGAGAACTCGAGGCCTGCGGAATCGGCGGGCACGTAGAAGATGCCGACGTTGTCGTCGCCGCCCGCACGATCGGTGATTGCGCAGACCCAGTAGCCGAGGTGGCCCTTCAGCCACTGGCTCTGGAACTCCTCGGGCCTGCCTGAGGGGCCCGGCCAGAGCTTGTGGCCGTTGATCACGTAGTGGTCGCCATCCTCGCGCGCCATCACGTTCATCGTGCGGTATTCGAGCGCCGGGTCCTCGACGTTCGCGCCGCCGGCCGGCTCGGTGATCGCGAAGCAGGCGGTCCAGGCCTCGTCGCCGGCGATGCGCGGCGCGAACTCCTCGATGAGATCCTCGCGGCCCGCCGCGAGCATCACCGACACCGCCCAGTGCAGCTTGCCGACTTTCGTCGCGAGCCCGATGTCGGCACGCGAGAGCTCCTCGTTGATCATCTGGCGCACGATCGGCCGGTAGCCGAGGCCGCCGAACTTCGTCGGCAGGATGGCCTTGGTCACGCCGAAGTCGACGAGCTTCGCGTAGAGGCGGTGGAGGGTTTCCTTCGCGAGCTTCGGATCGCGGTGCCAGCCGCCTTCAAGGTCGTGCCGGTGGGGCATCAGCTCGCGGTCGACGAACTCGCGGAAGTGCGCGGCGATCTCGACTTCTTCCTCGGTGCAGAAGGCGAGGTTGTACTTGTGCCGCGGCTCGAGCAGGCGATAGCCGCCGGTGCCACTGAGGCCAGGCTGATGCATGCGGTCGATATCCAGGGGTTTGTTCATGGTGTGCTCCTCAGGTCTGCTGCGTTCAGGGGTTCTCTGCTGCCGGCACGGCATGCGGTCGCCGTCGCCGGCCTTCGTAACGCCCGGGCCGGCCGGGCGGGCAGGCCCCACACTTTACCGGACACGGCGCCGGCATCGGCAATCCCCTGCACGGTACGAAGGGCGCGGCGGGCAGCGACCGGCCCTCCGCACGGCGGCAAGGCTCCGCGCGTCGGGACAAAAGTCGCGGAACGGGACCGATACTCCCTTGCGGCCCGCTCGCCGGACGCGCGAAATTACGGCCTCGTCGCCCCTTGTCCAGGACGACGCGCCGGGATCAATCAGCGGAGGGAGTATGCCGAGCAGCATCGCGTGGGAACACAGGGGTCTTTAGGCCCGTTTCGTCGGGCCGTGCTCGATCGGCGACGTCACGAAGGTGTTCGATCAACTCGCCGCCGACCCGCGCATGGACACGGCGCGCTACGCGATCTTCGACTACCTCGAGGTCACCGGCCACGACGTCTCCGAAGCGGACATCGAGCACGCGGCCGCCCTCGACATCGGCCTGAGCTTCACCAACCCGCGGCTTCTGTTCGCGTCGGTCAGCACGGATCCCCGAATCCGTGAACTCTGGCGACACTACATCTCGGTCAACGTGAAGACCGAGCGCCACGGCATCTTCGACACCGTGGCGCAGGCTCGCGCGTGGATCGCGGCCCGCGCCGGGGCCTGAGCGCGTCCGGCGCCCTCAATCCGCGAGCAGTGCTTCGGGCAGCACGCAGCCGTCGACGCGGCGGAAGCCGATGTCGACCGGCGCGCCGATCGCAAGCCCCGGCTGCTCCCCGCCGGCGACGTTGACCATCAGGCGGAAACCTTCGTCGAGATCGACGAGCGCTATCACGTAGGGCACGTCGTTGCGGAAAGCCGGCGTCGGCGCGCGGTAGACCGTGGTGTGGCTCAAGATGCGGCCACGGCCCGCGGAGCGTCGCCATTCGAGTGCGTCACCGTGGCAGCTGGCACAACGTGTGCGCGGCAGGCGCTGCACCGTGCCGCAGCGACCGCAGACCTGGTAGCGCAGCTCGCCGCTCGCGCAGCCGTCCCAGAACGGCCGCGTCTCGGGCGTGATCGGCGGCAACGGCTTGTTCATCTAGTGCACCCCCAGCACGAGCGAGCAGTGGGCGGACAGGATGCCGCCGTCGCCGTGGACGAAGGCGAGCTTCGCGTCCGGCACCTGCCGGGCCTCGGCCCGGCCGCGCAGCTGGTGCACGGCCTCGACCGCATGGAACATGCCGCCCGCGGCACCGGCGTGACCGTAGGACAGGAGCCCGCCATGCGTGTTGCACGGCAGCCGGCCGCCGAGTCCCAGCTCACCGCGCGCCGCGGCGAGGCCGGCTTCGCCGCGCTCGAAGAAGCCGATGGACTCGAGTTCGACGGCGAGCGTGATCGTGAAGGAGTCGTAGATCTCCGCGACGTCGATGTCGGCGGTCGTCACGCCGGCGCGGGCAAGCGCGGTCGCCGAGGAGCGTTTGCAGCCAAAGTCGGTGAGGCTGGGCGCGGCGACGATGTGTTCGTGCGTGTGGCCCTGGCCCGCGCCGAGGATCTCGACCGGCTTGCCGCGCGTGTCGCGCGCGGCCGCGCGGCTGCTGACGACCACCGCGGCGCCGCCGTCGGAAATGAGGCAGCAGTCGAGCATGCGCAGCGGGCTCGCGATGGGTTTCGAGGCCAGCACCTCGGCCACGGTGATCGGCTCGCGCCGCTGGGCCTTAGGGTGCCGCCCGGCGTGCCGGCGGTGCTCGACCGCGATCGCGGCGAGCTCCGCCGGCGTCGCACCGGTCTCGTGCAGGTAGCGCTGCGCGACGAGCGCGTAGGCCGCCGGCACGCTGATCCCGAACGGCTGCTCGAACTGCGGGTGGCCGACATCGGCGAGCGCGGCGACGGCGCCGTTGCGCGACAGGCCGCTCAGCCGGTTCTCGCCGGTCACGCACAGCACGTGCTCGCACTGCCCGCTCGCGACCAGCGCGGCGGCCTGCATGATCATGATGCAGGCGCTGGCGCCGCCGGCGGACAGCGCGGTGCAGAAGCCGGGGTGGATGCCCAGGTACTCGCAGAACACGGAGCCGAGCATCAGGTGCGGCAGCGTGAGGGCATAGGCGCAGATCACGCCGTCGATGTCGCCGGGCGCGAGGCCCGCGTCGGCTAGCGCGCCATGGGCAGCCTCGGCGTGCAGGCTCATCACGCTGCTGCCGGGCAGCTCGCCCACCGCGGTGTCGTGGACGCCGGTGATGAAGGCGTTCATGCTCATGTCATTGTTTCCTGGAGGCCGCGCGGCGCGCCGGGCCGGTGCGCCGCATGGTAGCGCAGTCTGCGTGGCCGCCGGGCAGGTCGCGCGAATCGATCGCGTCGAGAGCCGGGCACCGGCGTGGAGCCCTGGTCATGGAGTGCTGGGCGGAATGGCACACGAACTCGTAGACAGTCACTGCACGCGGGTCCTCGCGCGCGAATACTTCCTGCTCGGCGCCTGCCAGGCGGAAGTGGAAGCGTTGCATCTCGAACTGGCCGACGGACGCTGGTACCGCTTCGCGATCGATGCGCCGGGCGGCGGCTGGCGGGGCGAATGGCTGACCGACGCACCACCGGCGGGGGCCGCGGAGGACGACGCCGAATCGCGCCACCCGCTGGTCGACGTCGCCGCCCACTTCGGCCGGCAGCCGGCGCGGATAGAACGCGTGTCGACCCGGCGCCTCGGCAAGCTCGCCGAACTGGTCATCGAATTCCACGACGGCAGCCGGCTCGTCGCCCACCATCGACCGCCGCCCGGGGCGAGTTCGCTGGTGTGGGTCACGCACTGAGGAACGCTCAGCCGGTCGGCCTCGCCGACACACCGCTCTTCACCTCTCCCGCCCCGGGCTGTCTCTTGTTCACATCTGAGTTCGGGCGTAGGTTGGGCTGACGCAGGAAGCCCAACAGCGGGCGAAGCCAAAATGCCCTGCCTGCACCGTCACGTGCTCGAGGGTCGAATGGCCGCCCAGACCTCGGACACGACGCGCCGGCCGGGGTCGCCGGCGTGCGTTGGGCTTCCTGCGTCAGCCCAACCTACTGACCGTGGCAGGGGCGAGTTCCCTTGATTCTCCGTGCCCTCCGAGTCCTCCGGGGTGAAAATCCGGCTTCCCGTGTCGCGGAAATGCCTGGTTGGACCACGGAGCGCACGGAGGACACGGAGACGGCGCTTGGCAGGAAAAAATGTGACTAAGAGACAGCCCGCCCCGGGCGAGGCGAAGACGCTCAGATGAACCAGGCGGCGACGAACACGCCGAGCATCGTGACGGTGACGGCCAGCTTCAGCACCGCGCCGATGAAGAGCCCGAACAGCGTGCCGACACCGACGCGTCCGGCATGCAGCAGGTCGCGGTTGGCCGCGAACTGGCCGAGGGCGGCGCCGACGAAGGGGCCGATCACGAGGCCGGCGAGGCCGAAGAACACGCCGACGACGCCACCGAGCGTCGCGCCCCACAGCGCCTTGCCGCTCGCACCCATGCGCTGGGCACCGAGCGCGGCGGCGACCACGTCGACGACGAGCGACAGCGCCGTCAGCAGGCCGAGCACGACGAGCGTGGGCCACCAGCCGACGGACGCGAAATCATCGCTCCAGGCCGCAAGCACGAGGCCGGCGAACACGAGCGGCGTGCCGGGGAGGCCGGGGAAGACCAGGCCGGCGATGCCGACCAGGATCAGCACGAGGACGGCGAGCCAGAGGAGTAAGGTCATGCGCAGCGGACAACGGGGACCGGGAAGCCGCCAGTGTACCCCTGCGCACCGGCTGCGGCGCAGGGACCGGGCTCGCCGCGAAGCTCAGTAGCGGTATTCCACCCACACCCACACGCGCTGCGCATCGAAGGCCTGGCCGCTGGCGCGATTGCGCGCCTGGTTCAGCGCGTTGCCGTCGGCAGCGTAGTCGGCATATTTCGCGCCGACCGAGAAGTGCTGGTCGATGACCTTCGAAATGATGACGTCGAGCTCTTCGCCGTAGTCGTAGCTGTCGCGATCCGACACGAACCAGTGGTAGTCGAGCGCGAGGTTGACGCCGGCGACCATCAGCGCGCCGGTGACGTAGGTGTCGTCGACGCCGTCGCCCGGCGTGTTCAGGAACTTGTCGGCCCAGCCCTGGAAGGCGTGGCCGGTCGCGAGCGGCGTCGTGAAGCGGTCGAAGCCGCCGTCACCGCCGAGATGCTCGTGGCTCAGTTTCGCCGTCAGCGCCTGGACGGCGCCACCCGGCTTGTAGGTGCCGCCCAGCGAACCCCAGCCGAAGAACTGGTCGACGTCGCCGGTCGGGTTGTCGGCGAAGTCGGCCTGGTGCGCGAGTTCGGCGACGTAGAGCAGGTCGAAGCGGGGATGCAGCGCGTGCTTGCCGTCGAAGCGCAGCCCGTAGGTCTGCGTCGAAGGATAGAAGCTGCGCACAGCCGGCACGGTGGAGCGGTCGAAATCGAGCAGGTAGGCGTAGGCCTCGATCTTGCCCAGGGGCAGGCCCGTGTAGACGGCGTTCATCAGGTAGCCGTCGAGGCCCTTGTCGTCGAAGCCGCGCGTCGGGTGGTCCTCCCCGTAGATGCGGTTGACGTTCCAGGTGTACCAGAACCGCAGCACCGTGTCGGGCAACGAGCCGTTCGTCACGCCCACGGCGTCGAAGGTCTGCCAGTTCTGGCGCCACACGACGTTGCCGACGTAGCGGTGGAACGGCGCCTCGCGGTCGACGATCACCTGGCGACCGACCTGCGCCACGGTTTTGGGCAGCGCGTCGAAGCCGACGTAAGCCTGGTTCAGCTCGAGGCCTTCGGGATCGACGATCGCGGTGTAGCGCGGGGCCATGCCGCGGTTCGCGCCGCCGTCGTCGTAGTCGCCGACGGCGAGCACGCTTTCGAGTTCGGCCAGCGCGAACACTCCGCGATAACTCGCGGTGCGGAAACCGAGGGCGGTGCGCAGGCTCAGCGCGTCCGCCTCCTCCAGACGGGCGTCGTCGTCGGCGCCCTCGTAGCGCAGGCGCATCTGCGCGAGCGGCTTGCCGAGGGAGAACATCTCGCCGAACGTCGAGGCCTGCGGGATCACCGGCACCGACGCGACCGGCGGAGGCACGGGCGGCGCGGCGGGCGATGGGGCGTCGACGGCTGCCGCGAGGGGCGCGGCGCACGACAGCAGCGCGGCCGCGACCGCCGCTTGCGGATGCGTGAAAGGGCAGGCTCGAATTTTCATGTCACTCTCGAAATCGATGCGGAATCGTGTGCGGCTTCACTGGACGAGCGGGGTGTCGCTCGCGTCGAGGTCCACGCCCTCGAGGCTGGCCTGGCCGCCCAGCAGTCGCAGGTATTGGCGCAGCGCCGTGATGAAGGCGCGTTGCCGCAGCTCGTTCGCGACCGCGCCTCGCACGGCATCGAAGCCGGGCGCCTGGCCCGGCTCGCGGTCCAGCACCTCGACGACGTGCAGGCCGAAGCGGCTGTGCACGAGTCGCGGCAGCACGCCGCGATCGAGCGTGCCGAAGACGCTGCGCGCGAATTCGGGCGCACAGTCCGCCGCGCCCAGCCAGCCGAGTTCACCGCCCGTCGCGCCGCTCGGGCAGTTGGACAGCTCGCGTGCGGCGCGCGCGAACGCGTCGGTGTCGTGACGGTCGCGGCTGCGCACGTCGACCAGGCAGGCCTCGGCGCGCTTGCGCAGGGCCACGACGTCGACGCCCGGCGTCACCGCGAACAGGATGTGTCGCGCGAGCACGCGCTCGCCGCTCGCGTAGTGCGCCGCATGCGCCGCGTAGTGACGCCGGCAGTTCTCCTCGCTCGGCTCCGGGAGCTGCAATTCGCGCTCGAGCAGCGCCTCGATCGCGGCCGAGGCCGCCGCGCTGATCACGCCGTCCGACGGTGGACGATCCCCGGCATCGAGCAGGCCGGCCGCCTGCGCGGCCTGGCGCAGCAGTTCGGTGCACGCGCGCTGGCGCAGGGTTTCGTGCCCGAGGTGTTCGCCGGGCGGGTGCAGGGCGATGCCGTTGACACGGGCGGCGGCTGTGACGGTGGAGGCTTGCATGCGGATCTCCTCAGACGCGGGCATCGGGTTGGCGCGGCAGGTTGTGGCCGGCCGGCACGTTCAGGCGCCGGCTGCGCACGACCTGGTAGGGCCGGACGAGGTAGGCGAGCGTGCCGAAGCCGCTCCAGACGTGAACGAGCCGCGTGAACGGGAAGACCAGGAAAATGCTCATGCCGAGGAACATGTGCGCGCGGAACACCGGGCTGACACCCTGCAACAGCTCCACCGCACCGCTGCGGAAGGTCACGATCCGCTGCGCCCACTCGGCGAGCCTCAGCATCATGCTGCCGTCGAGGTGCTGGGCCGACAGCGGCACCGTCGCAAGGCCCAGCGCGAACTGCAGCCACAGCAGCATCAGCAGCACGATGTCGCTGGTGCGGCTCGTCGCGCGAATACGCGGGTCGCTCAGGCGCCGGTGCAGCAGGATGGTGACGCCGGCGAAACCGAGCAGGCCGAACAGGCCGCCCGACACCATGGCGAGCAGCTGCTTGCCGCCCGCGCTGATGAACGGCGCATAGACGAAGTGCGGTGTCAGCATGCCGACCGTGTGGCCGAAGAAGAGGAACAGGATGCCGACGTGGAACAGGTTGCTGCCCCAGCGCAGCTGGCCGGCCCGCAGCAGCTGCGACGAATCGCTCTTCCACGTGTACTGGTCGCGATCGAAACGGATGAGACTGCCGAGGAGGAAAACCGTCAGGCAGACATAGGGGTAGTAACCGAACAACAGCGTGTCGAGCCATGCGTTCATGCCTGGCCTCCTGCATTGATCTGGGGTTTGCGGACGAAATGGACCGGCCGGGCCTCGCCGGGGCTGGTCTGGCCGCGCAGGGAGCAGCCGTCGAAGACGGGCGGCTCCGCCCAGCTGCCATCGATGTCTTCCTCGGCGTCTTCCGCGACGGGCGCCGCGTCGGTGGCGAACGGCGCAGCAGCGGCCTGCTCGCCGGCCAGCTCGAGCAGCGCGCCGAGCACGCTGGCATAGGCGCTCCGTCGCCGGCACAGCGCGCCGAAGAGGGCGTCCAGGATGTGTGCCGTCTCGCCGAGGAAATCCCGCGCCGCGGCCGGTGTGAGCGTCGACGCGAACTCCAGCACCACCGGCAGGTAGTCCGGCAGCTCGTGCGGGGCGAGGTAGAGCCCGGCCTGCTCGTAGGTGCGCGCGAGATCGATCATCGCCGGGCCGCGATCGCGCGAGTCGCCGTGCACGTGCTCGAACAGGTGCAGCGAGGTGCCGCGCCCGCGATCGAACAGCGCCACGTAGTCCGCCTCGGCCTCGAGCGCATCGGCGCGCGCGAGCTGGTCGAGCAGCGCGCCGAGCTCGGCCCGGCGGCCGGCGGACAGCGCCGGCTCGGCGTCCAGCGCCGCACGGAGCTCGTCGAGATGCGCGCGCAGCGCGGCGTCGGGGTAGGACAGGAGTCGGGCCAGCACGCGCAGGGTCATGCCCATCCGGGGTGTCTGCTTGAAGAGGCCCATGCTCAGATCTCCGCCTTGATCGGTATCGTGCGACGGCGGCTGCCGCCGAACAGGCTCTTGTCGCTCGCCCCTTCAGAGCAGCCGTTGCCGAAGGAGAAGCCGCAGCCACCGCGCAGGTCGAACGTGTTCTCGGCGTACTCGCGATGCGCCGACGGAATGACGAAGCGGTCCTCGTAGTTCGCGATCGCCATGACGTGATACATGTCCTCCACGCAGGCTTCCGAGAGCCCGACCTGCTCGAGCACCGTGTGGTTGATGCGTCCCTCGACGTGCTTGTCGCGCTGGTAGGCGCGCATCGCGAGCATGCGCTCGAGCGCACGCACCACCGGCGCCGTGTCGCCGGCGGTCAGCAGGTTCGCGAGATACTTGACGGGAATGCGCAATTGCTCGACGTCGGGAATCTCCCCGTTGGCGCCAATCTGCCCCGCATTCGCGGCCGCGCTGATCGGCGACAGCGGCGGCACGTACCACACCATCGGGAGCGTGCGGTATTCCGGGTGCAGCGGCAGCGCCACCTTCCAGTCGACCGCCATGCGGTACACCGGGCTGCGCTTCGCCGCCTCCAGCCACGCGTCCGGCACCCCGTCGGCCCGGGCCTGCTCGATCACGCGCGGGTCGTGCGGGTCGAGGAAGAGATCGAGTTGCGCCTGGTAGAGGTCACGGTCCTGCGCGACGCTCGCGGCCTGCTCGATGCGGTCCGCGTCGTACAGCAGCACCCCTAGGTAACGGATGCGCCCGACGCAGGTTTCCGAGCACACCGTCGGCTGCCCCGCCTCGATGCGCGGGTAGCAGAAGATGCACTTCTCGGCCTTGCCGCTCTCCCAGTTGTAGTAAATCTTCTTGTACGGACAGCCCGACACGCACATGCGCCAGCCGCGGCACTTGTCCTGGTCGATCAGCACGATGCCGTCTTCCTCGCGCTTGTAGATCGAGCCCGACGGGCAGGACGCCACGCAGGTCGGGTTCAGGCAGTGCTCGCACAGGCGCGGCAGGTACATCATGAAGGTGTTCTCGAACTGGCCGTAGATCTCCTTCTGGATGTCGTCGAAGTTGCGGTCCTGGCCGCGCTTCGCGAACTCGCCGCCGAGGATCTCCTCCCAGTTCGGGCCCCACTCGATCTTCTCCATGCGCTGGCCGGTGATGAGGCTGCGCGGCCGCGCGGTCGGCGCGGCCGTCATCTCGGGCGCCGACTGCAGGTGGTCGTAGTCGAAAGTGAACGGCTCGTAGTAGTCGTCGATCTGCGGCAGGTTGGGGTTCGCGAAAATCCGCATCAAGAGCTTCCACTTGCCGCCCTGGCGCGGCTGGATCGAACCGTCAGGGTTGCGCACCCAGCCGCCGTTCCACCTGTCCTGGTTCTCCCACTCCTTCGGGTAGCCGATGCCGGGCTTCGTCTCGACGTTGTTGAACCACGCGTACTCGACGCCGGGGCGGCTGGTCCAAACGTTCTTGCAGGTCACCGAGCAGGTGTGGCAGCCGATGCACTTGTCGAGGTTCAGCACCATCCCGATCTGGGCGCGTATCTTCATGTTCCTGCCTCCTCAGGCCTGCGTGCCGGCCGTGGCCGGGGTGTCGAGCCAGTCGACCCTGTCCATCCGCCGCACGACGACGAATTCGTCGCGGTTGGTGCCGATGGTGCCGTAGTAGTTGAAGCCGTAACTGAGCTGGGCGTAGCCGCCGATCATGTGCGTCGGCTTGAGCACGATGCGGGTCACGGAGTTGTGGATGCCGCCCCGCGCGCCGGTGATTTCCGAGCCCGGCGTGTTCACGATCTTCTCCTGCGCGTGGTACATCATCACCATGCCGGGCTTCACGCGCTGGCTGACCACCGCGCGCGCGGCGATCGCGCCGTTGAGGTTGAAGAGCTCGATCCAGTCGTTGTCGACGATGCCGGCGCGCCGCGCGTCGTCCTCCGACAGCCAGACGACCGGACCGCCGCGGTTCAGCGTCAGCATCAGCAGGTTGTCGGTATACGTCGAATGGATGCCCCACTTCTGGTGCGGAGTGATGAAGTTCAGCAGGATTTCCGGATTGCCGTTCGGGCGCACGCCGTGGATGCCGGCGGTCGTCTTCAGATCGACCGGCGGCCGGTAGCTGACGAAGCCCTCGCCGAAGGCCCGCATCCACGGGTGGTCCTGGTAGAACTGCTGGCGACCGGTCAGCGTGCGCCACGGGATCAGCTCGTGCACGTTGGTGTAGCCGGCGTTGTAGGACACCTTCTCCGACTCGAGGCCCGACCAGGTCGGCGAGGAGATGATCTTCCGGGGCTGCGCCTGGATGTCGCGGAAGCGGATCTTCTCGTCCTCCCGGTGCAGCGCGAGATGCACGTGATCGCGCCCGGTCGCCTTCGACAGCGCGGCCCAGGCCTTCACGGCGACGTGGCCGTTGGTCTCCGGCGCGAGCGACAGCACGACCTCGGCGGCGTCGATGTCGGTTTCGATGCGCGGCATGCCCCGCGTCGCCCCATCCTCGCGCACCACGCCGTTCAGCTCGGCCAGCTGGCGCACCTCGTCCTGCGTATTCCACGCGATGCCCTTGCCGCCGTTGCCCACCTTGGTCATCAGCGGACCGAGCGCGGTGAAGCGCTTGTGGACGTTCGGGTAGTCGCGCTCGACGACCGTCATCTGCGGCGCGGTCTTGCCGGGAATGAGCTTGCACTCGCCCTTCTTCCAGTCCCTGACGTCGAACGGCTGCGCGAGCTCGCCCGGGCTGTCGTGCATCAGCGGCGTCAGCACGAGCTCCTGCTCGACGCCGAGATGGCCGACGCACAGGTCGCTGAAGGCCTTCGCGAAGCCCTTGTAGATGTCCCAGTCGCTGCGCGACTGCCAGGCCGGGTCGACGGCGGTCGACAGCGGGTGGATGAACGGGTGCATGTCGCTGGTGTTGAGATCGTTCTTCTCGTACCAGGTCGCCGTCGGCAGCACGATGTCCGAATACAGGCAGGTCGTGCTGAGCCGGAAGTCCAGCGTCACCAGCAGGTCGAGCTTGCCCTCCGGCGCCTGGTCGTGCCAGACCACCTCCTCCGGCTTCGCGTCGTCGGGCCCGAGGTCCTTGCCCTGCACCCCGTGGCTCGTGCCGAGCAGGTGCTTGAGGAAATACTCGTGGCCCTTGCCCGACGAGCCCAGCAGGTTCGAGCGCCAGACGAAAAGGTTGCGCGGCCAGTTCTGCGGCGCGTCCGGATCCTCGCAGCTCATCCGCAGGCTGCCGTCCTCGAGGCCGCGCACCGCGTATTCCTTCGGGTCCATGCCCGCCGCCGCGGCGTCGCGCACGACCTGCAGCGGGTTGGTGGCCAACTGCGGCGCGCTCGGCAGCCAGCCCATGCGCTCGGCCCGCACGTTGTAGTCGATCATGCTGCCGCCGAAGCTCGCCTTGTCGGCCAGCGGCGACAGGACTTCGGCGACGTCCAGCTTCTCGTAGCGCCACTGGTCGGTGTGCGCGTAGAAGAAGCTCGTGCTGTTCTGCTGGCGCGGCGGGCGGATCCAGTCGAGCGCGAAGGCGAGCGCGGTCCAGCCGGTCTGCGGGCGCAGCTTCTCCTGGCCCACGTAGTGCGCCCAGCCGCCGCCGCTCTGGCCGATGCAGCCGCACATCATCAGCATGTTGATGATGCCGCGGTAGTTCATGTCGCTGTGGTACCAGTGGTTCATCGCCGCGCCGATGATCACCATCGAGCGGCCGCGGGTCTTGTCGGCGTTGGCGGCGAACTCGCGGGCGACCGTGATCACGCGGTCGCGCGGCACGCCGGTGATGCGTTCCTGCCAGGCCGGCGTGTAGGGCAGGTCGTCGTCGTAGCCGCGCGGCGCCGTGTCGTCCGCGAAGCCGCGGTCGATGCCGTAGTTCGCGACCTGCAGGTCGAAGACGGTCGCGACCAGCGCCTCGCGCTGCTCACCTTCCTTGCCGAGCGCGATGCGCTGCACGGGCACCGCGCGGACCAGCACGTCGTCGCCCGGGTTGTGCGCGAAATGGGCGTGCTCGATGCCACCGAAATACGGGAAGCCGACGCGCGCGACGGTCGGCGCCGCCGCATCCTCGAGCAGCGACAGCCTGAGCTTGACGTCGCGGCCTTCACGGGCCTCCTTGGCCTCGAGGTTCCACTGCCCCTGGTCGGCGCGCCCGTCCGGGCCCCAGCGGAAGCCGATCGCGCCCTGCGGCAGGACGACCTTGCCCGTCTCGTCGAAGGCGACCGTCTTCCACTCCGGGTTGTTGGCCTGGCCGAGCTTGCCGTTGAAATCGCTCGCGCGCACGTAGCGGTCGGGCACCTGCACCTTCTCGCCGGACGGCAGCGTGTGCTCCTTCAGCAGCACGAGCATCGGCAGATCGGTGTAACGCCGCGCGTAATCGTCGAAGTACTCGGAACGTCGCTCGAAGTAGAACTCCTTGAGGATGACGTGGCCCATGGCCATCGCGAGCGCGGCGTCGGTGCCCTGCTTCGGGTGCAGCCAGAGATCGCACAGCTTGCTGATCTCGGCGTAGTCGGGCGTGACGGCGACGGTCTTGGCGCCCTTGTAGCGGACCTCGGTGAAGAAGTGGGCGTCCGGCGTGCGCGTCTGCGGCACGTTGCTGCCCCAGGCGATGATGTAGCTCGAGTTGTACCAGTCGGCGGACTCGGGCACGTCCGTCTGCTCGCCCCACACCTGCGGGCTCGACGGCGGCAGGTCGCAGTACCAGTCGTAGAAGCTCATGCACACGCCGCCGATCAGCGACAGGTAGCGCGAGCCCGCCGCGTAGCTGACCATCGACATCGCCGGAATCGGCGAGAAGCCGATGATCCGGTCCGGCCCGTACTTGCGGATCGTATACACGTTGGCGGCGGCGACGATCTCGTTGACCTCGTCCCAGCTCGCGCGCACGAAGCCACCGAGGCCGCGCACTCGCTGGTAGCCGCGCCGCTTCTCCTCGTCCTCGACGACCGAGGCCCAGGCCGCGACCGGGTCGTGGGCGAGCCGGGCCTCCCGCCAGGCGCGCAGCAGGCGTCCGCGCACCAGCGGGTATTTCACGCGGTTCGCGCTGTACAGGTACCAGCTGTAGCTCGCGCCGCGCGCGCAGCCGCGCGGTTCGTGGTTCGGCATGTCCCAGCGCGTGCGCGGATAGTCGGTCTGCTGCGTCTCCCAGGTGACGATGCCGCCCTTGACGTAGATCTTCCACGAGCAGGAGCCCGTGCAGTTCACGCCATGGGTCGAGCGCACGATCTTGTCGTGGGCCCAGCGGTCGCGGTAGGCGTCCTCCCAGGTGCGGTCCTCGCCGGTGGTCACGCCGTGACCGTCGGCGAAGCGCTCCCTGGGTTGCGAGAAATAGCTCAGTCGGTCGAGAAAATGGCTCATCTTGGATTCCTCAGGGATTCTTCACGTAGGCGTTTGCGCGCAGGTAGAACCACCAGTTCAGGACCAGGCACAGGCCATAGAAAATCGCAAAGCCGTACATCGCCAGTTGCGGCGTGCCGGCCTTGATCTGGTTGCCGATGACGACAGGCGCGATGAAGGCGCCGTAGGCGGCGATCGCCGAGGTCCAGCCCAGCACCGGGCCGGCCTGCTGGCGGTCGAAAATCATGCCGATCGTGCGGAAGGTGGAACCGTTGCCGATGCCGGTCGCCATGAACAGCACGCCGAAAAGGGCCATGAACGGCAGAAAGTGCTCTTCGGGAGTGGGGGACTGGTAGGCCTGCATCATCACCCGGCCGACGGCGACCGAGGCGACGACCATCACCGCCGAAATGATCTGGGTGACGATGGATCCACCGAAGCGGTCCGAGATCCAGCCGCCGACCGGCCGCATGGCCGCGCCGACGAAGGGACCGATCCACGCGTAGGCCAGCACGGCCGGCGCGTTCGGGTTGACCGCCGTGTGCTGCATGACGCCGTTGGCGTCCGGCACGTGGCTGACGCCGAAGATCACCTTCATCGACAGCGGCAGCGCCATCGAGAAGCCGATGAAGGAGCCGAAGGTCACGATGTACAGCGCGGTCATCGACCAGGTGTGCCGGTTGCGGAAGATCGCGAACTGCGCGGCGAGATTCTCCTTCATCGTGCCGAAGGCGGTCAGGCGCATCACGAGCAGCGCGCTCGTCACGTCGAGCGGGATCGCGACCCACATGTTGATCACGCCGAGGCCGGTCGGCGGCGGCAGGTAGAGGTAGAGCCCGAAGCAGGCGGGCACGAAGGCCAGCGTGTAGAGCCAGGTGATCTTGAGGAAGGCCTGGATCGTGCCGCCGATGTTGGGCGACACGGTGCGCAGGTTGTTCATGCCGAACCAGCAGACCAGCGACAGCGGCACCAGCGACAGCAGCCACGCGAAGCCCGCGTTCTGGATCCACGTCGGCGTCCCGGCCGGAATCTTGCCGAAGATCCACCCGCTGTCCTTCACGAGCGTCATCGGCTCGCCGCCCCAGGAGCCGAAGATTCCGACCGTCATCACCAGCGGGATCACGATCTGCATCGTGGTCACGCCGAAATTGCCGAGCCCCGCGTTGAGCCCGAGCGCGGTGCCCTGCAGGCGCTTGGGGAAGAAGGTGTTGATGTTCGACATGGAGCTCGCGAAGTTGCCCCCGCCGACCCCGGACCACAGCGCCATCAGCTGGAACACCCACAAGGGCCACTCGGGGTGCCGGAGCGCGACGCCGGTGCCCATCGCGGGCGCGAGCAGCATCGCGGTGGTCAGGAAGATCGTGTTGCGGCCGCCGGCGAGGCGGATGAGGAAGGACGCCGGAATGCGCATCGTCGCGCCGGCGAGCCCGGCGATCGCGGTCAGCGTGAAGAGTTCGGCCTCGGTGAAGGGGAAGCCGAGGTTCATCATCTGCACGGTGATGATGCCCCACATGCCCCACACCGCGAAGCCGCACAGCAGCGCGGGCACCGAGATGACGAGGTTGCGCCACGCGATTCGCTTGCCGGTCGTCTCCCAGAACGTCTCGTCCTCGGGGCGCCAGTCATGGATGTCGGCGCCGCTGGCCGTCGGGCCGGGGGTGCGTGTCGCCGTTTCGGTATTCATGGGGATCACTCCGATGCGGGAAATTCAGGGCGCGGCTGCCGACGCTCGGGGTCCCATGACCTCGGTGCGCCGGACCTCGGTCCAGTACATCCAGATCAGCGACACCCACACGATGCCGTAGAGGAGCATGAAAGCGCTCGAGCGGACGCCCGTGAGGTCCATCAGCGCGCCGAACATGATCGGGAGCACGAAGCCGCCGAGCCCGCCCGCGAGGCCCACGATGCCGCTGATGGTGCCGATGTTGTCGGGGAAGTCGTCGCTGATGTACTTGAAGACGCTGGCCTTGCCGAAAGCCATCGCGACCCCGAGGACCAGCATCAGCGCGGTGAAGGCATAGACGTTCAGCCCGATGTGGAAAGTCTTCGGGCCGTCGGCCGTGTGCACGGTGAAATCGGTTTGCGGATAGCTGAGCAGGAAGAGGCACACCCAGCTGACCCACATCACCCACCAGGTCACGTTGTGCGCGCCGTGACGGTCCGACAGCCAGCCGCCGATGGCCCGCAGCACGCCGCCCGGCAGCGAGAAACACGCGGCCAGCAGCGCGGCGGCGCGGATGTCGAGCCCGTACTCGCCTACGTAGTACTGCACCATCCACAGCGCGAGCGCGACGTAACCGCCGAAGACGATGCTGTAGTACTGGCAGTACTTGATGACGCGCGGATCCTTCAGCGCCTTCAGCTGGCTCGTGAAGCTGACGTTGGCCGGCACCACGTGCGCGGGATTGGAGTGGCTGAACAGCCAGAACACGATCACCGTGCCAAGCATGATCGCGGCGTAGACCTTGGGCACCATCGTCCAGCCGAAGGCGACGACGAGCGCCGGCGCGACGAACTTGTTGACCGCCGCGCCCGAATTGCCGGCGCCGTAGATCCCCATCGCGAAACCTTTCCGCTCGGAGGGAAACCAGCGCGCGACGTACGGGGTGCCGACCGAGAAGGAGCCGCCGGCGAGGCCGACGAACAGCCCGATGACCAGAAAGTGCCAGTACTCCGTCGCGTAGCTCATCAGGTAGATGGCCGGCACGGTGCAGGCCATCAGCACCGTCATCACGACGCGCCCGCCGTACCTGTCGGTCCAGATCCCGAGCGGCACGCGCACGAGCGAGCCGGTCAGCACCGGCGTCGCGGTCAGCAGGCCGAACTGCGTGGAGGACAGGTCCAGCGCTTTCTTGATCGGAATGCCGATGACACCGAACATCATCCACACCATGAAGCACACGGTGAAGGCGAGGGTGCTGACGATCAGCACCGACAGTGCCTGGGTTTGTCGCGTCATCGTTGCGTGCCCCGGATTTCCATGCGGGCACTGTAGGAAACGGGCGCGACCGGCGGCATTCGCCGGAAGGCGATCGACAGCGCGGCGGAAGAGCTAGGCCCTATCGTCCTGAAGGACTAGGCGGCGGGGAAAAGCGGCGGGACTTGATGGGGATCAACGCGCAGGTCGGCCACTTTTCACCTCTCCCGCCCCGGGAGAGGTGAAGCCGAAGGCGGCGTATATGGACTCCTCCCCAATGGCAAGCGCTGACGCGGTGTAGGGGACGCAGGCTGCATCCGTATATTCGGCCTCTGGTTCGACGTGCATCAATGGCACGCGCCGGGCCCGCAGG
>Ga0255182_1000869_pt1 | contig 17686 bp, 19 predicted proteins | sample Atl_UVDOM_RepA_8_FD_188420 | JGI IMG/M metagenome (GOLD analysis project Ga0255182, IMG submission 188420) | Freshwater microbial communities from Altamaha River, Georgia, United States - Atl_UVDOM_RepA_8d | ecosystem: Environmental > Aquatic > Freshwater > River | place: USA: Georgia...
GGTGGCGTGCGGCTGCCCCACGCGTGTTCGAGCGCATCGCGCAGTTCACGCATCACGCGGGTGACGATCTCGAGGCCGCCGGCGACGATCGACGTCTCCTCGCAACGCCGCACCGCGGCCTTCCAGATCACCGGGTCGAAGCCCGGGTTCGGCATCGCCCGCCATTCGCTTGGAAAGCTCACCTCGTTGACCGCGGCGTCGAAGCGGAACTCGGCGCGGAAGCGCTGGCGGTAGTCGTCGGGGGGGATCACCGGCGCGTGCCTGAACTGCACGCGCAGGCCCGGCGTGACGCCGGCACGCATCGTGCGCACGTAGCGCAACAGCACCAGCAGCGGCACCTCGATGAGCTGGGTCGTCAGGTCCGCGAGGTCGATCAGCGGGCGCACGCCGACGCGGCTCCGCCCGCCCCCGCCCTCGGCGTCCCACGCGAGATAGGGCGCGCGGTCGGGGATGAAGCGCACGAAGATGTCGATGCCGTCGCCGAGCGTCGGCGCGGTCAGCCAGGCCGCGGTCAGCGGACCGTGGAAATGCTCGGCGAAGGCCTCGGCCCAGCGGTGGTGCCCGTCGGGGCGCCCGTCCTGCGCCGGACCGTTGCGCATGCAGGCCAGCGTCTGGCGCACCGTGATCGGCGCGTCCCCCTGCAGGACGTCGGCAACCGACAGGCCGGTGCCACGCAGCAGCTGCGCCGGTTCGCGCGCCGCGAGCGCCATCAGGCGCACGTAGGCGCTGGGCATCGGCAAATCCTCTATTGCTGACATCAGCCGCATTCCAATGGCATGAAAGGCAAAATATTTGACACGGGCGGGCAGGGTCAAGCGGTGCCCGCTTCGTAGAATTGAGAGGTCAAACATCGAGCAGCCGCCGGCATGCACCGGCGGCGCCAAGCAACAGGAGCTAACGAAATGCACGTCGGAATGGCCGCAATCTTCCAGAACCCCGACCGCGAGGCCGGGCACAGCGACTACAGCGTCTACCAGAAGGACATGAAGCTCGCGCTGATGGCGGAGTCGCAGGGCTTCGACTCCGTGTGGGGCATCGAGCACCACTTCACCGATTACACGATGATGCCGGACGTCGTCGACTTCCTGTCCTTCGTCGGCGGCGCCTGCCGCAAGGTGAAGCTCGGCACGATGGTCGTCGTGCTGCCCTGGAACGACCCGATGCGGGTCGCCGAGAAGATGTCGATGCTCGACTGCATGAGCGACGGCCGCGCACTGTTCGGCATCGGCCGCGGCCTCGCCCGCGTCGAGTTCGAAGGTTTCCGCCTGAACATGGGCGACTCGCGCGAGCGCTTCGTCGAGAGCGCCGAGATGATCCTCCAGGGCCTCGAGCAGGGCTACTGCGAATACGACGGCAAGCACGTCAAGCAACCGCGCGCGCGCATCCGTCCCGAGCCCTTCAAGTCGTTCAGGAACCGCACCTACGCGGCGGCGGTGTCGGCCGAGTCCTCGCAGATCATGGCCAAGCTCGGCATCGGCATCCTGGTGATCCCGCAGAAGCCGTGGGAAGTGCACGCGCAGGAGCTGAAGGACTACAACGACCTCTTCATGCAGATGCACGGCCACGCCGCGCCGCGGCCGCTGGTCGCCGGCTGGGTGATGTGCGACAAGGACGGCGCGAAGGCCGAAGCCCTCGCCCGCCAGTACATCTCGGGTTACTGGCGATCGGTCGTCAAGCATTACGAAATGAACAGCGACCACTTCTCCTCGACGAAGGGTTACGAGTACTACTCGCGCCTCAACGAGACGATCGAGCAGATGGGCATCGACGGCATGGCGGAGTTCTTCATGAACCTGCAGGTCTGGGGTACGCCCGAGCAGTGCTTCGAGAAGATCAAGGACATCCACTCGCGCACCGACTGCTGCGGGTTCAACGGCGTGTTCAGCTATGCCGGCATGCCGCTCGAACTCGGTCGCTCGAACCAGAGCCTGTTCGCCCGCGAAGTGCTGCCGGAACTTAAGAAGCTCGGCGCGCGCCCCGCCTTCGACGTCGAAGAGGACAAGGCGCCCGCGTTCCTCCGCGTGGTCGGCTGAGCGCCGACGCCACCCGCGCCCGGCGCCAGCCGCCGGGCGCTGTCCCGGCGTTGCGGCCGCTTGCTGCCGCAGTGCGCTGCCGCGAACAATCGGCCACTTTCCACGAAAACGAACGGAGTGTGCACATGGCCCTGCCGCAGAATATTTCCCCGATCAACCCGGAATTGCTCGACACGCTGGTCCGCACCGGCGAACAGGACTGGATACCGCAGCCGATGGACCCGGAGCGGGCGTTCATCAAGGTGCTCTACACCGGCGCCGAGAGCGGTGCCTGGGCCGTCATGTTCCGCTGGTTGAAAGGCTTCACCGCACCCCAGCACAAACACCTCAGCGCGTCCCATACGTTCATCCTGAAAGGCAAGCTGCAGGTGCGCGACGGCACCCTGAACGCCGGGGATTACATCTACGAGCCGAACGGCATGATCCACGGCGCGACGACCGCACTGGAGGACACCGAGTACCTGTTCATCTGCAACGGACCGGTGCTGTTCTACGACGACGACGGCTTCTGCGGCTACCTCGGCTGGGAGGAACTGCGCCGCCTGCAGGACAAGCACGCGAGCGACAGGAAGGCCGCGGCCGCCTGAAGCCCCTCGCCGGTGACCGCGACGCCTTACACCAGCTTCGCGGTCGCCGACTCGCCGCCGCCCGCGGGCGCCTGTCGCCTGCTGGGCGCGGACGTCTCGTATTACACCGCGAAGATCGACGCGTGGCTCGCGTACAAGCGGATCCCGTGCCGGCGCGAACTCGCGACGCGGGAGGTCTTCGAGCGGGAAATCCTGCCCCGCGTCGGTTATCCGGTCATACCGGTGCTCGTGACACCGGACGGCGGAACGCTGCAGGACACGACCGAGATGATTGATGTGCTGGAGGCGTGTCAGCCTTCACCGCCCACCGTGCCCGCGACACCCGTCGGCCGCTTTCTCGCCTACCTCTTCGAGCTGTATTGCGACGAGTGGATCAAGATGCCGGCGCTGCACTGTCGCTGGCACTACGATGCGGACTTCGCAGCGCTGGAGTTCGGACGCAACAACGACCCCGCCCGTCCGCTCGCGGAGCAGCGCGCGATCGGGGCGAAGATCGCGCGGCGCTTCGCCGGCTGGCTGGCGCCGCTCGGGATCACCGCCACGAGCACGGCGGCGGTGGAAGCCGATTATCTCGACCTGCTCGGGCTCCTCGACGCGCACTTCGCACGGCAGCCCTTTCTGCTCGGCGCAGCGCCCAGCCTGTGCGACTTCGCTCTTTACGGCCCCTTCCACGCCCACCTGCTGCGTGACCCGGCCTCCGGGCGCATCATGCGCGCGCGGGCGCCGCGCGTCGTGCGCTATCTCGAAGGGCTGCGCGCGGTGCCGCCGCCGGCGTCCGACCTGCCGGTCGACCTGCACACGGTGCCCGCCACCCTGTGGCCGGTGCTGCGCCTGTTGTCGCGCGACTACGTGCCGATTCTCGTTGCCCAGCACCACGCCCTGCAGGCGTGGCTCGCGCAGGCGCCGGCCGGCGAGGTTCCGCGGCACCTCGGCACGCATCGGGTCGTCCTCGGGCGGGGCACGGCGCACGAAGTCACGACCGACAGGGCGCTCTTCAGCTACGACAGCTGGATGCTGCAGCGCGCGCTCGACGTTCACGCCGGCGCGCCGGCGGCGGAGCGCGCGAGCATCGCGGAGCTCTGCGCGCGGGCCGGCGCGAGCCCCCTGCTCGAACTCGGAACCCGCAAGCGCCTGCGACGGAAGGACTTTCGGCTGGTGCCGGACACCCGGGAACGCCCGCTGCCCTGAGCCGCACCGCGCGACGCAGAGCGGCGCCGGCGCGCGGTGACTAAAGCCGGCCTCACCCGAGGCCGACAACTCAAGGCATATGGCCAGGTCGGAAAGGAACGCCGTGAGCACACCCGCGCAAGCACTTCCGCAGTTCTCCCCCGCGACCCGCATCGCACAGACCCTCGTCGACGATCTGTCGCCGATCGTCTCGCCGCCGGACGTCTGCCTGAAGCTCAACGAGCTGCTCGGCGACGAGCGCGCATCCCTCGAAGACTTCGCGAGCGTGGTGATGCGCGACCCGGCGCTGACCGCGCGCCTGCTGCGGCTCGTCAACAGTTCCTTCTACGGCCTGCGCTCGCGCGTCGACACCGTCTCGCGGGCGGTCGCACTGCTCGGCATGCGCGAGTTGCAGAAGCTGGTGTGCGCGGTCAGCGCGATCGAGAAGTTCTCGCGCCTCTCGAGCGCGGTGACGAACATGAACGCGTTCTGGCGTCACGGCGTCTATGCGGGCCTGATGGCGCAGGCGCTGGCCAAGCGCCTCCACGTGCTGCACCCGGAACGCCTCTTCGTCGCCGGCGTGATGCATGACATCGGAACCCTGCTGGTCAACCACCGCTACCCGGAAATCGCCGAGGAGACCATCCGCGCGGCACGCGGCGACGAGCAGTTGCTGCGTCAACTGGAAGCCGAGGAGCTCGGCTTCGATCACGCGCAGCTCGGAGGACTGATGCTGGCCAACTGGCGGCTGCCGGCGACCATCGTCGACGCCATCACCTGGCACCACGAGCCGGGCCGGGCCGAGCTGAGCCCGGTCGACGCCGCGATCCTGAACGTCGCCGACGTCATCGCCAATTTCTCCGGCACCGGCAGCTTCAGCGAGTTCGTCGCGGCCAACGCCGAGTTCGACCCGGGCGTGTTCAGGCAGCTGGGGCTGCCCGACACCTTCGATGCCGACGCATTGATGGACGAAGTCGACCGGCAGTTCGTGGAATCGATCTACCTGCTGGTGACCTGAGCCGCCGTTTGCCGCGGCGGGGCGGCGTCAACCGCGAACGCCCCCGGGCTGCGCGCCTTCCACGCCGCGTCCAGCGCCTGCACGACTTACTCGTCGACGGTGCAGTCGGCCTCCCCCGCCAGGCGATAGCGCGCATGACAGCTGACGCAGTTCGACGTCACCGTGCTCAGCGCGGGCAGCAGCTCGCGCGGCCGCCCACCTTCGCTGCTGAGCGTCGCGAGCTTGTCGAACGCGGTATGCGTGGCCCGCCCGAGCTTCACGAATTCGTGCGGCAGCCCGGGCGGGTGGCCATGCCCGTGATGCTCGACCTGGCCCTTCATCGCCGCGCCGACCGCCGCCGCACGTTCCGTCAGGACCTCGAAATCGCGTTCGGCCAGCGCCGCGTGAATGCCGTGCACCGCCTCGAGCAACTGACGCATCTCCTGCTTGAGGAGCGCACGCGTCTCGGCGCTGACGCACAGACCGATCGTGTCCTCGGCGGCCACGGCCGCCGCGGGCAGCACGCCCGGCACGAGGAACGCGAGGCCGATCGCGAGGCTGCGCAGCCCCGGCCTCATGCATCGGCCCCGAGCTTGAGCGGCAAACCGGGATCGCTGACCCACTCCCACATCGAACCGTCATAGACGGCCACGTCGCGATGTCCGGCCTGCAGCAAGGCCAGGGCGTCCATGGTTGCCGAGATGCCGCCGCCGCAGTAGCAGATGACGCGCGGACGCTCGAACGCACCGACCGCGTCGAACAGCGGCCGCAGGCGGTCCGGTGGCAGGAAGGTGCCGTCCTCCGGGTTCAGCAAGGTGTCGTAGAACACGTTGACGCTGCCCGGGATGTGGCCGGCGCGGCCATAGGTGTTGCGCTCGCCGGTGTAGACGGCCGGGGACAGCGCGTTGATCGTGCAGACGGCCGGATCGTTCATCGCGTGCAGCACGTCTTCCTTGCCGGCCCACAGTGACGGCCGCGGGCGCGGCGTCAGCGTGGCCGGCACCGGTACCGTCGGCTCGCTGCTCGTGGCGCGGCCTTCCTTCAGCCATTTCGCGTAGCCGCCGTCGAGCACTGCGCAGCGCTCGAAGCCGACCGAACGGAACATCCACCACAGCCGGGTCGCCCACATCGGGCTGCCGCTGCTGTAGACGACCACGCGCGTGTCGTCGCCGACGCCCAGCGCGCCCGCGAGTTCGCAGAAGCGCGCGGCCGGCGGCATCATGAAACGCACGTCGTTTTCCGGATCCGAGAAGGCCTCGATGAGATCGACGAACTGCGCGCCCGGCACGTGTGCCGCGTCGAACCTGGCGCGACCGCTTTCCGGCGTGTAGCCGGGACCGTCCGGATTCATGTGCAGAAACACGGTGGCGTCGAGTACGCGAAGGTCGGGCGCCCCCAGTTGCGCTGCGAGCCACTCGGTGCTGACCAGGTTGCCGGGCATGTCCATTACCATCCTCCCCTGCGTGTCAGTTGCCCGCGACCGGGGATTGACACGATTGTGATGCGGTCGCTACGGTCGGTCATGGAAACGCAATCGATGCGCCGGCGCAAGGGCGCCTCAACGTGGAGGTCGATGTGACGACGACACGCAAGGGCGGGGACTTCGTCATCGAGGAAGCGACCATCGCCGGCATCCACCGCGCTTACCGCGCGGGCAGCCTGAGCGCGCGCGCCCTGGTCAGCGCTTACCTCAAACGGATTAAACAATTCGACCAGTCTGGACCGCGGCTGAACTCGGTCGTCACGACCAACGCGAAGGCGCTGGCACAGGCGGCCGCGCTCGACGAGGCCTACGCGCGCACCGGCCGCCTGCAGGGATCGCTGCACGGCATTCCGGTGCTGCTTAAGGACAACATCGACACCTGCGACCTGCCGACCAGCTATGGCAGCGTCGCCTTCGCCGCGCACCGGCCCGCGCGCGACGCGAGCGCCGTGGCGCGTCTGCGCGAGGCGGGCGCGATCGTGCTCGGCAAGACGACCTTGCCCGATTTCGCGACCTCGTGGTGGGCCTACTCGTCGCGCAGCGGCGAAACACGCAATCCCTACGATCTCGCGCGCGACCCGGGCGGCTCCAGCGCGGGGACCGGCGCCGCAATCGCGGCGAACCTTGCCTGCGTCGGCCTCGGCACCGATTGCGGAGGTTCGGTGCGCGTGCCGGCCTCGCACTGCAACCTGGTCGGCATCCGCTCGACACCCGGTGTCGTCAGCCGGGCCGGCAGTTCGCCGCTCGTGGCATGGCAGGACACGGTCGGCCCGATGGCGCGCACGGTGCGCGACGCCGTCACGGTCTTCGACGCGATCGCGGGCTACGACCCGCTGGACAGCCTCTCGGTCAACCATGCGATTGCACGCGCGCCGAAGCGCTACACCGAGGCGCTGGATCGCGACGGGCTGAAGGGCGCGCGACTGGGACTCGTCACCAACGCACTCGGGTCCGACGGCGACGTGCATGCGGCACCGGTCAACGCGCTGGTGCGCACGGCGGTGCAGTCGATGGCGGCCACCGGCGCGCGCGTGGTCGACGTGCAGATCGCCGACCTGGCCCTGCATCTGCGTGACACCTCGATGTACGTGAACTGTTCACGCCACGACCTGAATGCGTTCCTGGGCGCGCAGCGCGACGCGCCCGCACGCTCGCTGCAGCAACTCTACGAGGCGCGCCAGTACCACCCGATGCTGGATCTCTTCGAGGCCTGCCTGGCGGGCCCCGAAATGCCGGAATACGACCCGCAATACTTCCGTCGCCTGGCGGCGCGCGAAGCCTTCCAGCGGCAGATCGTGAACCTGATGGCGGCGCAGCGGCTGGATGCCCTGGTGTTCCCCGACGTGCAGATAGTGCCGCCGACCCGCGAGCAGCTGAACGGGCGCGTGTGGACCACGCTGACCTACCCGACCAACACGCTGATCGCGTCCCAGGCCTGGCTGCCGGCGGTCACAGTACCGGCGGGCTTCGCCGCCGGCCGGCTGCCGGTCGGCCTCGAGCTGATGGGCAAGCCCTACGACGAACCGACCCTCTTCCGCCTCGCCTACGCATTCGAGCAGGCGACCCGGCACCGGCGGGCCCCGCGCCTCGACTGAACGGGCGTCCGCGTCACGACTGTGCTGGCGGCAGGGTCCGGCGGCGCTTCGAGTCCAGCCAGCGGAACACGTAGGCGTCGGGGAACTCGGCGCCGGACTCCACGTACTCGAGCACGTTCGCCGCGCCCAGCACCCACTCCATCGTCGACGCACTGCCCGGTCGACCGGCGAACAGCACGCTGTCGCCGATTTCGAGCGTCGCGTCATCCGGCGGCAGGAACCACATCTGCCCGGCGCGCAGCAGGGCGAGGGCGATGCACGGCAGACGCGCCTCGCGTTCCTGCGGCTCGCGCAGCAGGTGATGCAGTTCGATCACGCGGCCCTCCGACAGCGCATCGACGACCGCGGGCGCCTGCGCCTGGCGCAGCACCACCTCCCAGGTTTCCGGCGTGCGACCGCCGCTGACCCGCGCGAGCCGGTGGTGCAGCTCAGCCGACCACTCCTCGCTCTGCCCGCAGACGTGTTCGAGGAAACGGCGCAGCAGCGGATTCGTGAGGTCGGCGAAGATCCGGGTGACGAGCATGCGGCTCGTCTGCACCACCAGGTCGATGGGCGCAGTCTTGAAGAGCAGGTTGTTGTGGTCGTTGTTCTGCCGCGCAACGATGAAGATGTGCTCGTTGGTCGCCCGCGCGGTCAGTGCAATCGCGAGATTGCTGGTATCGGAGTCGCTGCCCGCGATGATGCCGACCGCTTCGCGGCAACCGGCGGACTCGAGCGATTTCCGGCTGGTGCCGACGCCGACGATCGCGCCGGGTGGGGCGACCCTGTCATTGGGCTCGATGATGCGCACGGCGATGCCCTCGGCCTCGAGGAAGCGCGCCACGGTCGAGCCGAAGCGGCCGTAGCCGCAGATGAGCCACAGCCCGCGCGGCGGCTCGAGCAGCGCCGGCATCGGCTCGCCCGGCAGGCTGCCCAGGGCTTCGTAGAGCGCATGCGCGCTCGGCTTGTTGAGCGCGAGCGCGAGTTGCACGGCGAAGGTCTGGAACGCGTCGACCACTTCTTCGGCCGCGAGCGACGGCAGCTTGGCGCGCGCGCTGTCGGACTGGGTACGGCAGACGACACGCAGGCCCGGGTTGAGCAGGCGCGCGGCGAGCGCCGCCTCGACGTTCGCCTCGTCGTCGCTGGATACCGCGACGAGTCCGCGACAGTAGTCGTGCCTGAGGCCGGCCAGCATCAGGCGCCCCGGATCGCGGTAGTCGGCGCAGAGCGCGGGCAGGTCCACCCCCCATTCCATGAGGTCCAGCGCCGCGACCCGTTCCGGATCGCGATCGATGGCGACGACCCGGAACTTCTGGCGCAACAGCATCCGGGTCGTCATTTCAGCGGTCTCGCCGAACCCGCAGACGATGTAGAAGGGTTCGGTGAGACGCCTGATCTCCCGCGCGAAGCGCTGCTCGGCGATGGCTCGCCGGAACGCGGGGTCCTGCAGCAGCGCGAGGATCGAGCCGAAGGCGTACAGCCAGCCGAGCACCGTGAGGTAAATCGAAAGCGTCACCCACATGCGCTGCGCGGGCGAGAACGCATAGGGGATCTCGCCGAAACCGATCGTCGACGCCGTGTAGCTGATGAAGTAGAAGGCGTGGAAGAAATCGAAGCGCCACGGCCGGCCGTCCGCATCCGCGCCCGGAATCAGCACGAGACCGCCAATCGCGATCGCGTAGGCGATGATCAGCACCACCAGCGGCGTGCGCATCCGCCGCAGGAAGATGAAGAAGACCGTGTTCAAGCGCGATCTCCGGCGCCGGCTCAGCGCCTGAGGTTCACCGTTTCCGCAATCAGCAGGATGACCGAAGCGACGTTCGCGAGCAGCGCGCCGGCAGCCGGCGACACCACGGAGATCACCGCTTCGGGCGAGGTCGTGTCGTGCAGCACCTGGCTGTAGTAGCCCCAGGTCACCGCGGCGCTGATCAGCAGCAGGTCGGCGACGAGGCTGGTCGCGAGCAGCACCGCCCCCATGTGCGTGCGGTCGCCGAGCTTGAGCACCGTCGCGATCAGGTTGATCACCAGCGCCGCGAAGAGTTCGTAGGCCGGGTGGTGCAGCCAGTTGTCGGCATCGCCCCAGACGAAGCTGACGTTCAGCGCCGCGGCCAGCAGCACGAAGAACGCGAACACGACTTTCTCGAAGTTCATGCAGGCCTCGCGAAGTTACGGATGTCGGCCACGCGCGTCAGGCACGGATGACGTTCGGCTGCGGCAGGCCGCGTGCGGCGCATTCACGCTCGTACACCTGCAGGATCTTGGCGGCATCGGTGACGCTCTCGACCTTGCCCTCGGGCGTCAGGTTGAGATTCGCGCCGCGGATCGCGAACCAGACCTCGGTATCGCCGTCGTTGTCGGCGAGCGCGTGCAGGGTATGGATGGAGCCCGCGGGTTCGAACAGGTAGGAACCGGCGCGATTGATTTCCGGGTATTCGAGGTAGCGCCACGCGCCGCGCAGCGTGAAGGCGTAGACCTCGCCGGTGTGCTTGTGACGCTGCACCGTCACGCCGGGCGCGAAGCGCGTGCGCAACACCCACAGCGCGCGCTCGACGTCGACCTGCAGCAACTGGAAGCTCACGCCGTCGACCAGTGACACCCACGGCAGCTCCTCGTAACCGCGATGCAGGGCCTGCGGCACGCCGGGAATCGCCATCACTTGCTCGTTCATCGATTCATCTCCCGTTCAGTTGAGTGAGCTTGGCACGCATGCGCGGTGAGCGCATGACCTACGCCGCACGCGCGATTGTTACATTTTGTGAAGCCACTCACACCACGAAAGTGGCAGCCACGGGCACCATTGCGCCAACCAGGAGTCGCAGTATCACAAACAAAGGAGAACCCTCATGACCAGCAGCAATCGATCGACACGAAGGATCGCTTTCATCAGCGCCTGCGCGATCGCGCTCGGCGGCTGCGGCAGCATGCCCGAGGAGCGGGCCATCAGTGGCGCCGGCATCGGTGCGGGCGCCGGGGCCGCGCTCGGCGCCGTGACCGGCATGTCCGTGATGACGGGCGCGCTGATCGGCACGGCCGCCGGCGCGCTCACCGGGGTGCTGACCGACCAGAGTCAGGTCAATCTCGGCAAGCCGGCGTGGAAGCAGGGCTCGACGGGCGCCGCACCGGTTGCCGGTCGCGCCGGCACGACGCCGCCCCCCGTGGCCGCCAACAGCACGGTCGTCGCGATCCAGCAGCAGCTGAACCGCCTCGGCTACGACGCGGGGACGGCCGACGGCCTGATCGGTCCGCGGACGACGAGCGCGATCAAGCAGTACCAGCGGGACCACAACCTGCTGATGGACGGGCGCGCGACACCGGAACTGGCCAACCACCTCCAGAGCCTCGGCCGCCCGCTCGCGCAGAATCCAGGATGAGGTCGCGCCAGGGATGAGAGCGTGACCATCGGCACAGGGACGTGCCGGTTCGCCGAGGCGGTCAGCACAGATGCGAACCGCGTCGGCGAACGAGGGGACAGGGGCCTGCGGGGTCTCGTCCCGCGAGCCATGCGCCAGCAGGCAGGCGCGCGCGCAGGTTCGTTGCCGGCTCAATCCTCCCTGGGGCAGGGAAGTCGCCTGCGGAGGATTTCTTTCACTGCGGCGGGCGCCGGCCCCGCGCGATCGACTTTGCGCAGTTCCGAGACCACCAGCGCCGCAAGCTCCGCGTCGTGCATGTCGGGGGGCACGCACCATTCCTGCGGCGGCGGCCCCTGCGGGCCGCACACCTCGCAGGGCGCCACGTACCACTCGCACATGACGGCCGCGTCGCCGCGATAGCCGGCGGCGAGCGCCTGTTCGCAGGTGGCGAGGAGTTCGCCGGCCGTCGGCGCCGCCTGCGCAGCGGCCCCGGCCAGCGCCAGCACGGCAGGAAGCACGCGCACCGCCACGCGGGAAGCCCCGCGGCGCGGCATCGCGTCAGGCCTCGCCCTTCATCAGCTTTTCCATGTACTCGTCCATCGTGATAGGGCCGCCGGCCTGTGCCGGGCGGCCGACATCCTTGGGCGGCAGCACGTCCTGCACGACGTCGAGCCTCTTCCACTCCGCGAGCGGCGCCTCGCAGGCCTCGCGCGGCACGTAGCGGGAGGAATCGAGCTTCCGGTAGCGGTGGATGTAGCGCGGGCAGTTGATCCATATCTTCGACACGCTCACGCGCACGACGAGTTCGGCGCCGGTGAAGTCCGGCAGCAGCGGATCGTCGGCGCTGAGGGTGGCCTCGCCGTGCAGGCGCAGGCGGTGCGGGTTCTCGAAGTCGATGAACAGGATGCCGACCTTGCGGTGCGTGGCGATGTTGCCCATCGAGAAGAACATCCCGTTACCGTCGTAGCTCGGGAATGCGATCGTGCGGTCGTCGACGACGCGCACGAAGCCGGCGTCGCCGCCCTTGTAGGAAGTGGTCGGAAAGCCCTCGTGGTCCACCGTGGACAGGAAGAACATGTCGCGGCTCTCGATGAAGGCCTTGTCCATGTCACCGAGCACCGGCTTGACGATCATTTCCTCCAGGCGGTCGGCCATCTTGCGCGTAGCGAACTGGTCCTGCAGGGCGCGGTGGCCCTCGCTGTAGACATTGCTCATCGACTTCTCCCGGGTGGCGCCGCGCTGCGGCGTGAATTGTCGTGCGTGACCTCGGCCGGTTCCGCGCGCGTCCCGCCGCGCGGGAACGCGGGCCCGGTCGAGGTTAGCGGCGGCCCTTCGCGGCCGTCAATCGAAGAGCGTGCGGTCCGGCGCGCGCTTCTCGAGGAAGGCGCCCATGATTTCACGCGCCGCCGGCGTCGCGAGCAGTGCGCTGAACTCGGCGATCTCGGCATCGACGCGCGTCGCGACGGGTTCCTCCCCGCGCTTCAACAGGGCCTTGGTGGCGCGCAGGGCGCGGCGCGGCTTGGCCGCGAGCTTGCGCGCCGTGGCCTGCGCGCGCGCCTCCACCTCGTCCGACGCGCAGACCTCGTGGACGAGGCCGATCGATTGCGCCAGCGCGGCGTCGAAGGGCTCGCCGAGCATCAGGAGTTGCGCGGCGCGGTGATAGCCCGCGAGGCGCGGCAGCAACAGCGACGACCCCGCCTCGGGGCACAGGCCGAGGTTGATGAACGGCAGCGAGAACTTCGCGCCCGGCGTCGCGTACACGAAATCGCAGTGCAGGAGCAGCGTCGTGCCGATGCCTACGGCCACGCCGTCGACGGCCGCGACCAGCGGCAGCGTCGCGGCCGCCAGCGCGTGGATTAGGGCGTGCGCCGGCCGCGGCCCCGGCTCATTGCGCGCCGCGAGGAAGGCCTCCAGGTCGTTGCCGGCGGAAAACGCGCCGGGCACGCCGCAGATCACTGCCACGCGCACCGCGGGGTCGGTCTCGCCCTCGGTCAGCGCGCGCGTGAAGGCCGCGTACATCTCGCCGGTCAGCGCGTTCTTCTTGGCCGGCCGATTCATGCGGATCGTCAGGATGCCGTCGACGAGCGAGGTTTCGAGTTCAGCGGTCATGCGGGATTCTCCAGCGCAAAGGGACTGTGGGGCTGGCATCCTAGCCCGAATCGGCCTGCGGCGGTGGCGGCGCGCGGGCGTGGGCGGGACCCGTCTCGCTGGTGCGCGGCGCCCGGTCGGCGATATAGTCCCGGCCTGCGTTCCCAGCACGAAACCCCTATGCGTTTTCTGGACAGAATCGCCCTCGTCACCGGGGCGAGCCGCGGCATCGGCCGCGCCATCGCGCTCGCACTCGCCCGCGAAGGCGCCGACGTCGCGGTCACCGCGACCAGCCCCGGCGGGGCCGAGTCCACGGCCGCCGCGATCCGGGCGCTCGGGCGGCGCGCGCTCGCCCTGCCCTGCCGCGTCGAACGGGCCACTGACGTCACCGCGACCTTCGCCGCGATACTGGGCGAACTGGGCCCGGTCGACGTACTCGTCAACAACGCGGGAGTCTCGGCACCGATGCCGCTGCTCGAGATGACCGAGCAGAACTGGGACGAGCAGATGGACGTCAACGCGAAATCGGTGTTCCTGTGCAGCCAGGCCGCGGTGCGCCAGATGCGTGGAGCCGGCCGCGGCGGCAGCATCGTTAACATCGGGTCGATCGTCGGGCAGAACGCGATTCCGCAGACGCTCGGCTACTGCGCGTCGAAGGCCGCCGTCGACCACATGACGCGCGTGCTCGCGATCGAACTCGCACGGCACCGCATCCGCGTGAACTGCGTGGCGCCCGGCTACATCCGCACGGAACTGATCGACGGCCTGGTCAACGACGGCAAGCTGAGCCTCGAAGCGCTCGAGCGGCGCACCCCGCAGCGCCGGCTCGGCAGCGGCGAGGACGTCGCCCGCGCCGTGCTCTACGTCGCGAGCGAAGACGCCGGCTTCATGACCGGCCAGGTCGTGACGGTCGACGGTGGATGGACCGCCTATGGGTATCTCTGAGCCGCGGGAGGCGCCGGCGGGTTTCACGCCGATGCCGCCGCTCAGTCCAGCGCTGGAGACCTTCGGCCCGGTCTACATGCACGGCGCCGGCACCGACCGCCGCTTCGGCATGTTCGTCCTGCGCAAGCACTGCAACATGCGCTCGAAGGTTCACGGTGGCTTCCTGGCGACCCTCGCCGACATCGCGCTCAGCTTCACGCTCGGCCACCTGACGGACCCCGCGTCGGGCTTCGTCACCGTGTCGCTGAACCTCGACTACGCCGGCAATGCGGACGAGGGCGACTGGCTGGAGACCCGCACCGACGTCCAGCGCCGCGGTCGGACGCTCGCCTTCGCCAACTGCTACATCTGGCGCGGCGATACGCGCATCGTTCGCGCGAGCGGCGTGTTCATGGCGACGGGCAAGACCTACTCGAGCGACTGACGTGAAGCTGACGCCGCTCGCCCTTCTCGCCTGCGTGCTGGCCCGGGGCGCCGCCGCCGCCGAACTGGAACGCCACTTCGACACCGCGACGATCGAACGGCTCGGGCGCGACCTCTACGAGCAGGACCGGCGCGCGGCGATCGCCGCCGAACTCGTCGCCGACAATTTCGATCCCGAGGCGGAGCGCCTGGTCGGCTTCATCACCAGCGGCGACGCGCGGCATCTGCGCGTGCGCTTCGTGCGCGACACCGACCAGGGCCACCAGGCGGCCATCGACGCCGTGTTCGACGAGCTCCTGCTGCCCGCGCTGGAGCGGGCCGCGCAACCGACGCTGGACGCCGCCGAACTCGCGCAGGTCGCCGCGCGCCTCGCCGTCGCGCGGGACGCGGCCACGCGCTGCAACGGCCGCTACAACACGGTCGCGCTGCCCGATCCCGACGGCGACGGCCTGCTGGTCTACGCGCTCGCGGCGAGCGACGATCCGGCTGCCGTGATGGTCGGCGGCCATGTCCGTTACAGCGTCAGCGCCGACGGCAGGACGATCGAACACGCCGAACCGCTCGCGACGTCCTGCGCGATAGCGCCGCTCGTCGACCTCGAGCGCGCGGCCCGCAGCGACGGCGCGGAGGGCCTCGCGCTGCGCACCACGCTGTCCAACACCCCACTGGAGACCCACGTGTTCCTGAGCCTCAACCAGGATTTACCGCTGTTCGTCGTCGGCAACGACCTCCGCATGTGGCGCGTCGAAGCGGGCCGCATGCAGGTCGTGCGCGAGGCGCCCGGAGAAAAGCCATGAACCGCTACTGGAGCGAAACCGTCCGCGGGCTGTCGCCCTACGTGCCAGGCGAGCAGCCGAAGATCGACAATCTCGTCAAGCTCAACACCAACGAGAACCCCTACCCGCCGGCGCCCGGCGTCCTCGAGGCCATCCGCGGCGAAACCACCGAAGCCTTGCGACGCTATCCCGACCCGAATGCGGACCGCCTGAAGGCCGCCATCGCCGACCACTTCGGCCTCGCGCCGAACCAGGTCTTCGTCGGCAACGGTTCGGACGAGGTGCTCGCGCATGCCTTCCTCGGGCTGTTGAAGCAGCAGGGGCCGGTTCTCTTCCCGGACATCACCTACAGCTTCTACCCGGTGTACTGCCGGCTCTACGGCATCGACTTCGTCAACGTGCCGCTGGATGCCGATTTCGCCGTCGACATCGCCGGCTACGCCGGCCGCTGTGGCGGCGTGATCCTGCCAAACCCGAACGCACCCACCGGCCGCGCGCTGCCGCTCGCGAGCATCGAGACGCTGCTGCGCCTGCAGCCCGACGTGGCCGTCGTCATCGACGAGGCCTACGTCGATTTCGGAGCCGACAGCGCGGTGTCCCTCATCGACCGCTACCCGAACCTGCTCGTCACGCAGACGCTCTCGAAGTCGCGCTCGCTCGCCGGCCTGCGCGTCGGTTACGCGCTCGGCGACGCCGGACTCATCGAGGGCCTGGAGCGGGTCAAGAACAGCTTCAATTCCTATCCGCTGGATCGTCTCGCGATCGCGGGCGCAGTCGCGTCCTTCGCGGACGACGCCTACTTCCGCGAGACCTGTCGCCGCATCGTCGCGAGCCGTGAGCGGCTCGCGCAGGCACTCGCGGCGCTCGGCTTCGAAGTGCTGCCGTCGGGCGCGAATTTCGTGTTCGCGCGGCATCCGGCGCACGACGCGGCCGGGCTCCAGCAGGCGCTGCGCGCGCGCCGCATCATCGTGCGGCACTTCACGCTGCCCCGCATCGAACAGTTCCTGCGCATCACGATCGGCACCAACGAGGAATGCGACACCCTCGTCGCCGCGCTGCGGGATATCACCGGGGCTTGAGGAGCGCGGGGGTGGTCGGGGGGCGCGTCAATCCACCGTGATTGCGCTGCCCGGCAGCGCCACGGCCTCCACCTCGGGTGCCACGCCGTCGAGCAGCGCGATCAGGCGCGCGCACTGCGCGGCGGAGCCGGTCGTATAGACCCGCGGCGTCCGCGCGACGCCCGCGGTGGACAGCAGTCCCGCGGCATCCAGGCGCCGGCGCAGTTCGCGCGCAACCGCCGGCGCTGGATCGATGATCGCGGCCCCCCCGGCGGCTTCCTCGATGAGGGAGCGCAACAGCGGGTAGTGCGTGCATCCCAGCACCAGCACGTCGGCGCCCTCCGCGAGCAGGGGCCGCACGTAGCGGTCGACCAGCCGCCGCGCGTCGGGGCCGTGGAAGTCCCCGGCCTCGACGTGCTCGACGAGCCCAGGGCAGGCCTGGCTGAGTATCCTGACGTCGCGACCGTAGCGATCCCGCAGCCGCGCCAGTTGCTCGCCGTCGATCGTGCGCTCCGTCGCGAGCACGCCGATGACGCCGGTCCGCGTCTGGGCCGCTGCGGGCTTCACCGCCGGCTCCATCGCCACGATCGGCAGCGCGAAGCGCGCGCGCAGGGTCTTCACCGCGGCCGAGGTCGCGGTGTTGCACGCGACGACCAGGGCCTTGGCGCCGGCCTCGACGAGGAAGCCGGCCACCGCGAGCGAGCGCGCCGTGATGTACTCGTTGGAGTGCCCGCCATAGGGCGCATGCCCCGAGTCCGCGAAGTAGAGCAGCGCCTCGCACGGCAGTTCGCGGCGGATCTCGCGCAGGACCGACCAGCCACCGATTCCCGAATCGAAGACGCCGACCGGCGCCGTCCTGTCATGCCACATGCGGGACACCCATCGCCGGCCGTCACGCAGCCCCAACGCGGACTCGCGGGGCACGAGCGGTGCGCATCATCCATTGCAGCGTCCCGGTCTTCCTCATCGCCGTGCGCCGCGAGCTGCCACGGGCGGGCGCGGTGGCGGCAGCCCGGTCTCCTCCAGGCAGCGCGCCATCAGCTCCTCGAGGCTGCCGCCGCGCGAGAAGACGGTCGGCGCGGGCCGCGTGCGGGCAAGGGTCTCGCGCAGGTCCTGCGTGCCCGGCTCGTCGACCTCGAGGGCCGCGTCGAGCTGCACGCCGTAGGCCAGCGCACCGTCCGGGGTCAGCAGGCCGCGAGACCCTT
>Ga0255182_1000870_pt1 | contig 17679 bp, 14 predicted proteins | sample Atl_UVDOM_RepA_8_FD_188420 | JGI IMG/M metagenome (GOLD analysis project Ga0255182, IMG submission 188420) | Freshwater microbial communities from Altamaha River, Georgia, United States - Atl_UVDOM_RepA_8d | ecosystem: Environmental > Aquatic > Freshwater > River | place: USA: Georgia...
GCTCGACAACAAAAAACCGGCCGCGCTGTGGTGAAAGCAGGGGCCGGTGCGGGCACCCTCTTTAGCGGTATTTCTAGAGCGCCCGCAAGCCGGACAAATCGGCGCTATGGCCCGCAGTGTAGCGCTAAACGGCGGCGCCGCTGCACGGCGCGATCCGACGGAAATGCACGGCTTTGGTCGCCTTGATGGGCGCAGCACGCCATCAAGGTTATTTTTACGATCCAGAATGAAACCGTCGTGGCTTCGGGCGCCGCCCTGACCGACGGACGCGCGCCCACAGGAGACAGCGATGCCGCAGTGGTTGATCCGTCTGAACGAACAGGTCCCCATCCGCTATGCGGCCTGGGCCTTTGCCGCCTTCCTGCTGGTGCTGGGCCTGGGCCTGGGCTGGACCACGGGGTCGGCCTGGTGGCTGGCCGCGCTCGGAGGGGCGCTGGTGGTTCTGGGCTGGCGCGATGTCACCCAGCCCCACAAGGCCGTGCTGCGCAACTACCCGGTGATCGGGCACTTGCGCTACCTGCTGGAGTTCATCCGGCCGGAGATGCGGCAGTACTTCATCGAAGGCGACAACGAGGCCGCGCCGTTCTCGCGCCAGCAGCGCTCGCTGGTGTACCAGCGGGCCAAGGGCGCCCCGGACAAACGGCCCTTCGGGACGCAGAAGGACGTGACGGCCGAGGGCTACGAGTGGCTCAGCCATTCGGTGTGCCCCTCGCACATCGAATCTCATGACTTTCGGGTGCGCATCGGGGCCGGCGGCAGCTCGTGCACCCAGCCCTACGAGGCCAGCCTGTTCAACATCTCGGCCATGAGCTTCGGGGCCTTGAGCGCCAACGCCATCCTGGCCCTGAACCACGGTGCCGCCAAGGGGCGTTTTGCGCACGACACGGGCGAGGGGTCGATCAGCCGTTACCACCGGCAAGGGCAGGGCGATCTGATCTGGGAAATCGGGTCCGGCTATTTCGGTTGCCGCACGGCGGACGGCCGGTTCGACGAGGCGCGCTTCATCGAGAACGCCCGCGACCCGCAGGTCAAGATGATCGAGCTCAAGCTGAGCCAGGGCGCCAAGCCCGGCCATGGCGGCGTGCTGCCCGGCCCCAAGGTGACGCCCGAGATTGCCGAGGCCCGAGGGGTGCTGGTGGGGCAGGACTGTGTGTCGCCCGCTTCGCATTCGGCCTTCAGCACGCCCATCGAGATGATGCAGTTCATCGAGCGGCTGCGCCAGCTGTCCGGGGGCAAGCCGGTGGGCTTCAAGCTGTGCATCGGGCACCCCTGGGAATGGTTCGCCATGGTCAAGGCCATGCGCGAGACGGGGCTGTGGCCCGACTTCATCGTGGTCGACGGGGCTGAGGGCGGCACCGGCGCGGCCCCGCTGGAGTTCACCGATCATGTGGGCGCGCCGCTGCAGGAGGGGCTGCTGCTGGTGCACAACACGCTGGTGGGCCTGGGCGAGCGCGACCGGGTGCGCCTGGGGTGCGCCGGCAAGGTGGTCAGCGCCTTCGACATCGCACGCATGATGGCCCTGGGTGCCGACTGGTGCAACAGCGCGCGCGGCTTCATGTTCGCGCTGGGGTGCATCCAGGCGCAAAGCTGCCACACGGGGCATTGCCCGACGGGCGTGACCACACAGGACCCGGTGCGTCAGCGCGCCCTGGTGGTGGGCGACAAGACCGAGCGGGTGTACCGCTTCCACCAGAACACGCTGCATGCTCTCAAGGAGCTGGTGCAGGCCGCCGGTCTGCACCACCCGCACGAGATCACGGCCGATCACATCGTGCGCCGAGGCGCCGGGCATGTGGTGCACCGGCTGTCGAACCTGCTGCCGTTCACGCAGCCGGGGCAGCTGCTGCGGGCCGAATGCGGGCAGGCCGACTGGCCGCAACCGGTGTTCGAACAGTACTGGACCCGGGCCCGCGCCGATCGGTTCGACCTGCCCGGGGGCGCCTGAGCGCGATCAGGCCTGGGGCGGTGCCGAGTCGATGAAGCTCTGGCGCTGGGCGAGCTTGTCGGCCAGACGGGCCAGGTTGGGGTGGTCGGTGCGCCAGGCGATCTGCGGGAAGCGGAAGTCGAGGTAACCCAGCGCACAGCCCACGGCGATGTCGGCCAGGGTGTGGTGGTTGCCCGTGCACCAGCTGCGGTCGCCCAGGCCCAGGCTCATGGCCTTGAGGGCGCCCGTGACCTTGTCCATCTGGCGGTCGATCCAGGCGGTGCTGCGCTGGGCGTCGGTGCGGCCAGCCCAGGTGGCTTCCATGCGGGCCACGATGGCCGCGTCCAGCAGGCCATCGGCCAGGGCCTCCCAGGTCTTGACCTCGACCCGCTCACGGCCGCTCAGGGGGATGAGCTTGCCCACGGGCGAGAGGGTGTCGACGTACTCGACGATCACGCGCGAATCGAAGATGGCTTCGCCGCCTTCCATGACCAGGCAGGGGACCTGGCCCAGCGGGTTGGCGTCGCTGATGCGGGTGTCGGCCGCCCACACGTCCTCGACCTCGAACTTGTAGTCGAGCTTCTTCTCGGCCAGCACCACGCGGACTTTGCGGACAAAGGGGCTGGTGAGGGATCCAATGAGTTTCATGCGGTGAGCTCGGGTGCAATTTGCGGCCGATTTTACAAAACCACCTTCACCCCCTGTGTGATCCGGGCGACGACCACCCATCGAGGGGTGCCCCCGGCCTGGGGCGCACCATGGGAGACGGTTACAGTTGTTGCCAGATCGACATGAATTTGCTCGCTTCCCGCTCCCTGGTGCGGGCGGTCCGGCTGGCTGATCTCGATGTGCTGCACCCGCCCGTGGCCGAGCCCTCCGGCGTTGGTGCCGTGCCGCCTCACAGCCGCACGCCCCACGCCATCGGGTCGACCGTGCCGGGCACGCCGTCGGACCTCGGCCCGCTGTCCGAACCCGCTCCGCGATCGCGGCCCTCACGGCCTGGCGAGGGCGGCGCGTCCGCGGGCCATGGGCGGCTACCCGGCGAACCGCCCGCCCCCGAGCTGCCCCGCCTGCCCAAGGGCGTGGTGCAGACCTGGCCGGTGCGGTTCGATGGCACGCCGGCCGGCTATGCCCGAGTGTGGTTGGGCAATGTGCTCCTGCTGCTGTGCACCCTGGGGCTGGCCTGGCCCTGGACCTATCGCCGTGCCCAGCGCTACCTGTTGCGCCACACCCTGGTGGCCGATCACCGGTTGGACTACAGCCTGCCGCCGGGGGCCCTGTGGCCGCGCCTGGGCATCACCTTGCTGCTGTGGCTGGGCGTGGCGGCGGCGGCCGCCGGTTCGGCCTGGACCGGGGCGCTGGCCCTGACCCTGGGCGGCGCGGTCTGGCCCCTGCTGGTCTACCTGAAGGTGCAGCAGAAGGTGGCGTCGCTCACCTGGGCGGGCTGTCACTTTCGTTTTGACGGGCCCTGGCCGGGCCTGTACCGGGCCGTGGCGGCCAGCCTGGTGCTGGGCTTGCTGGCGGTGTGGGCCGGGGTGCTGGCGTGGCAGCTGGCGTTGCCCGGAGGCTGGGCCTGGTCCGGCCTGCTGGCCCTGATGACCCTGCTGTCGCTGCCGGTGGCGGCCTGGCGCTTCTTCAGTTACCGGCAGCCGCACATCCGGCTGGGGCCCTTGCGGCTCACCTGGAAGGGGTCTCGCGCGGCCATGGTGCAGCTCACTCTGAACCTGATGGCGGCCGTGCTGTGGGTAGGGCTGGCCGGTGCCGGTGTGGCGCTGGGGGCGCTGGGGGCCTGGCGGCTGCTCACCGGGGAGCCTGCCGCGGCGGCCGCCCCCTGGCTGGGGGCCCTGCTGGTGCTGGCGTTGTGGTCGGTGGTTGTTCCGTTAGCCGAAGCGCGGCTGCTCAATCTGGTATGGAACAAGACCGGCAACCGCCATCTGCGCACCCGCAGCCGCGTGCATGTGCCCACCTACGTGCGGCTGTATGCCGGCAATCTGTGGCGCACGGTGTTCACGCTGGGCGCCTACTGGCCTTGGGCGGTGGTGTCGCTGCGGGCCCTGCGCATGCGATCGATGGCGGTGTGGAGCCGGGTCGATCCAGACGTGCTGATCGCGCATGCGGGGCCGCCGGTGTCGCCCGAGCGCAGGGCGGGGGCCTCGGCGGCCGGGCCTGCGAGCCGCAGCGACGAGCAGCCCACCCAGCCGGCCTACGTGTCGCGCCTGGACGCCGCATCCGGGGGGTGAGTGGCGCCCGGGTGGACGCCATCGGTGCCCAAGCCGCCCCCGACTTCGTACAATGGCGGGTTGCTCTGACCTTCGTTTCGGGCCTGCCGTGCCCGCCTGCCGCCATGATGCTTTCTGCCCTGACCGCTCTTTCGCCCCTGGATGGCCGTTACGCTTCCAAGGTGTCCGCCCTGCGTCCGCTGCTGTCGGAATTCGGCCTGATGCACCGCCGCGTGCAGGTCGAAATCGAGTGGTTCATCGCCCTGTCGGACGCCGGCCTGCCCGAACTGGCGCCGCTGTCGCAGGCCGCTCGCGGCTACCTGCGCGGCCTGGTGGCCCGCTTTGCCGAGGCCGATGCCCAGGCCATCAAGGACATCGAAAAGACCACCAACCACGACGTCAAGGCGGTGGAGTACTGGATCAAGTCGAAGTTCGAGGGCCAGGACGAGCTGCAGCGCGCGAGCGAATTCGTGCACTTTGCCTGCACATCCGAAGACATCAACAACACCAGCCACGGCCTGATGCTCAAGGCCGCCCGTGACGAGGTGCTGCTGCCCACCATCGACGGCGTGATCGCCACGCTCAAGACCATGGCGCACGAACTCGCTGCGCTGCCCATGCTGAGCCGCACGCACGGCCAGACCGCGTCTCCGACCACGGTGGGCAAGGAAATCGCCAATGTGGTGGCGCGTCTGGTCAACGCGCGCGAGCGCATCGCCGGCGTCAAGCTGCTGGCCAAGATGAACGGCGCCGTGGGCAACTACAACGCCCACCTGTCGGCCTACCCCGACAAGGACTGGGAGGTGTTCAGCCGCGCCGTGATCGAGAACCAGCTGGGCCTGACCTTCAACCCCTACACGATCCAGATCGAACCGCACGACTACATGGCCGAGTTGTTCGATGGCGTGACCCGCCTCAACACCATCCTGATCGACTTCTCGCGCGACGTGTGGGGCTACATCAGCCTGCACTACTTCAAGCAGCGCACCAAGGCCGGCGAGATCGGCTCGAGCACGATGCCGCACAAGGTCAACCCGATCGACTTCGAGAACGCCGAAGGCAATCTGGGCTTGGCCAATGCCGTGCTGACCCACCTGAGCCAGAAGCTGCCCATCAGCCGCTGGCAGCGTGACCTGACCGACAGCACGGTGCTGCGCAACATGGGTGTCGCCTTGGGCTATGCGGTGTTGGCGTACGACAGCCTGGCGCGCGGCCTGGGCAAGCTCGAAGTCAACCCCGACATGCTGGCGGCCGACCTGGACGCCTCGTGGGAAGTGCTGGCCGAACCCATCCAGACCGTGATGCGTCGCTACGGCCTGCCCAACCCGTACGAGCGCCTCAAGGAGCTCACCCGCGGCAAGGCGATCACCCGCGAATCGATCCAGGCCTTCATCCAGACGCTGGAGCTGCCCGAGGCCGAGAAGCAGCGGCTGATGGCCATGACGCCGGGCAACTACATCGGTCAGGCCGAGGCCCTGGCCCGTCGCATCTGAGCCGATGCCGACCTGAAAGGCCACCCATGACCTTCCTTGCCAAGCTGCAGCATGCCCAGCACCTGCACGAGTCGCTGCTGTGCGTGGGCCTGGACCCCGAGCCCTCGAAGTTCCCGGGGGCCTGGAAGGGCCAGCCGGACCGCATCTTCGACTTCTGCGCGGCCATCGTCGACGCCACGAAGGACCTGGTCTGTGCCTTCAAGCCGCAGATCGCCTACTTCGCGGCCCACCGCGCCGAAGACCAGCTCGAGCGGCTGATGGCCCACATCCAGCGTGTGGCGCCGCAGGTGCCCGTGATCCTCGATTCCAAGCGCGGCGACATCGGCTCGACGGCCGAGCAATATGCCCGCGAGGCCTTCGTGCGGTATCAAGCCGATGCGGTCACCTTGTCGCCCTTTATGGGCTTCGACACGCTGGAGCCCTTCCTGAAGCACGCCGGCAAGGGCGTCATCGTGCTGTGCCGCACGTCCAACCCGGGCGGCTCGGACCTGCAGAACCTGCGCCTGGCCGACATCGAGGGCCAGCCGCGCGTGTACGAACACATCGCCCGCCAGGCCCAGGGCCCGTGGAACACCAACGGGCAGATGGGGCTGGTGGTCGGTGCGACCTTCCCCCAAGAGATCGCCCGCGTGCGCGAGCTCGCGCCCACGGTGCCGCTGCTGATCCCGGGCGTGGGCGCCCAGGGCGGCGACGCGGCGGCGACGGTGCGAGCCGGCCTGCGGCGCGACGCCGACGGGCGGATCACCGGCACGATCATCGTCAACAGCTCGCGCGCCGTGCTGTACGCCAGCAGCGGTGACGACTTTGCCAGCGCGGCCCGTCAGGTCGCCCAGGCGACGCGATTGCAGCTGCAAGGCTGATGGCCCGGTGGGCCGAGCGGGCCCGCAGATTGCGGCATGATGGCGGCTGACTTGGTCAACCGCGCGCCCTGAACCGGGCCCCGAACATGTCCGTGCCTCCCCCGCCGCCCCCTTCCACCGGCCCGTCGTCGCCGGCATCGCCCCACAGTCTGCGCATCGACCGTCAGGCGGCCCGTTCGACCGGTCGGGGGCGACGAGGCTGGCGGCTGGCCGCCTGGGGGCTTGGCGCGCTGGCCGTCGTGGCCGCCGTGGGCGTGTGGCAGGCTCGCAAGCCGCTGCCGGTGCAGACGGTGACGGTACAGACCGGCACGCCGTCGCAACAGTTCGTCGAGCTCACCGCGTCGGGGTATGTGGTGGCACAGCGTCGGGCGGCCGTGTCGTCCAAGGCCACGGGGCGCCTGGTCGAGCTGCAGGTGCGCGAGGGCTCGAGGGTGCGGCAAGGGCAGGTGATCGCACGCCTGGATGCCAGCGATGTCCAGGCGGCCCTGCTGGCGGCCCAGGCCGGTGTGCGCCAGGCCGAGGTCGGCGTGCGCCAGGCGCAGGTGGAGCTGGCCAATGCGCTGGCCGAGCTGCGGCGCAGCCAGGGCTTGCAGGCGCAGGGTTTCATCTCGCCGCAGGCCGTCGATGCGGCTCAGACGCGGCACAAGGCCGCCCAGGCGTCCGTGCAGGCGGCCGAGGCCGCCGTGCGGGCCGCACAGGCCCAGGTGCGCGTGCAGCAGGTCAACGAGGACTTCACCGCCATCCGGGCGCCCTTTGACGGGGTGGTGCTGGTCAAGAACGCCAACATCGGCGACATCATCACGCCGTTTTCGAATGCGGCAGGCTCACAGGGGGCCGTGGTCACCATGGCCGACATGGGCACGCTCGAGGTCGAGGCCGATGTGTCTGAAAGCAGCCTGGCCAAGGTGCGCGTGGGTCAGCCCGTCGAGATCGTGCTCGATGCCTTGCCGGGCGTTCGATTCAAGGGACGGGTGGGCGGCATCGTGCCCACGGTGGACCGGGCCAAGGCCACGGTGATGACCAAGATCCGCTTCGACCGGCTCGATGCGCGCATCCTGCCCGAGATGAGCGCCAAGGTGAGCTTCCTGTCGCGCGACATCACGGCCGCTGACCAGCAGCCGGTGCTGGCGGTGGCGCCGGCGGCCCTGCGGCGGCTGGGCGATGGGCCGGCGCAGGTCTGGCGCCTGCGCAGCGGTGACACGGCCGGGGCCGCAGGGGCGTCGGCTTCGGGCGGCGACGCCGCAGCGCCCCGGTGGACCGTTGAGCCCGTGGCGGTGCGCGCGGGCCGCGTGCTGGGCGATCTGGTCGAGGTGACCGCCGTGCCGCCGGCCACCCTGCAGGCAGGCGACAAGCTGGTGGTCGGGGCCGACGACGGGCTCCAGAGCGGGCGTGCCGTGCAGCCGGGGGCGCCGTGAGCCTCCCGCTGATCCGCATCCGGGGGCTGTGCAAGTCCTACCAGCGGGGCGGCCAGTCCATCGACGTGCTCGATCGGCTGGACCTGGACGTCGCCGCCGGCGAGTTCGTGGCCCTGATGGGCCCCAGCGGCTCGGGCAAGAGCACCTTGCTCAACCTGATCGCCGGCATCGACCAGCCCACGGCCGGCACGATCGAGATCGGCGGGGTGGACATCGCCACGTTGAGCGAAGGCCAGCTGGCCGACTGGCGTGCCACGCATGTCGGGTTCATCTTTCAGTTCTACAACCTGATGCCGGTGCTCACGGCGTTCGAGAACGTCGAGCTGCCCTTGCTGCTGACGGGCCTGTCGAGCCGTCAGCGGCGCGAGCACGTCGAGGCGGCGCTGGGCATGGTGCGGCTGAGCGACCGCATGGACCACCTGCCCAATGAGCTGTCAGGTGGGCAACAGCAGCGCGTGGCCATCGCCCGGGCCCTGGTGTGCGACCCGACGTTGATCGTCGCCGACGAGCCCACGGGCGATCTGGACCGCCACACGGGCGAAGAGATCCTGCAGCTGCTGGGGCAGTTGCAGCGCGACCTGGGCAAGACCATCGTGATGGTCACCCATGACCCCAAGGCGGCGGCCTGCGCCGGACGCCTGGTGCACCTGGAAAAGGGCGTGCTGGTGCCCGATGTGGCGCACGCCGGTGGCTGACCGGGGCCTGCCATGTTCCTGCTGCGCCTGCTGCTCAAGAACGCGTTCCGGCACCGTCTGCGCACGGGCCTGACCCTGGTGGGGCTGGTGGTGGCCCTGTGTGCCTTCGGCCTGCTGCGCACCATCGTGGATGCCTGGTATGCCGGGGTCAATGCGTCATCGAGCGCCCGCCTGGTGACGCGCAGCGCCATCTCGCTGACGTTCCCGCTGCCCTTGCACTATGCCGAGCGCATCCGTGCGGTCGAGGGGGTCGAAGGCATCTCCTGGGCCAACTGGTTCGGTGGTGTGTACATCACCGAATCGAACTTCTTCGCGCAGTTCGCGGTCGATGCGCCCAGCTATTTCGCGCTCTATCCCGAGTTCGTGCTCGATGACACCGAGCGCACGGCCTTCCTGCGCGACCGGCAGGGCTGCGTGGTGGGTCGCAAGCTGGCCGCGCGCTATGGCTGGCAGGTGGGTGATGTGGTGTCGCTGCGCGGCACCATCTACCCAGGGACGTGGAGCTTCACGATCCGGGGCATCTACCAGGGGCGGGAGGCAGGCACCGACGAGCAGCAGATGTTCATCCACTGGCAGCGCGTGGCCGAGGCCGTGCGTCAGCGCGCAGGTGCCGGCGGGCTGGCCGACCACGTGGGCGTGTACGTGGTGAGCGTGCGCGACCCCGACGAGGCCCCGATGGTGTCGCAGCGCATCGATGCGCTGTTCCGCAATTCGCTGGCCGAGACGCTCACCGAGACCGAGAAGGCCTTCCAGCTGAGTTTCGTGTCGATGAGCGAGACCATCCTGCTGGCCATCCAGGCGGTGAGCTTCATCATCATCCTGATCATCATGGCGGTGATGGCCAACACCATGACCATGACGGCGCGCGAGCGGCTGGCCGAGTACGCCACGCTCAAGGCCCTGGGCTTCCGGCCGGGCTTCGTGGTCAAGTTGCTGCTGGGTGAGAGCCTGCTGATCGCGGCGATCGGCGGCGCGCTGGGCGTGGCGGTGACCTTCCCCGTGGCCCGGGCCTTTGCCGCATCCGTCGGTACGCTGTTCCCGGTGTTTGCCGTCTCGCCCCTCACGGTGGCCCTTCAGGTGCTGGCCGCGCTGGTGGTGGGGGCCGTGGCTGCCGCCTGGCCGGCGTGGAAGATGTCGCGCATCGACATCGTGCAGGGCCTGCGTCATGTGGCCTGAACGGGGCGGGAGCTGATGTGATGCGTTGGCGCACCGTGCCTCTGAACTACATCCTGCGCAACCTGTGGATGCGCCGCGTGACCACGGCGCTCACGGCCACGGGCATGGCCCTGGTCGTGTACGTGTTCGCCACCGTGCTGATGATGGGGCAGGGCATCGAGGCCACGCTGGTGGCCACGGGGCAGCCCGACAACGTCATGGTGCTGCGCAAGGGGGCCGGTGCCGAGATCAATTCGGTCGTCACGCGCGAGCAGGCGGCCATCCTGGAGAGCCTGCCCGGTCTGGCCACCGACGGGCTGGGGCGTGCGCGGGTCACGCGGGAACCGGTGGTGCTCAACAGCTTGCCCAAGCGCAGCAATGGGCAGCCGAGCAACGTCACGGTGCGGGGCACGTCGGCACAAGGCCTGGCCCTGCGCCCGCAGGTGCGCCTGGTGGCCGGGCGGATGTTCCGGCCAGGCACCAGCGAGATCGTCACCGGGGGCGCCGTGGCGCGCGGTTTTGCGGGCGGCGGCCTGGGAGAGACCTTGCGCTTTGCTGGCCGCGAGTGGCGGGTGGTGGGCGTGTTCGACGCCGGCCGCAGCGGCTTCGATTCCGAGATCTGGGGCGATGCCGAGCAGATGATGCAGGCCTTTCGGCGCCAGGGCTACTCGAGTGTGGTGGCTCAGCTGGCGAGCCCGGATGGCTTCGAGGCCCTGCGCGATCGCATCGCGGCCGATCCCCGGCTGACGGTGGAGGTCAAGCCCGAACGGCAGTTCTACGCCGAGCAGTCGCAGGCCCTGGCCACCTTCATCCGCATCCTGGGGCTGTCGCTGTCGGTGATCTTTTCGATCGGTGCCGTGGTCGGGGCCATGATCACGATGTTTGCCACCGTCGCGGCCCGGGTGGGCGAGATCGGCACCTTGCGGGCGCTGGGGTTCCGGCGCAGCGCGGTGCTGCTGGCCTTCCTGGGAGAGTCGATGGCCCTGTCGTTGGTGGGCGGGCTGGTGGGGCTGGCGGCGGCCTCGCTGATGCAGACCGTCGACATCTCGACGGTGAACTTCCAGACCTTTGCCGAACTGGCGTTCAGGTTCGAGCTCACTCTGTCCATTGCTGTGCAGGCCCTGCTGTTTGCGCTCGCCATGGGGGTGCTGGGCGGCTTCATCCCCGCGTGGCGGGCCGCCCGCCTTCCTATCGTTGACAGCTTGCGTCAGGCCTGAGGCTGGTGCGGCTGCTTGTGTGTCCCTCTGATCCGGAGAACCTGCCATGCAACTCGTGACCTTCCAGGCCCCCGATGCCCCCCACCCTGAAGTGGGCGTCAGCGTGGGCGACGGGCTGGTCAGCCTGCACCGGGGCAGCCCGGCGCTGCTGGCCCCGCACGAAGGCATGATCGAGCTGATCACGCGCTGGGCCGCGCTGCGCGATGCGGTCCATGCCCGCGCCCACCAGTCGCCCGATCTGCGCATGGCGGCTGTGCGCCTGCGTGCCCCAGTGCCGCGCCCCGGCAAGACGCTGGCCATCGGCCTGAACTACCTGGAGCATGTTCAGGAGCGCATCGTGGGCGAAAGCCGCACGGTGCCCGAACACCAGGTGTGGTTCCCCAAGCTGTCGACGGCGATCAACGGGCCCTTCGACGACATCGTGCTGCCGCGGGTGTCGGATCAGACCGATTACGAGGCCGAGTTGGTGGCCGTGATCGGCCAGCGGTGCAGGCACGTGCCGGTCGAGCGCGCTCACGAGGTGGTGTTCGGCTATGCGGTGGGCAACGATGTGTCGGTGCGCGACTGGCAGAAGCGCACGTCGCAGTGGACGCTGGGCAAGTCCTTCGACACCCACGCGCCCTTCGGCCCCGGCATCACCCCGGCCGACGAGCTGGGCGATCCGCATGGGCTGGACATGCGCTGCTGGGTGAACGGCGAACTGCGCCAGCACAGCAACACCCGGCTGATGATCCACAACGTGTGGTCGCAGATCGCGCTGATCAGCCAGGCCATGACGCTGGAGCCCGGCGACGTGATCTTCACTGGCACCTGCAGCGGGGTGGGCGCGGCGTCGACGCCGCCACGTTTCCTGCAGGCGGGTGATGTGGTGCGCATCGAGATCGAACGGCTGGGCGCCATCGAGGCCCGCTGTGTGGCCGAAGCGCCGGGGGGCTGACCCGGGCGTCGTGGGGGCGCATTGGGGGCGCAGTGGCCGCGTTCAGGGCGTCGGGTTCAGCCGGTGTTCCAGGGGCACCAGCGATTCCAGCACCGCCTGCACGAACCCGGTGATGGTGGGCGCCAGCGTGGTGAGTTCGTGGCCGCGGCCGTCTTCCAGGGCCTGCAGGATCAGCTCGGTGATGCCGCCCACCACGGCCATGGCCAGGGGGGCGTCGAGCGGCTGCTTGTGCGGCTCCTTGAAGCGGGCGATGTCGACCTGCAGGCGCAGGAACTCGGCAAAGGTCTGCTGCACCTGGCGGCGCACCTTCAGGCCCTCCGGGCCCAGACCGTGCAGGTCGATGAAGAAGGCGCGCAGCAGCGCGGGGCGGGCCTGCAGCGTGGCCAGGTAGGCATGGGTCACCCGTGCCAACTGTTCGACCCAGTCGGCACCGTGGTCGTAGCTGGCGGCGATCTGGCCCACCAGGTTCTGGCTGAAGCGTTCGCACAAGGCCAGGGCGCAGGCTTCCTTGGTGTCGAACTGCTCGTAGAAGGTGCGCTTGGACACGTGGGCGCGGGCCACGATGTCGGCCACCGTGACGTCGGCCAGCGGTTTGTCGGCCAGCACGTCGCCCAGCGCGTCGATCAAGCGCTGCCGGGGGGCGATGGGGTCCACGGTGTCCGACATGCCGCCATGGTACTTGACGGTACCGGCCGTGAGTTGGTACTCTTGCGTACCTTGTTGGTACGTTGTGGTACCAATTCGCCCTCTCACTGGAGTTGATCGATGTCTGTGTTGTCCTCTCGCCGGGTCCGTCTGGCTGCTGCGGCCCTGACCGCCATGATGGCCCTGCCGGCCGCTGCCCAGTCCACCCCGGCGGCCCCCGCCTTCCGCACGGTACCGGTCACCTTCCCGTGCCAGGCCACCACCTGCGACGGCGAGCTCTGGCTGCCCGCCGGGGTGCAGCGCCCGCCCGTGATCGTGATGGCGCATGGCTTCGGGGCCACGCGGGACTGGGGCCTCAAGCCCTTCGCCGAGCGCTTCGTGCAGGCGGGCTTTGCGGTGATGCGCTTTGACTACCGTGGCTTCGGAAAGAGCGGGGGCCAGCCGCGGCGGGTGGTCGATGGCAAGGCCCATGTGAAGGACTGGTTGTCGGCCATCGATGCCGTCAAGGCGCGTGCCGACGTCAACGGCCAGCAGCTGGGCATCTGGGGCACGTCCTACAGCGGTGGCCAGGTGCTGGTGGCCGCGGCCGAGCGGCCCGGCGTGGTCAAGGCGGTCAGTTCGCAGGTGCCCTTCGTCAACGGCCTGCAGAGCAGCCTGCTGTTCCCGCTGAAGTACCAGCCGCTGGCGGCCTGGTACGGCTTGCGCGACCTGATGCGCAGCGACGACGAAGAGCCCATCTACGTGCCCGTCATCGCGCCCGACGCCTTTGCCGCCCTGATCTGCGCCGAATGCGTCGAGGGCTACCGCAAGGTGGTGCCGGCCGGCGCCACCGACGCCGACACGCGCGTGGCCGCCCGGGTGTTCATGACCTTGCCCTGGTTCAGCCCGGCCGACAGCGCCGAACGCATCCAGGCGCCCACGCTGGTGATGGCGGCCGACAACGACGGGCTGATCCCCATCGACGGCGTGCGCGACATGGTCAAGCGCATCGCCAAGGTCGAATACGTCGAGCTCAAGAACACCGATCACTTCGCGCCGTACACGGGCCCGGTGTTCGAGCAGGTGGTGGCGCGCCAGACGGCCTTCTTCCGCAAGCACCTGCAAGGGCGCTGAGCGTCAGCGGGGGGCGGCGGCCTGCCGTTGCGCCTGCAGCACCTCGCGGGCACGCTCGATCACCGCGTCGACGGGCTGGTCGGCGGGCCAGTCCACCAGCCCGGCGGCAAAGTCGGGGCAGGGGATGCCGCCCACGCGCCGCTGGGCCAGATCGGCGCGCAGGCGCTGCAGGCCCAGCGCGGCATGCTCCGTGTGGCTGTCGGGGAACAGCACGATGAACAGCTCGGCACTCCAGCGCCCGACCACGTCGGTCTGACGGAACACGGCGCGTGCGGCCGTGGCCCAGGTGCACAGCGCCTGGTCGCCCAGTTCGAAGCCGTGCAGGGCATTGAAGTGCCGCAGGCCGCGGATGTCCACGAGGGCGACGCTCAGCGGGGTGCCGGCCCGCTGACAGCGGCGGGCTTCCTGCTGCATGCAGTCCCGCATGTGGCGTGCGTTGTACAGGCCCGTGAGCGGGTCGCACGTGGCCGCCACGCTCATGTCGGCCAGGGCCTGCGTGAGGGCCTGCCGGTGGGCCTCCAGGCGTTCGCGGCGTCGCGCGAAACCGGTGACCGCATGACCGACGGCGGGCACCATGGCGCCCACCATCAGGGCCGACAGGCCGTCACGGGCCAGGTCGAAGCCGCCGGGCTCCAGGCGCCACAGCGCCAGCACGGCCAGCGTCATCACCCCCACGGTGAGGGCCACCAGGACCTTCACGTCCCGCGGGCGCAGGGTGAACAGCCCGCCCAGCAGCGCCAGGCACAGCCCCGTCAGCGCGCCGTCGCGCCACGTGGGCACGGTCACGTACAGCCCGACGAGGGCCAGGATGCCCAGCGCCAGCACGGCGGTGGCACGGGGTTGGCCGCGCAGCAGGGGGCCGGTCGGCCCCGAAGTCGTGTCGGTGCTCATGCGCTCACCACCTGGTCTCGTCCGCGGGCCTGGGCGTCGCGCAACGCGCGCTCGACGCGCTGCAGCATCTGCGGCAGGGCCTCACCGGCGCGGTAGCTGGTCAGCCCGACCGAAGCGTTCATGGGCACCCAGCGGCCCTCGTGGTAGTAGCCCCAGCGCGTGCGCAGGTGCTCGCGCAGCCGCTCGATGGACCGCATGCCACCGTCCAGCGGGGTTTCGGGCATCAGGATCAGGAACTCTTCGCCCGACCAGCGGGCCATGACGTCCGAGGTGCGCAAGTGGGCCGTGGCCACACGCCCGAGCTGGCGGATGACGTCGTCGCCCTGTGTGCGGCCGTGGCGTTCGTTGACATCGCCCAGCGCGTCGATGTCGAGCAGGGCGATGCAGAAAGGGCGGCCGCTGCGGTGGTGGCGCTTGCACTCGGCCAGCAGCACGTCCTGCATGTGGCGGTGGTTGGACAGCCCGGTCAGCTCGTCCTGGGTGGTCAGGGCGTCCAGCCTCGTGAGGGCGTCCTGCAGGGCCGACCGTTGTTGCTGTTGTTCGAGCTGGATCTGGCCGCTGCGGTGGGCCGCCCAGGCCAGGCCGGGCAGGCAGGCGGCGAGCACGCCGATGCCCAGGGCAGTGCGCGCGGTGTCCAGGTCGGGGGCCGACACCAGGTCCAGCCCGGCCGTGGCGGTGGCCAGCAGCAGCACTGTGGCCGCCCCCAGCCCCAGCACGGCCCGTGCGCTCAGGTAGGGCAGAGCCAGGGCCAGCAGGGTACCGGCCAGCGGGGCCGCAGCCGCCCGGCCGGCATCCACCCAGATGAAGGCCAGCACCACCGAGCCCAGCGACAGCGCCACCTGGGCGGTGGTGAGGGCCGGGTCGCGGCGATGCGCCGTGCGCCCGCTGCGCACGGCCGCCAGGCAGGTGCCCATCCACAGCAGGTCGACGACCGCGGGCAACCACAGGGTGTCGAGTGTTCGCCCGCTCATGGCCAGGCCGATGCCGCGCAGGCCGTGCAGCCCCAGCAACAGCACATAGGCCACCAGCATGCGCTGCAGCACGCGCCGGCGCACCGGCTCCTCGCCGAACAGCCAGGACCAGCCGTCCGGTGCCGGGCGGGTGTGAAGGGCAAAGACGGAAGACTCCATACGGACGGATTTCGGCGTGTGTCCCCCGGACTTGAGCCCGCCGGGGTCCTGACAGCGGCGGCCCGACGTCGTATGATGGCCGGTTGACTTTTCACGCCTGCGCCCCTCGATGTCTCGCCCGCCGTCCCGTGCCTCTTCGCCTGCCGTGCACGATGTGTCCCACATCCAGATTCGCGGGGCCCGCACCCACAACCTCAAGAACATCGACCTCGACCTGCCCCGGCATGGCCTGGTCGTGATCACCGGGCTGTCGGGGTCGGGCAAGTCCAGCCTGGCCTTCGACACCCTGTATGCCGAAGGGCAACGTCGCTATGTGGAAAGCCTGAGCGCCTACGCTCGCCAGTTCCTGCAGCTGATGGACAAGCCCGACGTGGATGTCATCGAGGGCCTGTCGCCAGCCATCTCGATCGAGCAGAAGGCCACCAGCCACAACCCGCGCTCCACCGTGGGCACGGTCACCGAGATCCACGATTACCTGCGCCTGCTGTTCGCCCGAGCCGGCACGCCCTTCTGCCCGGACCACGACCTGCCCCTGGCGGCGCAGAGCGTGAGCCAGATGGTCGATGCCGTGCTGGCCCTGCCGGAAGACACCAAGCTGATGATCCTCGCGCCGGTGCTGCGCGATCGCAAGGGCGAACATGCCGAACTGTTTGCCGACATGCAGGCCCAGGGCTATGTGCGGTTCCGCATCGACGGGCAGATCGTCGAGGCGGCCGATCTGCGCCCGCTGGGCAAGAACGAGAAGCACGATGTCGATGTCGTCGTCGACCGGCTGAAGGTGCGTCCCGACATGGCGCAGCGACTGGCCGAGAGCTTCGAAGCGGCCTTGCGACTGGCCGACGGTCGTGCCCTGGCGCTGGAGATGGACACCGACCAGGAACACCTGTTTTCGGCCAAGTTTGCCTGCCCGGTGTGCAGTTACTCGCTGGCCGAGCTCGAGCCCCGGCTGTTCTCGTTCAACTCGCCCCAGGGCGCCTGCCCCACCTGCGACGGTCTGGGACAGGTCATTGCCTTCGACCCCCAGCGGGTGGTGGGCTTTCCCAGCCTCAGCCTGGGCAGCGGCGCGGTCAAGGGCTGGGACCGGCGCAACCCCTACACCCACGCCCTGCTGCAGAGCCTGGGTGCGCACTACGGCGTCGACATCGAGCAGCCGTTTGAAGAACTGCCCGCCGACTTCCAGCAGGTCGTCCTGTATGGCTCGGGGCCGGTCGAGATCGAGTTCACCTACGAGGCCGATGCGCCGCAGGGCAAGAAGCGCAAGGTCAAGCGCACGCACCCCTTCGAAGGCATCATCCCCAACTTCGAACGCCGCTTCAAGGAAACCGATTCGGCCGCTGTTCGCGAAGAACTCGCCCGCTACCAGCAGCCCAAGCCCTGCCCCGACTGCCACGGCACCCGCCTGCGCCGCGAGGCCCGGCATGTGCAGCTGGTCGATGCCCACAGCGGCGATCGCCGCGCCATCTTCACCATCGGACACAGCACCCTGGCCGAGGCCTTTGCCTATTTCGACGGGTTGCAGCTGCAGGGCGCCAAGGCCGACATCGCGGCCAAGGTGGTGCAAGAAATCCGCAACCGCCTGCGCTTCCTCAACGACGTGGGCCTGAACTACCTCAGCCTCGATCGCAGCGCCGACACCCTGTCGGGCGGCGAGGCCCAGCGCATCCGCCTGGCCAGCCAGATCGGCTCGGGCCTGACGGGCGTGATGTACGTGCTCGACGAGCCCAGCATCGGCCTGCACCAGCGCGACAACGACCGCCTCATCGGCACCCTGCGCCGCCTGCGCGACCTGGGCAACAGCGTGATCGTGGTCGAACACGACGAGGACATGATCCGTGCGGCCGACCACGTCGTCGACATGGGCCCGGGCGCCGGTGTGCACGGCGGGCGCGTGATGGCCCAGGGCACGCCCGAGCAGGTCGCGGCCGACCCGGACAGCTTGACCGGTCGCTACCTCGCGCACGCGCTGCGCATCGAGGTGCCCCGCA
>Ga0255182_1000871_pt1 | contig 17665 bp, 20 predicted proteins | sample Atl_UVDOM_RepA_8_FD_188420 | JGI IMG/M metagenome (GOLD analysis project Ga0255182, IMG submission 188420) | Freshwater microbial communities from Altamaha River, Georgia, United States - Atl_UVDOM_RepA_8d | ecosystem: Environmental > Aquatic > Freshwater > River | place: USA: Georgia...
GCTCATCACGGTCTTGCCGTTTACCTGGCAGGTGACCTCCTGGATAAACCAGGCAGGAACGAGTTTTCCAGCGGCATCCTTACGAACACCAGACTCCATCTCGTGGGCCATCAGCACACGGGCATCAATTACTCCATCAACGGCCTTGGCACGAATGCGCATTGGATCAGCCATTTCAAACTCCTTATCTATTCAACGTTATCTATCCAACCCCTCGATCAGCCGCCACAGCCGCCGAGGGTGACCTTAATCTCTTTCTTTGCCATGAAGAACTTGCCATCCGCCTTGACGATTGCGATCACGTCGGAGCTCTGGCCCATCTTCACGCGCATCGAAATATCCGGAACCGCATCAGAAGTGAAATCATAAAATCCGGCCATCATGGCTGGATTTTTTTCCACCAAGAGCGCGATCATCTCGGTCTTCGGTAGCTTGGAGGCAATACCTACCGGTACCACCGCACCGTTTTCTGCGATATCCGGCGATGTAATCGCGATGTCCCCACTGTTGGCGGCGTTCGCAATGCCCATGACCTTCAGGGTATCGGGCACATTCTTGGTATCAAACCATTCTTTTTTCCAGGCGGCCATTGCCGGATTTGCTGCAAAAAAACCGATCGATGCCAGAGCCGAATACAGCGCGACACCGCCACTGGCTTTCACAACCGTACGACGCGAAACGTTCATCTTGACTTCTCCTCTCTGTTCACAAACCAATGCCGAGCGGTCACTTGGCACCATCAAGAACCCACTGCACGACCGCAGCAAGCTCATTGTCCTTTAAGTTGGGATGCGGCGGCATGGGAACAGCACCCCAGTTCCCGGCCCCACCCGCCTTCACCTTCTGGGCAAGCATGGCGGGGGCCTTCGCGTCCCCCTTATATTTCTTCGCGATATCCGTCCAGGAGGGACCCACCATCTTTGCAGCAGGCGCGTGACAAGCCGTGCAATTCGATTTTTTAGAAATCTCCGGGCCGCTCGTATTCGATGCACCAGTTTTGACCGCGGGTGCTGCACCGGCAGCAGCCGCGACCGCTGTCGGCCTGCCGGCCGGATCGCCGGAAGGCGCTGCCGCACCAGGCCGCGATGTGTCAATCGCGCGCGCCGGGCCAATCGGACGATGTTGTTCTCTTAAATTACCGTGGGCGTCCCGGGCGGACTCTGGCAAGACGGAAGTGATCTTGAGCTCCGTTGCGCAATCTTTCATGCATAAGGTACCGACAACATCCGGCTTGCCCTTGATATCCCAAAGGCCGTGCTTCTCCGTCATGCCATTGCGATTGGGCATACGTTTTTGTACCTCGGCGATATTTTTATCAGAGAGCACAAAATTATCCGGCACGATCTCGCCCAGACTCAGGATATAGGCGGTCACTGCATAGACTTCCTCCACCGACAAGGTCTTGGGATTATTCCAAGGCATCGCACGGTTGATGTAGTCCCACAGCGTAGAAACAGTCGCCACTTTCATCAACGTTGTGCGTTGAGGAAAATCCAGCCGCGAGAGATTGGCCACCCGCCCTGTTTCAATATCCTTTTTGGTGGTGCCACCGGCTATCGGCGTAAAGACTTCGGTGCTCTCACCAAAAATACCGTGGCACGACGCGCACTTTGCCTCCCAGACATCTTGGCCTTTGGCCACTGATCCCGAGCCCGGTGGTAGCCCTTTGAAATCGGGCCGTACATCGATATCCCAGGCCTTGATTTCTGCGGGCGTTGCGGTACGGCCAACGCCAGTGAACTTGCCGGAGGCCGGCTGGGCGGACGCGGCCACCCCAGCACCTAACGCGATGACGGCCAGGCTGTAGCGCACGCAATTAATAAACCTGGACATTGCTGACCTCCCCGCTCTCTGCAACCTTCCATGACTGAATGGCATTCTGGTGATAAATCGAGCGAGTCCCACGAACTGCCCGCAGCTGATTGATTTTCGGCTGTACATAGCCGGTATCATCCTGCGCGCGAGACTGCAGGATTGCAGGGCCACCATTCCAGACCCAATCAATGTTAAAGCGCGTAAATGCCTTAGAAAGCACTGGTGTCTCCAGCCGCGCCGTCCGCCAGTTACGGCCGCCATCCACGGATACATCCACCCGCTTAATCTTGCCGCGGCCCGACCACGCCAGGCCACTGATGTTGTAAAAGCCCTTATCAAGCAACGTCTGCCCGCCGGAGGGTGTCGTGATCACCGACTTCGCCTCTTGGATACCCGTATACTGTCGATGCAGACCATCAGGCATCAGATCCACATAGTGAATCGCCTCGTCCTTGGTCGCCCACTTCTGATCACCGACCTCGATTCGACGCAGCCACTTCACCCAGGACACGCCTTGAATTCCCGGCACCACTAGTCTCAGCGGATAGCCGTTTTCTGGCCGCAGCATCTCGCCATTCATGCCATACGCCACAATTACATCATCCAAGGCGCGATCGAGGGGAATCGTTCGGGTCATGGAGGAGCCATCGGCGCCCTCCCCAAGAATGTATTTGGCCTGCTTACGATCAATCCCACAATCGTCGAGCAGCACAGAGAGCGGAACCCCCGTAAATTCGCTGCATGAGACCATTCCATGGGAGTACTGTACGGTTGGCACCGCCACATTGCCCCATTCCATCGCTGTGTTAGCACCACACTCAATGAAGTGAATTCGGGATACGGAAGGCAGCCGCATCAGGTCGTCCATCGTGTAGACCTTTGGATTCTTCACCAGACCCATCACCATGAGGCGATGTTTGCTCGGGTCAATATCCCACCAGCCCTGATGGTGTCGCTCAAAATGAAGACCACTTGGCGTGATGATGCCGAAGGTTCCCTGTAGCGGTGTGAAGGCTACCGATGCTGCAGATACTCGGGTCAAGCCCGGGCTCTCTCGCCGCTGAAGGCCTTTTTCATACTGTGATGGAGCGCCATAAGGGTTGGCAGCAACCGGCATCCCAAGACCAGTCGAGTGCGCGGGAAGCTGCAGAATGTTCGGATCGCCCGCACCCACTGCGGCCTGTGCCTGAGCGGATGCCTGCAGACCCAGTCCAGCGAAAGTCGCAGCCGCCGTGGAGACCGAGGCCGCCAGAAATTTGCGGCGCATGGTCTCGGGTGATTTCTCATCGCCCTGACCCAGAAAATTCTCAGGTGCCTTCAGCAAGCGCCCAGACTTCTTTACTTCGGTTGACATCCAACCCTCCCTTTCTTGTTCTATGTGACCGTCCAGTACAACCCGATCATCTGTTAACCCTTCTCTGTTAACCCGATCGCCAACCGGACACACACAAGGCGACATAGCTCCACGATCGTAGGGTCTGACACGGCGTAAAACACTGAGGTCCCCGCCCGACGGCGAGACAGCACCCCTGAGCGATTTAAAAGCGCCAAATGTCGCGATACGTTTGGCTGTGGCAGTCCCGTCCGCTCAACCACCTGCTGCACGGACAGCTCCTCGTAGCAGACCGCTCGGAGGATCCTCAAACGCGAGGGCTCGGACAGCAGGGAAAAGTACGCGGAGGCCCGTTCCAGCAGCCGGGACAACTGAGCCGCATCTAAGGCGGGGCCAGGGCCTGGATCAAAAAGACCTGCGGAATCGAAATGAGAGGAAGACATTGCTTTACCTTATGCGTATACGCGCATATAGTCAACCCCAGCCTCACGCCCGGCTAAAAACCTATCTCATCCGTAATACAAGTCTCAAAATTGCAGCCGCGGGCGTTATTCCTAGACCCCTCTCGCTCAGCGGAACCACAGCCATCGATAAGATGCGGACATTAACTTTTTCTCTATTAAGAATTGGGAGCAATCTGTCTCAGAAATCCCCGCATCGGGTCAACTCTCCGAGACATTAGAGTGCGCTGAGTCTTTTTAGGTGTTCGGGCTCGTTAAAGTCGTTTGTGCAATAGTAGGCCCGTGGCGAAAACTCAATCCACCCAATTGATTCCTGCTGCAAGGCTCACCCCCACTCTGCGTGCCGCCAGAGGGCAGTCTGTCGCGGTAGCCGCATTCCTGACATCCCCCCGCTGCCCCTGGTGCATCGCGTTACAACAGGAACAGATCGAACCACGTCTACGTGCGGACCATCCAACCAAGTTATGGATCATTGAACTCAACATCGATGACCCAACAGAATTTACTCTTCCGGACAATCGCCGCCGATCCGCGAGGCAGTGGGGTGAGCCACTGGGGCTGAACCTTACCCCCACGATTGCCATGCTCGACCAGACAGCAAAGCCGCTGCTGCCACCCCTGAAAGGCTACTCCTCGAGAGACTTTTATGCGGCTTATCTAGAGGATCAGATCACCGCGGCGGCCAAATACTGGCAGAATCTCCGCTAGTCATGAGCACGCCTGATCCCACACCCTCTTTCACCGTCAAGGACCATCCCCAACGTCTCGCCCTCCACAACGAGGTGCACGCCAGGCCGCCTATTCCGCTCTGGTCCAATGAGCGAATTGTGAGCCAAGCATTAACGCTGGACACCTTGAGCCGACGTGAGCACATATCCTGGATCGAACAAGCCTCCGCCGCCTTTCCTCCACTTCAAAAAAGTATTCAGCAACAGTCGATCAGGGTATTACGTCTTTCAGATGAGCCCTCTCGGATTCTTCTGAAATGGGAAATGCACGGCGAATTTCTGGTCATCACACTATTTGCCCAGCAGCAAGATGCTGCCCATATCGAGAGCCGATCAGATCTGCTGGTGCGAGTGAACACCCTGCTGACCCGAAATGGGCTGACATCACTGCAGGACCTTGGCGGACAACGGCTTGTCGCAATTGATCTTGTTCTTGAGGAAGCCACATCAGATCTCGATGCATTTGAGATCGCTAAACGGTTTAACGACAACACGCTTCTGGGCAGTGTGATCACGTCGAACCAGAATGCCCAGCTCTGGACTGACCTACAGCTGGACAACGAAGGCTTCGTCTGTATGTTGATTCGCGGCAGGAAGATGGGCAGCAGACAGGCTGGGCGGGCTGTACAGCGGCTTATCGATATTGAGAACTACCGAATGATGGCGCTGCTCGCCTTTCCTAGTGCAAAGTCAATGGCCGAGCCACTCAGAAACGCTGAGATGGAACTTGCAAAAGTATCCGAGAAAATTGCAGCCGCCCAGAAACAAGAGACTATCGATATCACCGTGGATGCTCAGCTTCTGGGGGATGTGTCCGCGTTGGCCGCGCGTGTCGAGGGCTGGATCTCTGCAAATGGCCTTCGGTTCACCGCCGCTGAGGCCTACCATGAACTGGTCAAGGGCGCCCTGAATGAATTGCATGAATCGGTCATACCGGGAGTCCAGACCATGGGGACGTTCATGGAGCGTCGGTTTGAGCCCGCCATGAGGACCTGCCGCTGGACAGTTCGGCGCTTGCATGACCTATCCGACCGCATCTCGCGGACAAGTCACATTCTGAAGACCCGAATTGAGTTCGTAAATGAGAGCCAGCAGCAGGCGCTTTTGGAGAGTATGGATCGCCGGGCCAAATTACAGCTGCGCCTTCAGCAGACCGTAGAGGGCCTCTCAGTGATTGTAATGACCTATTACGCGACTGGGCTGCTGCAATATATTGCAAAAGGTCTTCATAGCCGCGGGGTTAGTCTGGACCCTGATCTGGTGGGCCTTATTTCGGTACCCACCATTGCCGTCGGACTGCTCTGGTTTTTATCGCGGCGCCAACGCAAACAACGCCTGCTGTAGCGCTACATCCATAATCCTTAGACCAATTCAGATAACTCATCGATCACGCGTATTGCCTCCGGGAATAGCTCCTGACCGAAGAACCGACTGCGCACCACCACTGTATCAATACCCGCAGCGCAGGCTGCAATGAGGCCGTTTCTTGAATCTTCAATGGCCAGACATTGACGAGGGGTGAGTCCTAGTCGATCCAGGGCGAGCTGATACGCCTGAGGATCAGGCTTCTTTTTCTCAACATCCTCGCCGCAGATCACGACAGCTGGCTCAGGGAGTGCCCCTCGGGGCAGGATTGCATCCGCCCACAACGCCTGCCAGTTTGCGCTGCTGGTCGTGGTGACCACTGCCCATCGCCCTCCGCCCGCACATATCTTTTGCACAAGCGCTGTGAATCCCTGCCGTGGAGAGATTAGTCCTGACTGCAGCCGTTGTGCATAAATTGAATTCTTACGCTTGTGGATCCTACGAAAGCACTCCAACGTCGCGGACTCATCAAGATTGCTCCACCCAATCCGCCGCGCATGCGCGATCATGCGCTCAAATCCACCAGTGATCTTCAGTAGCCCTGCATAGTCCGCCGTTGACCACTGCCAGCCAAGCGAGGCCTCATCAAACGCCTGATTAAAGGCAGGGAGATGGCCGTCCCCTTCTGTCTCGGCGATGGTTCCATCGACATCGAATAAGACTGCAGCGCGATTAAGCAGCACGGGCCTGCAATGCTTCAACTGCCGGGAGCACCTTGCCCTCAAGGAATTCGAGAAAGGCACCCCCACCTGTGGAGATATAGCCAATCTGCTGGGCGATATCAAACTTGCTGATGGCCGCCAGGGTATCGCCGCCTCCGGCGATTGAGAACGCAGGTGAATGGGCAATTGCTGCAGCCAACATCTTCGTGCCACCTGCAAATTGGGGAAACTCAAAGACCCCCACGGGGCCATTCCAGACGATCGTTCCTGCATTGGAAATCATCGACGAGAGCCTTGCGGCAGTTCGTGGGCCAATATCCAGAATCATGTCATCGGCAGCAACATCATGTGCGGCGACCTTATTGGCGCGCGCCTGGGCAGAAAATTCGTTGGCAACCACAACATCCTCAGGGATCGGAACCTCTGCGCCACGCTTTTCCATCAGGGCCATGATCGCACGGGCCTCGTCGATCAGGTCGAGTTCGGCAAGAGATTTTCCGATGGGTAGCCCCTTCGCAGCCATGAACGTATTAGCAATACCGCCGCCCACGATCAGCTGGTCGACCTTCTCTGCCAATGAGCGCAGGATTGTTAACTTGGTCGAGACTTTTGATCCCGCAACAATCGCCAACAGAGGACGCCGAGGATGCTCGAGCGCGGCAGCCAGCGCATCCAATTCAGCAGCCATCAAGGGTCCGGCACACGCCACTGGCGCAAATCGGGCGATGCCATGGGTTGTCGCCTCTGCCCGATGGGCCGTACCGAAGGCATCGTTGACGTAGATGTCACACAAGGCTGCCATCTTCTTCGACAAACCCTCGTCGTTTTTTTTCTCGCCTTTATTTACACGACAGTTCTCAAGCAGTACAACATTACCGAATTCAACCTTAAACCCACCTTCCACCCAGTTCTGAATCAGGGGCACTTTACGGTTTAAAAGCTGCGCAAGACGGGCGGCAACGGGCGCCAACGAGTCTTCGGGCTTGAAATCACCCTCGGTCGGCCGGCCAAGATGGGACGTCACCATCACAGCCGCGCCGCGACTGATCGCATGCTCAATCGCGGGCACCGAGGCACGAATCCGCGTGTCGTCCGTGATTGCGCCCGCATCGTCTTGGGGAACATTCAGATCAGCCCGAATCAGTACCCGCTTTCCTGCCAGCGGCAGATCCGTCATTCTTAAAAAATTCATTTCTCTCCCTCAAAAAACACAAGTACATCCTTGATCGTTTCGATCACGCGGTCCGGCCCTGCGGCTTCGATGGGCTGGCCCATGTTGTAACCATACGGAACAGCCCAACAGGCGACGCCGGCTGCTTGGGCAGTCTGGACATCAATCGACGAGTCTCCGACAAAGAGCGCATCCGCGGCAGCCTGGTTACATCCCTGAAGGCAATTGTAAATAACAAGCGGATCGGGCTTTTTAACTGGGTAGGTATCTCCGGAGACCACCATATCGAATGACCGATCCAGACCGTGCGTGCGCAGGATCTTTTCTGTAAATCGCCCTTCCTTATTGGTGACCACTGCCCGCTTGACACCTCGCCCAGCGAGTGCCGCGAGGGTATCAAGAACATCCGGGTAAGGCCGACTTAGGCTTCCAGCGCAATTCTCATAGTGGTAATTGAACGATTCCATGACAACCGCCCAGTCAGTGGAACCTGCGGGACCGGCCACCTCCGACCACGCGCGACGCATCAGCCAGCCCGTCCCGTGGCCGATCCACTCACGTACCTGCAGTAATTCGACTGTCGGACGTTTAAATTCGGCAAGCGTGCGGTTGACCGACTCACCAATCTCAGAAGCGGTATCGAGCAACGTGCCGTCCAGATCAAACATCACGAGGGCCATTGGGTTACCCTATGTTGCCGTGTACGACGGACAGTCAAACCCGACGCTTCATGTCCATCAGCCGCAGAATCATCGGGGTAAATATAAGCTGCATCGCCAGGCCCATCTTACCTCCGGGTACTACGAGCGTATTGGGACGAGTCATCATGGAGTCGTTTAACATCGACAGAAGATATGGAAAATCAATTCCTTTTGGATTTGCAAAACGGATCACCACCATACTCTCGTCAGGGCTAGGAATATCGCGGGCGATAAAAGGATTTGAGGTATCGACTGTGGGGACTCGTTGAAAATTGACATGGCTACGCGAGAACTGAGGGCAGATATGGTTAATGTAGTCCGGCATACGTCGAAGAATGGTATCGACAACAGCCTCTTGTGAGTAGCCACGCATATTTTTATCGCGATGCAGTTTCTGAATCCACTCAAGGTTAATAATTGGCACCACGCCTACCAAGAGATCCACGTGCTGTGCAACGTTTATATCTGGCCCAACATAGCCGCCGTGCAGTCCCTCATAGAACAAGAGGTCCGCATTGGGAACCATTTCCTGCCAAGGGGTAAATGTTCCTGGCTCCTGCTTGTGCTCAGCGCCCTCGGCAGCGTCGTGTATGTACCTGCGTACCTTTCCTGTGCCCGACTGGGAGAACGTACGAAAAATTTCCTCCAACTCTTTTAAAAGATTAGCCTCGGGACCGAAGTGACTGAAATGCATATTGCCCGACTCCATCTGCCGCTTCATCTCTGCCCGCATGGACAATCGATCGTAGCGATGCATTGAGTCACCCTCGAGTACCTGGGCATTGATACCATCACGTCGAAAAATATGCTTAAAGCTACTCATCACAGTGGTCGTTCCCGCCCCAGATGAGCCAGTAATCGCGACGATGGGGTGCTTAGCAGACATATAAGGGATTCCCTGTGGTGTTGGTTTTATACGGTAATGAACGCTGCACTATTGGAATAATGACCGCTCTTTAAATAGCGGTGATGAATATCGCTGATCTACACCCGTGTCATATTCTTGGTGGTAGCGCTCTACACGCTCAACTTCATCACGAGAGCCAAGGATGACTGCGATGCGCTGATGCAATTGATCCGGAGGCACATCCAAGATCCTTTTGCGGCCGGTGGTGGCGATGCCCCCAGCCTGCTCGACGACCATACCCATCGGATTCGCTTCGTACATCAACCTGAGCCGGCCAGGTTTCGCCGGATCCTTGGTGTCCTTCGGGTACATAAAAATACCCCCCCGCATCAGAATCCGATGCACCTCGGCTACCATGCTGGCAATCCAGCGCATATTGAAATCCCGACCGCGGACATCAGTCTTACCTGCCTTGCACTCGGCCACGTAGCGCTGCACCGGCGGCTCCCAGAACCGCTCATTACTGGTGTTAATTGCGAATTCGCTGGTCTCAATCGGAATCTGTATGTTCGGATGGGTCAGGATAAAGTTTCCCACCTCCCGGTCAAGGGTAAATCCATGCGTTCCTCGGCCTACAGTGAGCACCAGCATGGTCGACGGCCCATAGAGGGCATAGCCTGCGGCGAGCTGCTGCCGGCCGGACTGGAGATAGTCCTGAAGCACAGGCTCCCGGCCCTTGGGCGAAGGAAGAATGCTGAAAATCGAGCCGACAGAGACATTGACATCGATATTAGAGGACCCATCAAGCGGATCGAATACCGCGAGAAACTGACAGGGCGTTGAGCAGGCCACCGCGATCGGATCATCCAGCTCCTCGGAGGCGATTCCTGCCACCAGACCTCCGCGCTGAAATGTATTCACAAACGCAGTGTTAGAAAGAACGTCCAGTTTCTTTTGGACCTCGCCCTGTACGTTTTCGGAGTCAAGGCTACCCAGGACACCGGCGAGCGCCCCTTTGGCAGTCATTGCAGAAATGGCCTTGATCGCTGAGGCCACATCAACCAGGAGCGCTGCAAGGTCACGGGACTCATCGCGTCCGTCTAACTCTTGAATCAGAAACTTCGACAATGTAGTACGGCCAAGATGCATTACAACCCCCCCTGAAAAACCCGAGATGCCCGAATGTCCTGCGCAGTAATCTCCGAGAGATCGTCACGGCTGGCCTCTACCCCGGGCTGAGTCGCCGCCTCAAAAATACGATTGGCCTGCCGTAATCGGGCGCGATCCAAGGCATTTCGAACCGACCTGGCGTTGGCAAAGTGCGGCTGTGCTTTACGCATCGCAATATAGTCGCGCATCGCGGCAACCGCATCTTCCGAAAATCGGTAATGCATCTGCCCCACCATGGTCTGTGCAATCGTGAGCAACTCCTCATCGCTGTAATCCGGAAAATCAATGTGATGCGCAATTCGTGACGACATTCCTGGATTAGATTTAAAAAAGGTATCCATTCGGTCCTTGTAGCCCGCGAGAATCACCACGAGATCGTCGCGATTGTTCTCCATGACCTGAAGCAGAATTTCGATCGCCTCCTGGCCGTAGTCCCGCTCGTTTTCTGGGCGGTAGAGATAGTAGGCCTCATCGATGAAGAGTACCCCACCCATCGCCTTCTTGAGCACCTCTTTGGTCTTGGGGGCAGTATGGCCGATGTACTGACCGACGAGATCATCACGCGTGACGCTAACGACATGGCCTTTTCGCACATAGCCCAGACGGTGCAATATCTCGGCCATACGCATCGCTACCGTGGTCTTTCCTGTGCCAGGATTACCGGTAAAGCACATATGCAGACTAGGAACAGCAGCCTCAATTCCAAGCCGCTCGCGGGCTTTGGAGACCACCAGAAAAGCGGCAATCTCACGCAGACGCTTTTTCACTGGCGCCAGACCCACCAGATCGGTATCCAGCTGGGCAAGGACATCCAGAACATTCGCCTCCTGCAGGATAGATTGCAGATTGACATGGGTAGGCGGGTCCACCGACGTCGTATTCTCAGTCGCCATCGTATTTGCCTCCGCGCAACTTCTGATCAGACCGGATCAATAGCGCCGGCCTGCTGGCCGATCTGTTGCATAGGAGTGCGTGGTGTAGCGGATGTTACGCCCATCGGACTCCTGACGGACCAGCCCAAAGCCGGGCTCGTCTTTCGGACGATTCACAATGAAACTCATGGCAATCGACTCAACCCCACGGGTGTTATCAAAAGCGTTTACCTTGATGTACGCATTGGTATGCGACTTGCGGCAGGCATTCACTTCAAACAAGACAGCTGCACCATCCTTAATCGTAAACATCGGCAGCCCCCACATCGTCCAGTAGGTATTCCGGGGGTGCGGGTCATCGGTCCACTCGACTGATAACGCCCATCCCCTGCCAATTGCATAATCCACCTGCTTTCGTATCTCCTCATCCGTAAGATCCGGCAGAAACGAAAACTGTCCTTGGGTAATCTTCATCTGGATACTCCTATGCTCTCGTGCGATTAATGGGTTAGGAGGCGGTCGGCGTCGCCACAAAATCAGGCGAGTCTGTCGAGGTGTAGTTAAATTCAACACCCTTCCAGGTTTCGAGCGCTTTTTCGAGTGGCTTGCACCACTTTGCTGCCTCACGAAGAATTTCCGGACCCTCGGCATCAATGTCGCGGCCCTCGTTACGGGCCTTCACCATGCTTTCCAGGCCCACACGATTGGCGATCGCACCCGCCTGAATTCCATCGGGATGGCCAATTGTGCCCCCACCAAATTGAAGAATACAGTCATCACCAAAGAGCGAGAGCAACTGATGCATCTGGCCCACATGAATACCGCCCGATGCAACAGGCATGACTTTCTTTAGATCGCACCAGTCCTGGTCAAAGAAAAGCCCCCTGGAGAGATCCTGCCGGGTATAGGAATCCCGGCAGACGTTATAAAAGCCCTGAACCGTTCGCGGATCTCCCTCAAGTTTTCCAACTGCAGTCCCGGTATGCATGTGATCCACACCTGCAAGCCGGAGCCATTTGGCGATTACACGAAATGAAATTCCATGATTGCGTTGACGTGTGTAAGTGCCATGCCCCGCACGGTGCAGGTGAAGGATCATGTCGTTTTTGCGGCACCAATTGCTCATCGATTGGATGCATGTCCAGCCCACGATCAGATCAATCATGACAATGACACTGCCAAGAGATTTCGCAAATTCAGCCCGCTCATACATGTCTTCCATGGTGGCGGCCGTCACGTTCAAATAGTGGCCTTTAATCTCACCCGATTCGGCCTGCGCCTTATTCACGGCATCCATACAGAATAAAAAACGATCACGCCAGTGCATGAAGGGCTGGCTGTTGATGTTTTCATCGTCCTTAGTGAAGTCCAGGCCTCCGGTTAGGGCCTCATAGACCACACGGCCATAGTTCCTGCCGGACAGGCCAAGTTTAGGCTTCATCGTCGCACCGAGAATCGGCCGGCCGAACTTATCTAGGCGTTCCCGCTCTACGATGATCCCTGTTGATGGCCCCTTAAATGTCTTCACATAGGCGACGGGTACACGGATATCCTCAAGCCGACCCGCCTTCAGGGGTTTGAACGAAAATACATTACCGATAAGAGAGGCGGTCATGTTGGCAATCGATCCCTCTTCGAACAGAATCAGGTCGTAGGCAACATAGGCGAAATACTGCTGCTCGGTGCTCGTCCCGGGACCGGTATTGGGCACCGGAGCCACCCGATAGGCCTTGGCCTGATAGGACTCGTGGGCGGTGAGCAGATCCGTCCACACCACAGTCCAGGTAGCGGTTGAGGACTCCCCCGCCACTGCAGCGGCTGCCTCCTCCGGATCAACGCCCTCTTGGGGGGTAATGCGGAACAGGCAGATCACATCGGTATCTTTGGGCTCATAGTCTGGGCGCCAATAGCCCATCTGTTTGTACTTGAGAACGCCACCCTTGTAGCGCTCTTTTAAATCGGTCACGCGACCTTCGGCCGTTGTGTTCATCCGCTGTCTCCTTGCAATGAGGGGTGGGGCCTGGCCTCAGATCACCAAAAACCTTGGCCGTATCGTGGACTTTATGCCCTATTTTTGATAAGTTGAAGTAATCGTTTTTGAGTCAATTGATAAGTTTTGCTTATGAAAAATATAACCCTGCGACAGATTCGAATCTTTTCCTCAGCCGCAAGACACAGCAGCTTCGCCCGGGCAGCCGAGGAGCTCCACCTCACCGCCCCAGCCATTTCTATGCAGATTAAAGAGCTCGAGGAAGAGGTTGGATCACCGCTGTTTACCCGCGCCGGTCGTCGGGTTGAACTCACCTCGGCGGGTGAATATTTCTGGGTCTATGCCAAGCGCATGCTGGGCACCATCGCCGAGGCGGAGTCCGTGATGGGAAAGCTACGCGGCACTGAGAGTGGCCAATTAAAAATTGGGCTGGTCAGCACGGCGAAATACTCGATTCCAAGAATGTTGGGGCTTTTTCGCGAGGAACACCCCGGAGTACAGATTCAATTAAACGTCTGTAATCGAGAGGAGCTCGTAAAACTGCTGCGGGATGGTGAGATTGACCTTGCCGTTATGGGCCGACCACCGAAACATCTCGATACGCGGGCCGATGCTTTTGCGCATCATCCGCATGCCTTCATCGCCTCTCCCCGGCATCGGCTGGCGAAAGTATCAGGAATTCTGGCTGAGTCACTAACCGGCGAAGAGCTGATTTCCCGCGAGGATGGCTCAGGCACTCGGGCCATCATGGAGCACTACCTCACCCAGCACAGAATCAGTCCACCGATCACCATGGAGATGTCAAGTAACGAGACCATCAAGCAGGCTGTGATCGCTGGTCTAGGGATCTCCTTTGTCTCACTCCATACCGTCGGCTTGGAAATCGAACACGGGCAGCTCGCGGTACTGGACGTGGAAGATACACCTGTGCTTCGGGCCTGGCATGTCGTTTCTCTGGCCCAAAGAAATCTCTCATCAGCTGCCGAGGCATTTCGCTACTTCATGCTGGAACGTGGTGCACAATTACTTGATCAACAGTTTCCCAATCTCAGCATATCTCACCCATGACCTATCCTGTTCGCTGGCTCACCGAAAAAATCGCCATTGCAGGCCAGATTTCCCCAGAGCACATCAGTACCCTTCATGAGATGGGGTTTAAAACCATCATCTGTAATCGTCCGGATGACGAATACGGGCCTGGCCAGCCAAGCGCAGAATCTATTCGTGCACAGACAGAGTCGCTCGGAATGACATTTGCGCACTTACCCGTCTCGGGCGATGGCGGCACCGCAAGAGATGCCCAAGAAATGGGCAAGCTCTTGGTGAGCCTGCCCCAGCCAATCCTGGCGTACTGCTACTCGGGCGGTCGGTGTATGGCGCTTATTGGCAATGCCGCCCGAATGGGCCTGCCCATTCCTGCTTAAAGCACGCCGACGAGCGGACGACCCTCGCGGGACCAGAGGTAGAGGGAACCGTCGTACAGACTTGCCTTGGTGTTCCCCAAAATCTCAGACATTACAAACCAAGCACCCGACGCAAGATTCCCGCTATTACAGTACGCAATACTCGGGGCAGCCGGATCCAAGCCCGCAAGCTTGAAAAGTGTCATGTACTGGGCCCGAGTCAGAAAATACTGAGCCCCCTGTGAGGGTCGAAACAGCGCCTCAGGCGGTAATGACTTTGCGCTGGCAATATGGCCAAAGCTCGATACGTATGAACGTTTGGTAATCCCGAAATAACCCGCAGCCTCGCGGCCATCAATCAAAACAGAGCTGCCGCTTTTGGAAGCTCGTTCGACATCGGCGGATCCTGCCACGAGAGCAGCGCGATACGCTTTGGCAGACCAATCGCCAACGACTGACTTGGGCGGCACAGCGGTTTGTACGGATCGGCCCGAAGCCAGCCAACCAGCATTACCTCCATCGAGGACCGCCACATGCTCCTCGCCATACGCCTTCAGCGTCCAATAAAGCCGGAGTCCCTCCATGACCTCTGAGGGATCTGCCCCCGTCGATACAATCACGATTGGCTTGCCTTGCCGAAGCCCTGCCGCACGGAGTCTGCTCTCAAGTTCTTGACGATCCGGAATCAAGTACTTTGTCTTCTGTCCGTCAAACATTCTCTCGCTACGCACCAGCGCATAATCAATCATCAGGGCGCCCGCAATATAACCGCCCACCTCTTCGACCTGTAATTTCCCGGTCTTTTTATCCGTTGTGGTAACGGGCTGCCGCGTCACAGTCTTTGAATCCGAGCGGACATCAAGGATTTGTACATTGGCCTGATTGGCCGACAACCAATCGGAACTGACCACAGGCCCGGGGAGCTGCTGGGCGTGGGCAATCTGAAGCCCCGCGAACGAACCCAACGCCATCAACCATAATTTCCAACGATTCACCGCTCATTCCTTTTCTAATGTTGATTAATTCAGCACCTGCGATAGGCGCCTGGCAATATCAATCGGTCGTTGCGCCAGGACATGCCAGCGCCGATCCGATAAATGCCGGTTTGACAACGATCCTCGCTGCTGCCGCATATGCCAACTATCCCGTTCTTCATGCAGCCGTTGAATGTCGTCTGCATATAAATGCAACATGCCCGTGATCCATCTGCTTACTGGGGAGAGTCGTCCACTCAACTGACAGTCGAACCGGGCCAACAGTGGCCGAACGCGGGCGGATTCGATCCAACTCTCCCCCGTGACCCACTGATTGGTTAAAAACAACCGGTTAGGCAACCCCCTGTGATTCAGCGAAATAGCCACAAGGTGGTGAAATCGATCAGAGCGACGGGGACGCGCAAATACATGGAAATGGCCATGCTCGTCCCCCGGCTGCTCCGAGCGCGAATGCGTGTGGTAGTAAAACTCCGACCCGCGATCACCATCGACGGCATCCCGGCTTGGATAGTGCTGCCACTCCACAAACTGTCCGGATCCCGCGAGCGCTGCGACACTCAGACTAGACCGACGACGCGCATAGTCCGACATCACCTGCAGCACAACCTTGGCATGCAGCGATAGGTCCGCTACTCGGCTTTTTTGCGTTTTGGTCCGCACGGATTGCTCGGCCCGCAGGGATTAGAGGAGCGTTTCTTTGGTCCACAAGGATTGCTTGGGCCGCAAGGATTGCCTTTTCGACTCTGGCTTTTCGGCGTGCATGGCGAGGCACCTTTGGCCTCCTGGGCAGTCACCGCAACAGGAGCGGCGATTCCAGTTGAAATCGCTAATGCGATCGCAGCAAGTTTATTAGATTGTTTTTTCATCACTTTCCTCATTTAAAAAAATCTGGTAACCGTCTTTGTGTTTACGGGTTAGCTTTCGTTGCCCCAGCGACTGCCTGGGCTGCCGAGACTGGCCCACCGAGCCGTCGCTCCAGGGCAGTACCACCGATAAAGACCGCGACCGCAGCAATCACCATGAAACCATTGACCCATAGGCTCGACACACCGAGCGCATCAGGCAACGTGTCACCCGCTGCAACCTCACCCATCGTCGTCAACGCCTCAAGCTGATCATATGCACCAGCGAATACCAGTGTTCCCACAATTAATCCCAACAAGAACACGCTGGCATCAAGACGGCCCGACATCAGGCCCACCACCGATGTACCCGGGCAATAGCCACCCACCGCAAAGCCAGAGCCCACCAATATGCCCCCAATCGCAGCAGCGCCAAGTAATGCAGGGGGAACGAATAGGCCCTCGAGTGAGACTAGGCCGAGCCACCCGGACACCATCAATCCAACTGATGTGAATACGATTGCAGTGAACATCACCTTAAACACAGACCAGTCACTTAACCGAAACTGGGCCGTTAATTTACAGGGGCTACCGAATCCTGCGTTCTCCAGGATGAAACCAAACGCAAATCCAAGCGCCAGGCCCGAAATGATCTCTATGAGTGACATTACTGAACCCCCCGAAAAATTCGGCTCATGATCAAGCCAGCTGCAAAAAAGGTCACCAGGAATGTGAACCCCGCAAGACTAAGTGTGGCGGCCCCTGAAAGGCCCATGCCGCTTGTGCAGCCTGCAGCAATCCGCGCTCCCAATCCCGCCAACATCCCACCAGCAAATGCTGACAGCAGTCGACGCGGCGCTCCCAGAGTCTTCTCGCCATCGATCTGGACACGAATGCGGCGGGCAATCTTGGCAGAGAGAACTGCACCAGCGGCCACGCCGATCACTTGCCAAGTGATCCAGGCAGAGAAAATCCCATCCTCTGCAAGCGGGCCAAGATAGCTGTCTTCGCCGACGAATGCCGGAACACCGGATGCCAGCCAGGCCGTGAGACGCGTTGTAAATCCGGTTGCACCAAGACCATGCCCCGTAATGAGAAATGTCAGTAACAGCACGAGGCCCAGCGCAAGACCAGCCCAGAGCGGATGCCAGAACGGTTTCGGATCAAGCTGAAGCTGCATGTGATCTCCCCTTTCGATTTTTTTGATGACAGCAAAACATGCCATGCAGTGCCGATAACATCGCCCCTACCCGCGGATCACCGATGGCGTAATAGACATACTTGCCCTCTCGTCGCGTCTTCACCAGGCC
>Ga0255182_1000873_pt1 | contig 17657 bp, 17 predicted proteins | sample Atl_UVDOM_RepA_8_FD_188420 | JGI IMG/M metagenome (GOLD analysis project Ga0255182, IMG submission 188420) | Freshwater microbial communities from Altamaha River, Georgia, United States - Atl_UVDOM_RepA_8d | ecosystem: Environmental > Aquatic > Freshwater > River | place: USA: Georgia...
AAATTAAATACTAGACGATTGGTTGATTATATTGAATACAAATCAAGTTCAACTACATTAACTATTACTAGAAATCCGTTTGGATTTATATCATCATTTAAAGCTGGACAATATGAAGGTATAAATATAGATGAAAGAGGTCAATTGTCAGATGAAGATTTTGTTAAATTTGTAGTTTCTGTATTGAAAGGAGAAGATATTAAGGTTTTACCAACAAGCATTAGAGTAGAAACATATAAAGCACTTCCAGATACACTAGAACAATTTATGTCATACTTTATTGATAAACAAACGAATTTAATCAAAAATGCTGATTTATTAAAAAGACGTATATTGGGACTTACTTCTTATTTCAGAAGCATTGAAGAACTTATGCCTAGATTTGAGAAGGCATTAGATTTAAATATTATTAGAGTTCCTATGAGTGATTTTCAATTAGGAATCTATGAAGAAGAACGTATTATAGAGAGAAAAGAAGAATTGAGAAATGCTCGTAAAAAAAAGAGAGGAAAGGAAGGCATTTATGAAGATACTAAATCTAGTTATAGAATTTTTTCAAGATTGGCGTGTAACTTTGTTAGTCCTCGTCCACAAATAACTTTTCCAAAACCGAATCAATTTTTAGGTATTTTTGAAGGCGAAGATGAGGAAGAATTAGGTGATATAGATGAATATACAGTTGATGGTGTTGGAATTGAAGAAAAAGCAGTAGATGAAGATAGTGATCTAGAAGCAGATGATGCTAAACCAAGAGGACGTGCTGGTAAAGAAGAGAGTAAACTAGAAAGAAACCAAAATTGGAAAGAAGATTATTCTAGAGCAATAAGAGAAACATTAGATAGACTATGGGAAAATAGAGACCGAGTATTGACACCTGAGGCCTTACAAACATATAGCCCTAAGTTTTTGAATATATATGAAAATATTGTTTATCCTGATAATGTAGGATTACATTTAGTTTATTCACAATTCAGACAGTTACAGGGAATAGGTATATTGAAATTAGTATTAATGGCAAATGGATTTGCTGAATTTAAAATAAGAAAAAATTCTTTAGGAAGATGGATAGTAGATATGACCCCTGAAGACTTTTCTAAACCATCGTTTGCTTTATACACTGGTACAGAAAGTGCTGAAGAAAAGGAAATTATCAGAAATATTTACAATAGTAGTTGGAATGAGGTTCCCTCTTCAATAGTAGAACAATTGCAGACTAAATCGGCTAACAACTTTTACGGAGAAATAATTAAAGTATTGATGATTACTGCTTCTGGTGCGGAAGGAATTGATTTAAAAAACGTAAGATATGTCCATTTGACAGAGTCTTATTGGCATCCTGTAAGATTAGAACAAGTAATTGGTAGAGCAAAACGTATTTGCAGTCACAATGATTTACCTGAAGAATTGCAAACTGTAGAGGTGTTTTTATATCTTATGACATTTAGTCAAGATCAAATAGATAATAAATTATCAACTGAACTAAAATTAAAAGATAGAAGCGACATTGACAGACGACCTATTACAACTGACGAGAAATTATTTGAAACATCAAATCTAAAGGAAAATATTAACAAACAAATACTACAAGCTATCAAAGAAACATCTATAGATTGCACAGTTAATCCTGATAATACTGATTTACAATGTTATTCATTTGGCAATCCAAGCATTAATAGTTTTTCATATTTACCTGAAATGACAGAAGAGGAAAGCGATGCAACTGCTATGGTAAATAGGAGGGAAGTCGCATGGAAAGCGGTTAAAGTAACAATTTTGGGTGTAGATTATGCTTATAATGGAGCAACAAGAGAATTATATGATTTTGACAGTTATATGAGAAAGAATCCAATTAAAATTGGAACATTAGAGATTTCAGTTAATGATAGAACTGGTAAAAAAGAATACAGGATTATTAGAGTATAATTAAATGATTATATTATTAGAAATTAACTTGAACGATTCATCATTTTAAGAATGAATAAAATTTCTTCTTGTTTTGAAAATATTAAATCAATTGATTTATTAATTGCATCAACTGATTTATTTGTTTCATTTAATTCCTTTTTTAAATTATCAATATCAAGTCTTATATTATTTTCTAATGTATTGTTACTTATCTTATCTGTTTCTTCTTTGCTTAATAAATTACCATCTAATGTTTTTTCATTCAAAAACTCAGGCTCATCTTTTTTAAGCATTTTAAAAAAATTAAATCCAATGTCGTTATCTGAATTTGGTTTATTGTGTATTTCTTTCATTTTAGATATAAGAGGGGTATTTTCTCTCTGGTTAATGATTGAGTTAGGCGCTGATTCTACTGAAAAATTTAATATTTTATTACTATCATCATTAAAAGATACCCTTTGATTTTTTTGATTTCTCTTATCTAAATTTACAATTTGGTTTTCTAATATTTGTGCCTCTTCTCCGATCTTAAGGTTTATATTTTGTGATAGATCTTGTTGTTCAAAATTGTCAGGAATCATTACGTTTGTAATTCCATTTTGGTTACCATTTTCAATCCATTTAGTAGCCATTTCTGGGTCTTGAACTTGTAATACTTGTTTAAGTTGTTTCTCTCTAGATGCAATTGTTTCTGCCAACAACAAGTCCATTTTATCTCCTATTTTTTCATCTGTTTTATCAGAAAAATCTATTTTTTCTGGAATTTTTCTTGTTAATCCATCAAATTCTGTTTGCTTTCTTTGCAATTCTCTCTCAAATGCTTTTTGTCGTTCTTTATGCAATTCTTCGTTTGTATATTGTCTAGGAACAGTAGATTGTGTTTGTTTTTGTCTTCTAAATGAATCAAGCACTATAACCATATTTTTTATTACATCTTTATTTTTTTCTATGAGAGATAATCCTCTACCTTGTTTTTCTACAAGAAGTATTGCTTGTTCAAATGAATCTTTTATTTCATATCTATATTTAATATCAATCCCTTCAAATAAGTTTTGCTCGGATAATATATCCCAGAGAATTGCTTTATTTTCATTGCTTACAAATTCAGACATTTATAAGAATAAATTTAATTTATTTTTATATTGTTATAAATCGGCATTAAAATATTCATTTCTTAATTTATTCATTTCTTCATCAGAAATGCGAACTTTACTAAAATAACTAGGTTCTTTCTTATTTGTTATTAACTGTGTTATAAAATATAGTACATACATCCCACATTCTGAATCTTGTTTTTGATGTTCAAATGGATAATTGCTCATTATGTTAAAATTAATTCCTAAATTTTGACCCTGTATTTTTACACGCTCAATAAATATTTTTATCTCATCTGGAGCTTGATTGCCATTGCTATCAAAATAATAAATATATTTTTTTTTTATATTTATAAATAATGCTATCCAATGAGATCCTCCTTTATAATGAGGATCTGTATTAAATACAATTCCTATTTTAGTCTTACCATTGTGTAAATAATTGTAAAGATCAAATTTGCATAAATCTTCCCATACACATTGATCATATAATTTTAAACTATCAAAATCTATAGGAGATGGACCAATAAATTGAAACGATGGATATGCATGCTCATATTGTTTCATTACTTTTTCTATGTCTACACTAGATAACCATTCATTTGGATTTTTTTTCCAACTTTCTGGTGATTTGGGAGCAAATGTAAAATTCAATAATTCTTTATCTACATTTTCCTTTATAAATTTTTGTCTTAACCAGCAAGATTCAGACTCACATACATTGCTCATTTTATTTTTTAATTCATTCCATATTTCTCTCGGTTCTTCCGTATTAATCCGTCTATCTGGATGTCTGGCATTCCAAAAATTTCTTAATTTTAATAGAGAATCATCTGAATAACAGGTATAATCATTTTCTCTTTTTTCAGGAGAACATCTCACATTAATTTTAAAAGTTTTGCTATCTTTTTTTTGATTTGATTTATTTTTAATTATTTTATCTTTACCCATATGCTTATACATTATCTATATTTTCTTTTTTTTCTTTTTTATGAATTCCTTTCATTTTCAATTCGGGCTCTCTTAAATTTATATTTTTTTTTAAAGGTAAATGAATTTTCTCTCTCTGTTTTTGTTTTTTGTTTACAAAATTATCCATAGTAAGTATTTTATAATCATTTTTTTTAAACAATAATTCGTCTGGATTACAGCTGGATATATCAGAAATGTCTATTGAATTTTCATTATTATTTAAATTATTTGAAATGTCACTATTAATTTTATTATTAGAAAAATCAATATGAAATTCGGTTTCTGTAACCGAACCACTAAGATTATTAAATTGTTTCTGAAGAATTTCATTTCTATCTATTATTTTGAAATGATTTATAAGAGAGAAAATATATTTATTAAATATTTCTCTCAAAGTATCTGTTTCAAATTCGTCTTTTAACATTTTCTTTGTTTCATTTATGATTCTTTTTTTATAAAATTTCTTATCAGATTTACTAATATATTTTTCTATTTCTGATTTATTTAAATATTTGTTATAAAACCCTGTATTTGAAAAGTATTCAATTGTTATTGAATTTAAATTATTAAACTCATTTGAATTTATATCACTGTAAATATTTGATGTTTGTATTGTTGCGAGTGTTATATTATTAGATATATCTGTGATATTTTCATCATTTATTTCCGTATCCATTATTTAATAAATTTAAATTTTTTATTAATTTTAAATTTATAAAAGTATAAATTAATTATTATTAATATTTTTTAATTGTTGACGTGTAGAATTATTGAAAATATCATTTCCTAAATTATATGTATTTGGATTAAACGGTTCCAATTCTTGCACTGCAAATAATCCAGGAAAAGGTTGTTCTTCATGTCTTCCTACTACTTCAACGTTATATAAATCACTACTTGTAGAAGGAACATAATATGCTCTATCTCCTTTTTGAAGAGCAAATGCTTGATTTCTTAATATCGTTTCTACGTCTACATTAGTCGCATATCCAGACCAAGGCCCTTCTGCATTACCTGGATTGAATACTTTTCCTACATTATATATTGGAACAGTAGCAAAAGGAACATTTGCTTGTTTATATTGATCTATAATTGGCAATTTTGAATATTTTGTTGATACAGGTCTGCTTGAATATATGGGTTCTAAAAATTCAGATGGAATATTTCTATCGGCTATTCTTTTATTTAACTGCTGATTGCGCTGTAAATTAGTATAATATACACCTTCTATCACTCCGTTTGAATTCATAATATATTATATACTTATACAATATTATTGACAAAAATACCTAAAGATTAAATCGTTTATTAAATAAATATGTGTGGTATATTTTCTCTCTTTAACAACAACAGTTCAATTCCTGATACCGTTATTAATAATTCGTTCAAGTTAGGTTCCGGAAGAGGACCAGAATATTCTGAATATACTAATCTATATAGTTCTATTGTTGTTGGGTTTCATAGATTAGCAATTAATGGTCTTGATTCTATCTCTAATCAACCTATGACAATTGATAAAGTAACTCTTATATGCAATGGAGAAATTTATAATTTTAAAGAACTATTTGATATGATTGGCGTACAACCTCAAACTAACTCAGACTGTGAAATTATCATACATTTATATAAAAAATTTGGCATTGAATATACTCTTACTCTTTTAGATGGATATTTTGCGTTTATCTTGTATGACGCAAGTGATATTACAAATGAACCTATCGTTTATGTAGCTAGAGATGTTCACGGAGTCAGACCTTTGTATATTATGAGACATCGGGTAGATGAAAATTCTGATTATATTAATGATCCAGTTTATACAAATGATAAACATATTACACCTTATCCGATTATTGCTTTTGCTTCTGAACTAAAAATGCTATCTGGATTATTGAATTATAATGACAAAATATTGACACACGCTGATTTTTTGAAATTCACAAAAGCAAATACATTTTACATTGAACAATATCCACCAGGAACTTATTCTCTTCTTACAAAGGAAAATAAAGTATGCGCAGATTATAAATTTGAGATATATGCTAAGCGATATGCTTCCCCTTATATTTTCAATAATAAAATTCATAAAGAAATAGAAGGATTAAGCAATAATATGAATATTTTTGAAAAGGTTTATGGAGGCATTTATGAAGCAGTTAGAAAGCGAGTAATTGGAACAACTAATAGAAAAATTGCTTGTTTACTTTCTGGTGGTCTAGATAGTAGTTTAATAGCTGCTCTTGTTTCTACATTTTATGATGGAGAATTAGAGACATATTCAATTGGAATGCCTGGTGGGGAAGATTTTCGTTATGCTAGAATGGTCGCAGAACATATAGGTTCAAAACATACTGAAATTATTCTAACTGAAAATGAGTTTTTTGATGCTATACCTGAAATAATTAAGACAATTGAAAGTTATGATACTACTACAGTAAGGGCTAGTGTAGGCAATTATCTAGTTAGCAAATATATATCAAATAACAGTGATGCTAAAGTAATATTTAATGGAGATGGAAGTGATGAATTGATGGGGGGATATCTTTATTTTCATGCCGCACCTGATGCTCTTTCGTTTGATATGGAAACACGTAGATTGTTGAATGATATACACCTCTTTGACGTGCTTCGGTCAGATAAATCAATATCATCTAATGGATTGGAACCTAGAACACCATTCTTAGATATTAATTGGGTCAATATGTATTTGTCTTTACCTCTAAAATATAGATATAATCCTGGTAAACCAGAAAAATGGCTTCTTAGAAAAAGCGTTGAAATTATGGATGAAAGTTTATTACCAAAAGAAGTTCTATGGAGGACAAAAGAAGCATTTAGTGATGGAGTAAGTAGTAACACTAAATCATGGTATGAAATTATTACTGAAAAGGTTTCTGAATTAATGAGTGGAAATATTCCTAAAAATTCATATAAACATTTAATTCCACAAACAATGGAACAATATTATTATCGCACGATATTTGATTCTGTTTATCCAAACTGTGAAAATGTTTTGCCTTACTTTTGGATGCCTAGATTTATAAATGCTACAGATGCAAGTGCTAGGACATTGAATATCTATAAATCGCATCATAAATTGAATGATGAATGTTCTGAAAATCAAAATTAATTTGGTGCTTAAAAATTTAAAAATATCATAATCAAAAAAGTAAATAATATATTAATATATATTATGTACGAGTATCATAAAAAAATATTTGAATGGATATTTAAACTTATGCAAATATTATTTATATTATCTATTATTGGAGTATATAGTAAAGCACCAGAATATCTAAGTATTTTAAGTTTTTTTGTAAAAATTTACATCAGTATATTTTTAATAATATATTTCAATCCGCGTTCAAATCATAAATTCACTGACTTTGACAGAAAAATAGTATTTAGAGCAGGTATATTTTTATTGTTAAGCACAACATTAATACAAATACTAATATCTAAGACTTCACACGGAGTAAATACAAAATTATATGAATTAAAAATAAATCAAGAAACAGAACACCAGATTATGAATTAATGCTTTAATACATTTTTAATGTTTTATGTTTTTTTTGTTTTATTTTTATTTTTTGAGTTTTTTCGTTTAATTTTTTATTCATAAAAATATTTAAGTGATAAATAATTGTTTTACTTACTATATTATCAATATTTAATTCATCTTGTGTTTTTTCATAAATAGGTAAACGTATTGTTTCCATATATTTAGATACATTATCTACGAACGTAGTCTCGTCTATTTTAATATTATTTCTTTTATAAAATCTTTCAGCCATATCTTTGAAAGCAACCGAATGCATATAAGGTTTTACTTTTATATAATAAACATTATTGTTTATCATACCTGGATGATATTGATCATCTATAAAACATATATTTGTATTTTTTGGTAATTTAGTACATTTTATAAAATCGCTATATGTTTTGTTATGACTAGTCCTATTTAATTCTATTTTTTCGCCGTTTACTTTGAATGCTGCTATAACTTTATCAAATAACATATAATTGATTTTATTGTTGAAATAATCTTTTATATCTAATACCCATTGCTTAGGATTTTGATTATTAGTGTATATCATTACCTTTATCTTTGGGTTTTTATTTTTTTTTGATTTTATTGTTTCTAATATATTTAGTATATTTGGTCTTAAAAATTCAGGAAATTCATCTACTAATTTATAAAAATCTGATTTAGTTATTTTAGTATTAAGAACATTTTCTACAGCATTTATAAAAAAACTTAGTTCTTGAAAATAACCTAGAGTTTCATCTAAATCAAAAACTATAATTTTATAATTATTTTCTGTCATACATAATAAAGAGATTAAATATATATTATTAAATTTCTTTAATTTTTAAAAACTTATTCTGTATTTATATTAATATCAATGAATTCTTTAACTGATGCCGATTATGATTCTATATTAAATTATTATAAAATCCCGGTTGATGTAAATATGTCAAGAGAAGATATTAAAAACAAGGCAGAACAAATATTGGCTAGTAAATTATGCAAATGTATTAAAAAAGTTGATAAAAAAAATAAATCAGAATCTAGAACTATCTCCATTTGTAGAAATGCAGTTATTCAAAAAAAAGGTTATGAAATATTTCGCTTCACATGTAAAAATAAACCTTCTTTACTTCCAAAAAAAAATACTAAAACAAAAATAGTTAAAAGAAAAATTAATACTAAAAAAAGAAGTTCTCGTAAAAAACGTTCTTAATAAAATTTAACTATTTGTGTTGAATTTTATTTTTCCAAATAATCCATTACAGATAATAATAATTTTTCTTGATCAGTTAATTTTTGGAATATCAAGCATTCTTCCATTTTAATTCTAAATAATCTGTTCATAGTATTTTTACAGGTTATAATATTTCCGTTATCGGTTGCCAATATTTCACAAATTATACCTCCATTAGTTAATTTTAAATTGTCTATCTGATTCATATTTATCCACCTAATATATCTTCCGTAATTGATATCACTCATTTCATCTACAAAACGATAATCTCTTAATTTTTCGTGTAATGTTTTTATATCGGATTTACTAAAATGGAGTTTTTGGAATAGATCATTTTTAATTTGTTTTATTTTTCTATTATTGTATTTGATTATACTTTCATTATTTTCATTGTTAATTGCTTTTGATACTTTTTCTGGATCTATATCCTTTGTCATTTAATTAAATAATATAAATAATATAAATTATTTATGTTATTTATGTTATTTATGTTATTTATGTTATTTATGTTATTTATGTTATTTATGTTATTTATTAAAAATAATTGACATATTTTTTAATGCGTGTCTACCTTCGCTCAAACTGTGAATATTATGAGCGACAGAATTTTTATATTCAACTACTTGTCCACAAAATTCATTATTTTCAATAGGAAATGGTATTAAACAAATATTTTCACCATCTTCTAAACATAATTCAGTATCATTTGTATAAATAATCAAATATTTTTTAACTAAACCATATATAATATCTTTTAAAAAGTATTGATCGTGTTGCATTTGATTTATAACAGAACCATTATTATTATAAAATGAATATATGTAACTTATTTTGTCATTTAATAATCCTTTTTTTAAACCCCATAGTCCTCCCATTATTTTTGCTTGATGATCTGGATGATCTCTTATTGTATGGGCTGCAAAAGGGCTATTAATAAAGTGATATATACACCATAAATCACGATTATGAATTCTTGAATCAGCATCTCTTACTATCATTAGTTCTACATTATCTTCGTCTATAGCGAAAAAACGATTAATCATATTATCATGGCCAATTCTATTCGTATAAATGAGTTTTACTTTATCATAATTTGAATATAATTTAATATAATTATCAGGAACATCATTTCCAACATAAATAAATATATTGAAATTTGGTAATTTATTCTTAATTATATTTATATTTTCTAAAAGCCCTCTGCAGTATTTCTCATTTGAACCATAAATACAAAAAGACACTACCTTCATTTATATAAATTATCATAATTTTTTAAATACTCTTCGTCAATACTGTATTATTTTAAATAATATATTTATTTTCCTACTTAAAGAAATTTTTCATTTTTTCACTTTCCAAAGTCCGCCGGTCGATTCGGAATTGGACATTTTTTTTGTCCAAAAAGGCTGGCTACTTTTTTTTGATTTTTTTGAAAAATTTTTATATTTTTGAAAAAACAAGTAATTAAACAAACAAGAGCGTATACAGTGTCGTTTTATAATACAAAATAAAAAGGCTTACCATAAAAAATTAAAATTTTTCTTAAAAAAAAGGATTTAGAATAAAAAGTTGGTTTCCTATATAGGAAACCGATGGAAACCAAAAGTAGCCAAAAAAGTAGCCAGAATTCATATAAGTGCGAATGTTGTGACTATATATCGTTTAAGATTGGAAATTTTAATAAACATTTATTGACACCAAAACATCTAAGGAAACGCGAGGAAACACTTTTGGCTACTTTTTTATCAAATTCTAAAGATGATAATGAGTCAATCACTCAAAAACCAGCTACTTTTTTTGTGACGATGGATAATGCCACAAATTTTAAATGTGATAAATGTGAGAGAATTTATAAGAATCGTTCAGGTTTATGGAAACATCAAAAAAAAGGATGCTTTCAAGAAGAATGCAAAGAAAATAGCATTGTAATAAAACAAGATGAAAATATAGGCGACGCAGAATTAAAAGAAATGTTAAAAGAAATGATGAAATGTTTGCAAAAAGATAGTGAAATAAAAAATGAATTATTAAATCAATTAAAAGAACAAAATAAAATTATTAATGAACAACAAAAATCTATTAATGAAATGATACCAAAAGTAGGAAATAATAATAATAATAAATTTAATTTGAATTTTTTCTTAAATGAACAGTGCAAAGATGCGTTGAATATGTCTGATTTTATTAAAGGCTTGGAAATTCAAATAAAAGATTTAATGTATACTAAAAATAATGGTCTTATTGAAGGAGTCAGCAATGTTTTTGTAAATGGATTGAAACAGTTGGAAACAACAAAACGTCCTATTCATTGTACCGATATAAAGCGGGAAACTCTATATATTAAAGAACATAATGAATGGGAAAAAGACGAGGATACTAAAGAAAAGTTAATGAGCGCATTGAATAATATTGCATTTAAACAAAGAAGAGCGATTTCAGATTGGGAAAAGGAAAATCCTAATTGGATGAAATCTGATAGAGGAAAAGAAGATTATATAAATTTAGTAAGAAGTGTAATGGCGGATGTTCCTTCTGCGGTAAAAGACAATAAGATTATTAAAAATATAGTACGCGAAGTTCAAATTAATAAAGATTAATTAGATATTCAATAATATTCAATAATATTATCAAGTTAATTAATAATATTATTCGTTTTATTTATAATTTTTACCAAGCAGAACCAAATGAACCACCTCCAAAAGCTTCATTCGCAGCCATGGGTTCCTGGAATGTAGGATGTGCGGCACCAGGCAAAGGGGTTACTGGACCGGCGTGCATAGAGTTAAAATCGGGGATGGGCTGTCTAGCAGGAACATTTGGTGCATTTTGCATAGAATATTGGTGAGTTTGAGACAAATTATTTGTCATAACAGGGTGAGGGGGAGTCATAGGTGTAAATGCTAAATTGTCTGCCTGACTTGGGTGATGACCCGCTAAAGGTTGGCTTACTTTTACTTTCACCTTTTCACTTTCTACTTTTTTAATTGAACTGTCTCCTGTCCATATTTCAATTACTCTATCAGATAAAATACTAATTTTCTCTCCAAGTTTAGTTTGAATCGTTAATAAAATAAATATGAATCCGATTATAAATGTTGTTTCATTAAATTCTCTATATGGTTTTTTACTGTAAGTAGGTATATATGTTATTACACGATTAATAAACCAAAAAGATAAGAGTATAAATATTACTTGAAATAAACTTTCAGCTAAAAGTTCTAAACTACCCTTCTCTTCGTTTGCTTCAGGAACATATGATTTTGTTACCTTTAAAACTAATATTACAGGAATAAAGGCTAAAACTGTATATTGTAACATATTCATAATACTGGCTTTATTAGCATCATTTAAATCAAAAACATATTTAAAAAACCCGTCGCTGTCATTTTCTACGTTTTCCATTATGTTTTATAAAAAGAAATTAAATTAATGATATGTAATAATTTAATTGTTTAAAGAATTTAAAATTAAAATCAAAAATAAGATTAAGTAGTGTAAATGTTAAAAAGAACTTCTATTGTAAATAAAACAATTAATGATATTATTCACGATGAAAATCAGTATCTCAATCTTATAAATGATATATTGAAATATGGAACATTAGAAGATGGTAGAAATGGAAATGTTTATGCAATATTCGGGTCATCCATGCATTTCTCTCTTGAGAATAATACTGTTCCTTTTATGACAACAAAAAAATTAGCTTGGAAGACGTGTTTGAGAGAATTATTGTGGTTCATTAAAGGTGACACAAGCAACACCCGTTTAAAAGAACAAAATGTAAAAATTTGGAATGGAAATGCTAGCAGAGAATTCTTAGATAGTAGAGGATTGACCCATTTAAAAGAAGATGATCTAGGACCGGTTTATGGACATCAGTGGAGACATTTTAATGCTAGTTACATTGATTGTGATACAGATTATAGTGGAAAAGGAGTAGATCAACTATCTTATATAATAAATTGTTTAAGAAATCCTAAAGAGATGAGATCCAGAAGGTTGGTTATGAGTGCTTGGAATCCTTGTCAATTAGATGAAATGGCTTTGCCACCATGTCATGTATTATGCCAATTTAATGTTACAGATGAAAATAAACTGTCTTGTGCTCTTTATCAAAGAAGTGGAGATGTAGGTTTAGGAGTTCCATTCAATATAGCTTCTTATAGTTTATTAACTCATTTAATAGCTAAACATTGTAATTTAATTGCAACAGATTTTTATTATTATTTAGGAAATTGTCATATATACGATGATCATGTTGAACAGTTGAAGGAACAACTTACACGCATTCCATATCATTTTCCAACAGTTAAAATAACAGAAGTTTTTGACAATATTGACAATTATACAGAGGAATCATTTTTTATTGAAAATTATCAATTCCACGAAACAATTAAAATGAATATGCGAAAATAACTTAGATAAATATTATTATATTTATTTATAAATGAGTGGAAGCAACGCCCTAGCAGCAGCTAAAAGAAGAAGAGGTGGAACTGACCCTAGAGGACCATCACCTCCTGGTACCAGAAATGGATCTAATTTTCCTGAGTCTTCAGTTCCTCCAAGTCAAATTAACCCTTTACAACTTGTAGCAATTAATCATCAAAGATTAAATAAATTATCAGATGAATTTCCTAAAACGCTCCAGGCTTTAGATACTTTAGGAGAAAATTTTAATGCTCTATCTTCAAACTGTGATTTTTTACATGAACAATTTACTGTTTTAGAAAGACAAGTAGGTTTGTTGATGTCAAATCAGACAAATTCAAATACTAATACTGTTGTAAATTCAAGTAATAGTTCTAATTTAGATACATCAAAATTCAGTATACTTGAAAAAGATGTAGATGAAGTGCATAAGGTAATTGCTAGAATGCAATCATTTGCTATGGAATTAAGTAGTGGTGTATCAAAAACTAAAGAACATTTTGAAAATTATATTAATACTATGAATGGTAAGTATGATGAGTTATCTCAGAAATTTAATGTCATTGAATCAGGATTAAATCGTCTACAAGATATTGAACAGCAATTAGTGAGAGCCAATGCTAGATTAGATGAAGTAGATAGTTTATTAGAAAGAATGAGTTCAAATACACAAATTGATCAAGATGCAACAGAGATAAACGAAGAAGTAGAGGAAGAAACAAATAATGTAGGGATTACATATAAACTACCTTAAATAAATAGGATTAATATTTACATAATATATTTATTATGTAAATTCATAAGTATATAATAAACCATTTAAGTAAGTAAAAATTTAGAAATAAAATTATTATTAATTAGTAAATGAAAATAATAATAGCAACACTAGTATTTTGTATAGTTTTATTCTTATATTTACATATATTTTTTCATTTGAAAACAAGTGACGATTTAGAAATATATGAAATTGAACAGCCATCAAAAGATAAATTGGAAGAGATATGTGACTTGAGACAACCTGTTTTATTTGATTTTAATAATGATAGGTTGAATGAAATGTGTAATATTCAATATGTAAATAATAACTATGGAGCATTTGATGTTAAAGTTAGAAATTTAAGAAATATTGATGATGAGAGTGAATTGTATATACCTATAACTTTAAAGGCAGCATTAGAATTGTTTAAACACGATGAAGAGAGAAAATATATTACAGAAAAAAACCAAGAATTTTTAGAAGAAACTGGATTAATTAAATGTTATAGATATAATGATATATTTTTAAGACCATACATGGTATCTTCGTGCGAGTATGATCTTGTAACGTCATCAAAATTAACTACTACACCGTTTAAATATGATATTAATTACAGGAATTATTATATGGTTACACAGGGAAATGTAAAAGTAAAAATGGCACCTCCAAAAAGTAAGAAATATTTATATCAAATAAATGATTATGAAAATTTTGAATTCAAATCTCCTATTAACCCTTGGAATGTTCAAAATGAATATAAACCAGACTTTGATAAAATTAAATGTTTAGAATTAGATCTAGTACCAGGTAAAATGTTATTTATTCCGGCATTTTGGTGGTATAGTTTTGAATTTAACGAAAATACTTCATTGTGTAGTTTTAAATATAAAACTTATATGAATACATTTTCAAATGCTCCTTTATTTATAATGCGATTTTTGCAATCACAGAATGTTAAAAGAAATGTTGCTAAAAAATTAGACACTGAGCATAATACTCAAATAAATGAATCTACTCCTCAAATGTCGTCAAATGAACCTTTAAATAGCATTAAGAGTTCAGATTTATAAAAAATTGAAAATAATTAATTGTTTGTATAAGAAATAAACAATTAACTACTTATTACTGCAATAAGCATGCTGCGGAAAGTCCACATATCAGAGAGAAATTATTTATCTTGGTCATGGTTTGATGGATTTACTTTAGAAAGTGTTGAATGTGATATTAGCCCGATTGAATATAAATTATTTTCAGATGACATAATTGAATTAGATGAACCTGTAAAATTGGTGCATTCAAGTTTAAGACAAATGAATTATATTCCTGGCATTTTGAACATATCAGGTAAAACATTTGGACGTTATAAAAATAAAAAATTATATCAATGTATTCCTGATGATAAACGTATACCAATATTTCTAATTCCTTATGAAGATAAAAAGGAGAGTTTTCATAAAAATTTGGTAAATTATTATGTGACTTTCTCTTTTGTTGAATGGAATGATAAACATCCAATTGGACGGTTAACAAATAATATAGGATCCGTTGATTTATTAAATAATTTTTATGAATATCAGTTATATTGTAAAAGTTTAAACGCTACGATTCAAGATTTTACTAAAAAAACAGTAGACGCTCTTAAACAGCGTTCGGAAGAAGAATATATACAAACAATACTTCAAACTAATCCAAATATACAGGATAGGACTTCAGAATATATAATTTCAATTGATCCTCCAAAAAGTCTAGACATTGATGATGCTTTTAGTATTCAAATGATAGATGAAAATAAAATGAAAATAAGCGTGTACATTGCTAATGTAGCTGTGTGGATTGATGCATTATCTCTCTGGAATTCATTTTCAGAAAGAATAGCAACAATTTACTTGCCTGACAGAAAGAGGCCTATGCTTCCAAATATATTATCTGATTGTTTGTGTAGTCTTCAAGAAAATTCAAAACGATTTGCATATTATCTAGATGTAGATGTAGAAAATTATGAAATTAAAAATGTTTCATTTGGAGTAGCAATGATAAAAGTATTTAAAAATTATAGATATGAAGAAAGAGACTTATTAGAAAATGAAAAATACAAATGGATGTTTTGTGAAATGCAAAATTTATGTAAAAATGTTAAAATTATATCTACAATAAAGGATAGTCATGATCTTATCAATTATTTAATGGTATTTATGAATTCTACTTGTGCTGAAAAAATGTTAGAATTTAAAGATGGGATTTATCGCTCTCTAACTCTTAATAATATGAGAGAAATTCCAAGCAATGTACCTGAAGATGTAACAAAATTTTTAAAATTATGGAATTGTTCATCTGGTCAATATTCAACCTTTTCAGATCAGCAAGGGCATATTCTTGTTCGTGAAGGGGTTGAAAGCTACATTCATATTACATCTCCTATAAGACGATTGGTTGATTTGTTGAATAGTATAAAATTTCAAAAATTAATGGGAATTTGTAACCTCAGTGATGATGCCGATAATTTTTACAACAAATGGGAAAATAGATTAGATTATATTAATACTACTATGAGAGCTATAAGAAAAGTTCAAAATGATTGCACTATATTAAATATGGTAACAAATAAACCGGATATGTTAATGAATTCATATGAGGGGTATGTTTTTGATAAGATAAAAAGGAATGATGGTTTATTTCAATACATAGTGTATCTTCATAAATTGAAAATATTATCTAGAATTACTGCGCGAAATGATTTGGAAAATTATGAATGTGTCAACTTTAGAATATTTGTATTTAATGATGAGACGTCACTTAAACGTAAGATAAGATTGCAAATAATATAGGAGATGATTTAATATATAATAAAATTCAAATTAAAAATACTAAAAAATATTCTATAAATATTAAAATGAACGTCTTTGTTTTAGAACTAACTAATGGAAAATACTTTATTGGTCATACTTATAAGAGTAATTTTAAATTATCTGAATTGAATTCGGATAAATTAGAATGGACTAGAAAATATAAACCTGTCGGCATTATTGATTTTCTAGAAAATTGCACATTTGATTATTATTTGAAAATAATCAATGTTTATATGGATTTTTATGGAGTAAAAAATGTTTATTCAGGTGCCGAGTTCAATATTGATTATTGGAATGAATTTGTAGTATTTGAAGACCCTTCAATCACTCACGAAAAAATGGACGCTGATAAAGAAAAGTTTATTAAAGATGATATTATTAAAACTAGAGAAAATAGCTGTGTTTTATGTGGTAAAATAGATCATATAATATCTGAGTGCGAATCATTAGATAATATTGAAAGTAAATTATAATTTATTATTATTAATATATTTAATCATCACAACATAAATTTTATAAATTTATTTTTATTTTGATAATATAAATGAAAAATAAATTAAAAACGCGAAAAAATAAAAATAGAAATAAGAAATATAAAAACAGAAATAATAAAAATAGAATTAGCATGAAGAGTAAAAAATATAAACGTAAACAACGGCAAGTCACACGTAAAAAATATATTAGAGGAGGTACATTATCAGATACAAGTAGATTTAACATTCAAATTAAAACAAATGAAATAACTAATAAAGATAACAATGTATTGCAAAAGCATTTTTTAGTTGTAACTGATAAAATTAAGAATAAAGAATTTTTAGTAAATATAGGAAACGCAGACAATGTCAATTTATTTTTATTTGAAAGAAATGTAGAGGAGAATAAAGACAAT
>Ga0255182_1000877_pt1 | contig 17574 bp, 20 predicted proteins | sample Atl_UVDOM_RepA_8_FD_188420 | JGI IMG/M metagenome (GOLD analysis project Ga0255182, IMG submission 188420) | Freshwater microbial communities from Altamaha River, Georgia, United States - Atl_UVDOM_RepA_8d | ecosystem: Environmental > Aquatic > Freshwater > River | place: USA: Georgia...
CTCGAACCCGGGCTGACCGTCATCACCGGCGAAACCGGCGCGGGCAAGTCGATCCTGGTCGACGCGGTGGGGCTCTCGCTCGGCGACCGCGCCGACTCCGGCAGCGTGCGCAGCGGCGCGGAGCGGGCGAGCATCAGCGCGGTGTTCGACCTCGCCGCCCGCCCCGATCTCATCGCCCTGCTCGATGCGCAGGGCATCGACGCCCGCGAGGAATGCGTGTTGCGCCGCGTGGTCGGCGCCGATGGCCGCTCCCGCGCGTTCTGCAACGATGCGCCGGTATCGGTCCAGTTTCTCAAGGCGCTCGGCGCCCGGCTCGTCGACATCCACGGCCAGCACGCCCACCACTCGCTGCTCGAACGTCCGGTGCAGCGCGAGCTGCTCGACGAATTCGGCAGCCTGAACGGGCTCACCACGACGGTCGGCCGCCTGTACCGGGAATGGCAGCACGGCCTGCGCAAGCTCGCGGACCTGCGCGGCGGCCACCACGACGCCGGCAGCCGCATCGAATTCATCCGCTTCCAGCTCGAAGAATTGTCAGGCCTGCCGCTGGCCGCGACGGAGCTCGAAGATCTCGAGGCCGCGCACCGGCGGGCCGCCAACGCCGAGAAGCTGCGCGCAGGCGTCTCCTCCATGGCCCAGCGGGTGTTCGAGTCCGACCGCAGCGCGCGCGGCGCGGTCGCCCACGCGGCCCACCTGGCGCGCGAACTGGCCGGCGTCGACGCGGGGCTGAACGCGACGGCCGAGCTGCTCGAGCAAGCCGCGATCAACCTCGACGAGGCGGAGCGCGAGCTCGAGCATTACAGCGGACGGCTGGGCGCCGATTCGGACGAGCTTGCGCGAGTGGAGCGCGCGCTTGACGCGGTCCACGACGTCGCCCGCAAGCACCGCTGCCTGCCCGCCGAACTCGCGGCGGTGCGCGGTCGCCTGGAGGACGAGCTCTCCACCCTGCTGAACCACGAGGTGCTGGAACGCGAATACGGCGCCGAATGCGCGGCCGCGGAACAGGCCTACCAGCGGGAGGCGACGCGGCTGAGCGAGGCCCGCGCCGCCGCGGCCGAGCGCCTGGCCGCGGCCGTCATGGAATACCTGCACGAACTGTCGCTGCCGCACGCCCGCTTCGGCGTGGAGCTGAGCGCCGCCGCACAGCCCGGCGAGCACGGCCTGGACGACGTGGAGTTCGTGGTCACGACCAACCCGGATCAGCCTCCGCGGGCCCTGCGCAAGGTGGCGTCGGGCGGCGAGCTGTCGCGCATCAGCCTCGCGCTGCAGGTCGCGGCGGCCGGCGTGTCGGGCGTGCCGGTCGTGGTGTACGACGAAGTGGATACGGGCGTCGGCGGCCGGGTCGCGGCCGTGCTCGCCAGGCTGTTGCGGGCGATCGCGGCGCATCGCCAGGTGCTCTGCATCACCCACCTGCCACAGGTTGCGGCCGCCGGCGATCGGCACCTGCTGATCGGGAAAGTGGTCGCGGACGGGGTGACCGCGACCACGGTGCGCTACCTCGGCGCGGCGGAGCGGGTCGATGAAATAGCGCGGATGCTGGGCGGCGAGCACATCACGAAGAAGACGCTCGCGCACGCGAAGGAACTGTTGAACGCCTGAGCGGGCCTCCTGCGCGGCCCGCCGGGGCTCAGCGGCCTTCGCCGTCCTTCTTCTTGCGGCGGACGTACAGCACGAGGCTGTGGTCGTGCAGTTCGAAGCCGTGGGCCGCGACGATTTCGCGCTGACGACGCTCGATTTCCTCGTCGAAGAACTCCACCACCTCGCCCGAATCGAGGCACACCATGTGGTCGTGGTGGGGGCCGCGGGCGATTTCGAACACCGAGTGGGAACCGTCGAAATTGTGCCGCTCGACGATGCCGGCGGTCTCGAACTGGGTCAGGACGCGGTAAATGGTGGCAAGGCCGACGTCCTCCCCGGCTTCCAGCAGCGCGCGATAGACGTCTTCGGCGCTCATGTGCCGGTCGCCGCCCTTCTCCAGGATTTCAAGAATCCGCAGGCGCGGCAGCGTGGCCTTCAGCCCTGCCTTCTTGAGTTCGAATGTATCCACTCGGCCGGTCTCCGTTTGCATGTCGCCGCGTGCCGGCAGGGGTGGCCGGGCTGTCTTCATGGGCTATACTCCAGCGCCTTGCACAGACGGCGGCCGTCTGTCGCGCCGGTCGATCGCGGCGCCGCCCTGCTGACGCGTCGCAATCTTATCACCATCCACCAGCGCTTTGGCCGTCGGCAGGCAGCCACGAGGACGCAGATAACCCGATGATTCGCAGGTATATCCCCATCATTCTGTGCGTGCTGCCGCTGTTTGCCGGCTGCGCGCGACCCGACATGCCGGACATGCCGGACATGCCCAGCCTGCCGAGCATCCCGATCGCGCATCGCATCGACGTGCAGCAGGGCAATGTCGTCACGCAGGAAATGGTTGCCCAGCTCGAGCCGGGCATGGACAAGAAGAAGGTGAACTTCATCATGGGTTCGCCCGCGATCGTCGACACCTTCCACGCCAACCGCTGGGACTACGTCTACACCTTCCAGGCCGGCCGCAAGACGCCGAAGAAGCGCCGCGTGACCTTGTTCTTCGAGGACGACAAGCTCGTCCGCATCGAAGGCAACGTGAAAGCCGCCGAAAGCCCCATCAAGGTCGACACCCACCAGGACCAGTCGGTGGAGGTACCCGAAGCCAAGCGCGGCATGATGTCGAAGATTGCCGACAGCCTGCCCTTCGTTGGTCCCGAGGGCACGGCGGACAAGGTCGAGGAAGAGAAAAAAGAGGAAGTCCCCGAGGTCGTGATCCCGGACGACGCTCCCGTCAAGAAGAAGAAAGGCTTCTGGTCCCGCATCTTCGGCCGCGACGAGGACGAAGACGAAGACCTCTAGACCTCAGCGCGCGACGCGGCGGCGGCGCGCCTCCTTAGGGTCACGCAGCAGCGCCCGGTAAATCTCGACCCGGGCCCCGTCGCCCAGCAGATCGTCGAGCCCGCAACGCAGGCCGAAGATGCCCACGGCCTGGCTCGCAAGGTCGATTTCGGGATAGCGCTCGAGCACGCGGGCGCGCTCTATCGCGCCGCGCACCGTGGTGCCGGGCGGCACTTCCAGCGCCCAGCGGCGGCCACCGTCCTCCCCGACATAAGCGACCTCGACGCGCAAATTCTCAGCGGCGGCCATACACGCTCGCCGCACGCTGCCTGAACGAGCTGACCAGCGAGCCCGTCATCACCTTGAACACCGGCGACAGCACGGCGCCGACCAGGCGACTTTCGAATTCGAAGTCGAGCGAGAGCGTCACGCGGCAGCCCAGCGCATTCGGGGCGAAGGTCCAGCTGCCGCGGAGGTGGCGGAACGGCCCGTCGGCGAGCTCGATCGTGATGCGCCCAGGCGGCTCGCCCGTGTTGTCGGTGACGAAGCTGTAGTGAATCTTGCCCTTGCGCACCGCCATGCCCGCCCTGGTCACGTGGTCGCTGCGCGACACCACCCAGGAGCGCTCGCACCAGGGCAGGAAGGACGGGTAGTCCTCGAACTTGTCCACCAGCGCGTACATTTCTTCCGCGGTGTAGGGCACTTGCTCGGATTGGTTGATGACCGGCATCGACGTGAGTGTTCCAACGGGTAATCGCCGGCTGCGCGCTGCGCCGCCGCAGGCGAATGATAGCCCAAGCAACCGGGCTTGTAGCCGGGCGGGATCGCGGGCAGAGGTGGTGGCGTCGGAGGCCCCGCGGCCACGGGCCGCACGGGTCCCCGGCTGTTATACTCGCCGCCGCAATCCAGCAGCCCGCCATGAGCAAGCAGAACAAATCCGCCGCCCGCACCGACAGCCTCATCACCGAGAACAAGAAGGCCTACCACGACTACTTCATCGAGGAGCGGATCGAGGCGGGGCTCGCGCTCGAAGGCTGGGAAGTGAAGAGCCTGCGCGCGGGCAAGGTGCAGCTGCGCGACAGCTACGTGCTGCTGAAGGACGGCGAGGCCTTCCTGTTCGGCGCGCTGATCAACCCGCTGCTGTCTGCGTCCAGCCACGTCGAGACCGACCCGGAGCGCACGCGCAAGCTGCTGCTGCACCGGTCCGAGATCGCCCACCTCATCGGCGCGGTCGAGCGCAAGGGCTACTCGGCGATCGCGCTGAAGCTCTACTGGTCCAAGGGCCGCGCGAAATGCCAGATCGGCCTCGCCAAGGGCAAGAAGCAGCACGACAAGCGCGACACCGAGAAGGAACGGGACTGGCAGCGCGACAAGCAGCGCCTGATGCGTCACCGCTGAGCGCGGTCGGCACGATTATTTTCGCCCGCGCTTGAACTTCCGTCCCCTGCCCCCATCTCAGGCTATGCGCAGCGCTGACGGATGCGTATGCTGCGCACTCTCCACAGGGGGCGACCTGGTTTCGACGTGGGTCGCGAAACCGAAGGGGCATGCCGAGGGGCAGAGCACCTCGTAAATCCAACTGCAAACCACATAGTTGCCAACGACGACAACTACGCACTCGCTGCTTAAAACCCAGTAGGGTGCCGTCCGACTGAAGCCGTGCCGATGCGTTCAGGTTTCGGGCGTCATATCTCATCGGATCGCGACGCGGCTCGCCCCGGGCCAACTCGTTAAAACCATAGGGGCTCGCTGATCGTCTTCCCTGCCTGTCGGGTAGCGGTCAGTTAAAACAATAGACAGGATACGCATGTAGAACCGACGGCAGAGGGCTTGCGGACGCGGGTTCGATTCCCGCCGCCTCCACCATACACAAGGGCTCGGATCACCTCCGGGCCCTTTTTCTTGCCCGAAATCCCCGCACCACGCGGGGTTCCGGCCGTCTGTGCTGCGGGTGGCCTGCTGCCGAAACGCCCGAAATCGGCCACTTTCTCGGCCAGAGCCGTCTCTGTTCTCCGTTTGGCCTGCGGGTAGGCGCAGTTATGTCTCTCGCAAAATCAACAACTTACGCGCGGCGGTTCATCGTCAACCAAGCCCAGCGGTCATCAGCGCAACTAGACAATGTGCGTCGCTTGTACTAACATGGCGGCAATTGATCTAACAAAAGAGGTGCTGCCATGACTGCCGTTGCATCGTCGCCTTCTGCCCGCTCCGCCCGACTCGGGCTGCGCGCCACCCCCGAACAAGAGGCGGTGCTGCGCCGTGCCGCCGAAGTGGCCCACAAGTCGCTGACCGACTTCATTCTCGACAGCGCCTGCCTGGCCGCCGAGCAGACCCTGCTGGACCAACGATTGTTCATGGTCTCGGGTAGCCAGTACCAGGCCCTGATGGATCTGCTGGATGGCCCCGAACAGGCCAACGAGGGTTTGCGCGACCTGTTTGCCCGTAAGGCGCCCTGGGACACGAAGTGACGTTGCGCGCACCGGAGCCGCTGGCCGCGCAGCATCGGCTGGAAGGTTTTGATTGCGGCAAGCCCGCGTTGAATGACTGGCTGTTGCGCCACGCCCTCCAGGCGCAGGGCAGCGGCTCGGCCAAGACCTTTGTCGTGGCTGAGGACGATGGCCGCGTGGCGGGCTACTTCAGCCTGACCGTGGGACAAGTCGACACGCTGGAGGCGCCGGAGCGCATTCGCAAAGGGATGGGGCAATACCCGTTGCCGGTGGTGATTCTGGCGAGGCTCGCTGTCTCGGTGGTGGACCAGGGGCGAGGCATCGGCTTTGGCCTGCTGCAGGATGCGATTCGTCGCACGGTGCTGATTGCCGAGCAGGCCGGCATCCGAGCCATGCTGACCCATCCCATCGATGAAGAAGCGGCGAGGTTCTACACCCGGTTCGGGTTCATCGCGTCACCGCTGCGCGAACAGCAATTGTTGCTGCTCTTGAAGGACGCCCGTCGCTGGGTCCGCTGAACCATGACCATCGAATCACTGCCCACTTTTACCAAGCCGGCCCGCCAGCGCTGGGAGTCCATCCCTGCCGACATTCGCCAGCGGCTGCTGTCCAACGTCTGGTGCGGCCAGTGCCGTCACGAAACCACGATCACCAATTTCAGCGGCACCATCAAGTGTGGCGACTTGCTGCTGGTGGGCAAGTGCGCCGAATGCCGCAGTGATGTGGCACGGGTCATCGAGGGCTCGTAACTCGGTCAGGCGTCGAACCCCGCCACCACCTCCAGCTGCGCCACCCAGTCGGTCGGCAGCGGATTGCGCTGGAACCACAGCAGGCTCATGCACTTGGGCTGCTGCCCGGCCAGGATGCTCTGGATGATGGCCGGCTCCAGCAGCGTCAGACGCAGCAGCTCGTTGACCGTCGAGTGGTGCAGGCCTTCGCGCTGGGCGATCTCGCTGCCACTGCCGACCACACCGTCGTCGAGCAGTTGCTGCCAGTAGAAGGCCCGCGTCAGGGCCACCAGTAAGGGCTGGTCGATCTGGTTGGCGACCTTGCCCGGCGACTCGACCGCCCCATCTGGCCGCACCACCACCTTGCTGGCGCCGCGCTTCCTGATCTTCAGCGGGATGAAGGTGGACAGCTTGACCTGGCCGCCATCCCGGCGTTCGCGGGCGATTGCTGCCCCCAACGGCTGCACTTTCGGCTTCATGCCTCCACCTCCTGCTGTTCCCATTCCTGCAATTCCGCGCCGATGGTGCCGGGCATCAGTTCCCCGGCCAGTTCCTGCCAGCCCTGATCGCGCCAGATGATTTCCAGCCCGCCGTCGGCAATCACCACGCGCTCGATCAGCAACTGCGCTAGTCGACACTGTTCAACGGGGAACAGCTGTTGCCACAGGCCCGCCAGATTTCGCATCGGAAGCACGACCTCAGGCTCCGACAGCTCTGGGCGGGCTGTCCGAATCCGATCCCACACCGACTGCACGATGTGCGGCGCTGACAGCGCCGCTACGATCTGCTGGGTCACCAATTCCTCAATGGGCGCTGCCGGTAGTGGCCCGTGCTGGCTGGCCCACGCGCCAAAGCGCCGGTGCTTGATCGGCGTGTAGTAGCGGTAGGTCTTGCCCTTCTTGACGGTATAGCTGGGCACCAGACGTTCACCGTCTGGCGTGAAAAGCAGGCCGCGCAATAACACCGGCTCACGCTGGCGGTCGTTGGTCTCGCGCCGCCGTTCGATGCCATCAGTGGCGATCAGTGCGTGCACGGCATCCCACTGCGCTTGCGTCACGATGGCCTGATGCTGGCCGGGGAAGGACTGCCCCTTGTGGACGATCTTGCCCAGGTACATCCGGTTGTGCAGCATCTTGTAGATGGTCTGCTTGGTGAAGGGTTTGCCGCCCTTGGTGAGCGCGCCCTCGGCGCCGTAGGCCTTGGCCATCAGCGTGGCTGATCGCATCGACACGAAGTCGTCGAAGATGCGCCGTACCAGCTTGGCCTCGGCGTCGTTGACCACCAGCAGCCGGTCGCGCACGTCGTAGCCCAGCGGCAACGGCCCACCCATCCACATCCCCTTGGCCTTGCTGGCGGCGATCTTGTCGCGGATGCGCTCGCCGGTGACCTCGCGTTCAAACTGGGCGAAGGACAGCAGCACGTTGAGCATCAACCGCCCCATCGAAGTGGCCGAGTTGATCTGCTGGGTGACGGCGCTGAAGCTGACGCGATGGCGGTCAAACACATCCACCATTCGCGCGAAATCCGCCAGCGAGCGGGATAGCCGGTCGATTTTGTAAACGACCACGATGTCGACCTTGCCCATCTGGATGTCTGCCATCAGGCGGCGCAGTGCGGGTCGATCCATGTTGCCGCCCGAGAATCCACCATCGTCGTAATCATCGGCTACGGCGATCCAGCCCTCGTGGCTCTGGCTCTTGATGAAAGCGTGCCCGGCTTCCTTTTGGGCATCGATGGAGTTGAAGGACTGGTCCAGCCGTTCGTCGCTGGAAACGCGGCAATACACGGCGCAGCGTTTGGGAGGCACGAGCAGGGGCGCGTTCATTGGCCATCCCCCTTGCCATCGCGCAGCCCGAAGAACTTCGGCCCATTCCAGCGTGTGCCGGTGATGTGGCGTGCTGCCGCCGACAGGCTCTTGAAAACCTGGCCGTTGAGTTCGTATAGACCGTCGGGTGTGACGGTCACACGATGCTGGCGCTCATCCCATTCGCGGATCAGCGTGGTGCCGGGCATCAGCAGGGTTTGCGCGCTGCGACCGGTGGCCGATTTGATCTTGGAATGCTTGGCCCCGGCCTCGACCAGCATCTTGCGGATGTTGGTGGGCAGCGCCCCGTAGGCCAGCTCCTGGATGCGGTAGGCCAGACGCGATTCGACGTAATTGCGGTTGCGGTGGCTGGGCCGCCGGGGAAAGTGCTGATCCCACAGCGCCCAGAGCTCGGCCATCGGCAGGGACGGCAGTGCGGCCAATTGGGCCGAGATGCTGCCGTTGGGTGTGTCCGTCATTTCGAATTTCTCCTGTGGTTGAGACAGGTCCATGAACGCGCTGTGGCGGCCAGAAGCCAAGTCAAACCGCGCTCTTTCGATCAGGTGGTAACCGGTAACCCGGGTGGTAACCCGGTTTCAGGTTCTGTCGCTGACGGGGCAGCGCGCCCGCGCCCCCCGTATGGGTTTCTCTGAAGGAAGGACCCATTTCACCGGCGCCGTGTTCGTTGCCGCTGCCATGGGTATTTGCGTTGCCGTCTGCGCCACCAGCGCTCCAGCCGAAAGGTCAGGCGCAGCGCGGCCAGCAGCCAGCGTTCCCACCACACCCGCACCCGACGGCGCAGTACCGGGCGGCGCAGCCTCCGCACCGGCGCAAAGGCCTCACGCCCCGGCGTCGTCCACGTCGGCTCGTCTGGTGCCGTGTTGTCCGTCCACGGCGTGACGGGGCGTGCGTCAGCGGCGTGTGCGGCCAGTGGCAATGACTGCTGTCGGACCGGCAGGCGATCCAGACCTTCTGGCCCTGGCGCGATGCGCGGCGACAGCGGCCCGAAGCGATCCGGCAAGCGCGGGCGGGAAGGCTGGATTTCCATGCGGCACCCCTCACACATCCACGCGCACGACGGTCGACAGGCCGTGGCCGGGGTCGAGGTGTTTCTTCGGCGGATTGGGATCGGGGGCGTAGATGCGGCGTTCGTCGCTATTGCCTTTGGGGTGATAGACCTTCAGGCCCCAGCCGTCGAAGCCCGCGCTGCGCAAGGCGTTGTCCAGTGCCGTGACCAGTTCGCTGTCGGTGCGAGTGAACTGGTCATTCAGGTCTCGCAATTCCTCAAACGTCAGCCCTTCGATGAGCGTGGGCAACAATTCGCCGTCGCGCGCACGCCCGATCAACTCGTGGTCATAGCGGGTGCAGGCATCGCCCGTCACGCGGGTGTGGGTCAGGCGTACACGTTGAAGCAACACGCCTTCCACACTCTGCATCTCGCGCCAGGCCTGAACGAAGTGCTTCGCCGCCTCCAGCATCCGCTGCGCGCTGGGTCGGAAGATGCGGCGGATTTCCTGATCGATCAGCGTCTCATCCAGCCCGGCCACCATCTGCCCGGCCAGTTCGTTGAGGTACTGCTCCAGCGCCTTGACGCGGGTCGGCGCTTCCTGCACCTGCTGCGTGGCCTTCACGCGCGCGGCTTGTTCTTGTGCCAGCGCCTGCTGGTGTTCTTGATCGAACTTGGCCAGCGCATCCGCATCGCCCAAGGCCGCCAGTACATCTCGCTGAATGGTCAGCGTCATCTCCGGCTCGGCGGGTTTGTCCCAGCCACAGGTGATGCGGTTGGCGGCGACCAGTGCGGCAATAGCCTGGTCGTATTGGGCGTTCTGCTGGCGCAGGCGGTCGAACATTTGCGCCACAGCGCTGACGTCCCCGATTTCGTTCAAAGGGGATTCGGTATTCGCAGTGGCGTCGGTGGATTTCTTGCTGCGGCGGATCAGATTCACGGTGGGCTCCTGTCGATTTAGAGAATGGTTCAGACAGGCGTAATGGTCCGCGCAGAGATAGTTCAGGTCGATCAGGGCGCAGCGGGCCACTGAGGGTTTGCGGGCACGATTCAGCCTCAGGCAACCGCGATTTCGGGGCCTCTGTTGTAAAAAAGCCCTGAAGCGGATAGCAACGTAGAGTAATGCATGGGGCTATTGGTGCCCGTTTGGTACAAAAGCGAATTTTGGCCATTTGCCTTCGCCAATCAGCAGGCGAAGAATCTCCTCATCGCGGTCGCTCATCCCTCACGACGGGACGGCGTCCCCCAACGACGACAGGAGATTCCGATGCAAAACACACTGCCCGAACTGATAACCCCGCGCACGCTGGCGGCCCGCTGGGGCCTCTCAGAAAAAACACTCGAGCGCTGGCGCATGACCGGCAACGGGCCGACGTTTCTCAAGCTGGGCAGCCGGGTGCTGTACCGCATGGATGATGTATCGGCACACGAGGAACAGCGTACCCGCCGTTGCACCGCAGGCCAGTCCATCAGCGAAGGGATCTGGCAATGAACCGCGCCCAACGCCGCCAGCGCGACAACCTCACCCGGCAACTGCGCGCCCACATTGCCGAACACGGCATCGAGACCATGCTCGACAAAATGTTCGGCCCGGGCAGCTGGCGTTACGACGCCCGCGAACAGCTGTGGATCGTGCCCGATGCCAAGGACACCGGCCCCGGTCGCACCTATTACTGCGTGCGCGCCAATGGCGACTGGTTCAAGGCGCGGCTGGATGCGGAGCACACGCAATGATGGCGACCACAATCCAAGCTACCACGGTGGCACGCCATCCCTTTCTCGATTTCAACGACGCAGCGGACGTCATCCTGCCGCGCCACGACAAAGATGAAATCCGCGCTCGGTTGCTGGACCAGCTGGAGTCGGTGCTGCTCTATCTGTTTCCGCGTGGCAAACGGCGCGGTAGCCAGTTCTATATTGGCAACCTGCAAGGCGAGCCCGGCGACAGCCTGGTGGTCGAACTGAACGGGCCCAAGCGCGGCCTGTGGATTGATTTTGCCACCGGCGAATCTGGCGATGTGCTGGCGCTGTGGGCGAGCAGCCGGGGTTACAGGCTGCCCGCCGATTTCAGCGATCTGCTGGAGGACGCTGGCGATTGGCTGATGGTGCCGCGTATCGCCACCGCGCCAGCGCTGCACACCAGCCGTGCTTATGACGATCTTGGCCCACACACCGGCAAATGGGATTACTTGGCCGCCGATGGCAGCCTGCTGGCCTGCGTCTATCGCCACGACACGCCCACCGGCAAGCAGTACCGCCCCTGGGATGTGCGGGCACGGGCGATGCGCATGCCGGAACCGCGTCCGCTGTACAACTTGCCCGCCATCGCTGCAGCGGATGCCGTAGTGCTGGTCGAAGGTGAAAAATGCGCCGATGCCCTGATGCAGCGTGGCATTGTCGCCACCACTGCCATGGGCGGCGCGGCGACCGCCATCGACAAGACCGACTGGACACCTCTGGCGGGCAAAACCGTCGCCGTCTGGCCTGATCACGATGACGCGGGTGCGCGCTATGCCGATGCCGTTATCCAGAAACTGCTGCACAGCGGGGCCACGGTTCGCCGCGTCAGCGTGCCGCAAGACAAGCCCGCGAAGTGGGATGCCGCCGATGCCGTGGCCGAAGGCTTCGATGTCGAATCCCTGCTGCGCGCCTCCTTGCTGGTCACCGGCATCACAACAGCCTCCGCCCCATCACTGGACATCACCCGCTGGCGGGCGGCAGATCGTTTCACCGGGCAACCCCAAGAGCGCCGCTGGCTGGTCGAAGGTGTATTCCCCCAGGCACAAGCCGCGCTGATCGCCGCTGCGGGCGGGGTCGGCAAATCCTTCCTGCTGCTGGCGCTCGCCCGCGAGGTAGCCGCTTTCGATGGCAGCTGGGCCAATGTCCCCACACTATTCGGCGGTGCGCTGACAGGCTGCGGTGTAGCGATCTACATCACTGCTGAGGACGACGCCATCGAAGTGCACAACCGGCTCAACGTCCTCGGGCCGATTCCAGACCGGCTGTACGTGTTGCCCCTGCCCGATGCCGGAGGCGCAGTGCCTCTGTTTGCGCCCGATCTCTCCAGCCGAGGCCCAGCGACCACGAACGCGTGGATGGATCTGGAGCGGCAGCTCAAGGCCATGCCCGGCCTGTGCCTGGTGGTGCTTGATCCGCTGCAACCGCTGTGCGCGCTGGATCTCAACGTGCCGGAGAACGCCCAGTTCGTCTGCTCGCGTTTGGCGGCGTTGGCAGCCAGCACCGGCGCGTCGGTGATCGTGTCGCACCACTTCGCCAAGCGCGAGGCATCCACACCCGAGCAGGCCCGCGAAGCGATCCGGGGCACCGGTGGTCTGGTCGATGGCGTGCGGGCGGTCTATGCCCTGTGGCACCCCAAGGAAGATCAGGCCAAGAAGCTCTGCGACGCGCTGGGCGAACCCTTCGAGCGAGGCCGTGTGGTGATGGGCGGTGTGGTCAAGGCCAATGGCCGCGCCAACCTGCGCGTGACCACCTTCTTGCGCGGCGTCAGCGGCTTGCTGATCGATTGCAGCGACCGTCTGCGCCAGACCCGGCCGGAGCCGGATGACCTGTTGCCCGCGCTGAAAGCCGCCATCGCCCGTGCCGCGCGGGATGGCCAGCCTTACACTAAGACCGGCGGCAACGGCCTGTACGAGCGCCGCCATGAACTGCCTGAGGCCTTTCACGCCATCGGCAAGCATCGGCTCACCGGCTGGGTGGATGCCTTACTGGCGCAGGGTGAGCTGATCACCGCCATGGCCGAAGGCTCGAAGCTGGTGAAGTGGCTCGACGTGCCCGATGGCCCGGTCGCCCAAGGGCAGGCGGTGTTTGTCACCGGCCACCTGACCCGCTCCAGCGCCGGTCGGCCTGTCGTCGAGTAATGCTTCCCGCCCCCAATAATCGTTCCCGGCTTCCCGCTTTCCCACCGGGAACGCTCAAGGGGTGGGAACGATTTACCACCAGCAAACACAAGGGTTTAAATCGTTCCCGGGGCAAATCGTTCCCAGCGGGGCCGGGAAGGATTAAAACCCAATGAAATCAACGTGTTCCCGGCTTCCCGGTGTTTCCTCTCTAAAGAGAGGGTGAGCATTGGGAATGCTCACCTCACTCTCGTCCGGATGGGCTCACGTTTTGTGACCCCATCTTCCCGCCCCAGGCGAAAGGGGTCCTTCCTGGCGATATTCCAATACGGGGGGCGCGAGCGCAGCATTGCGCCACCGTCCGACCAGAAAACAAGGTTTGCAGGGTTTGCGGTTCGCACCTGGCAGTGTGGGCAATCGGGCCGAAAGCCCGGTCAGCGCGGGCCTGTGCGGGATGGCGGCAACGCGGAAGGTGCGAACCTTGTTGCGTACCGGGTTTGCAGGTTTGCACCCCAGCCGAACGAAAAACGGCCAGGGTAGAAAACTCAATGCTGGCGCGGGTTTGTAGCCGATTCGCTGGCTGGGTTGCAGAAATCGGCCCACGAGCCTTTGCGCACCGTCTGACGCAGCGGACACAGCTTGTCGAAACTTTCCGTGAGGCGCGCACACGCGCACGCGTGTAGAGAGTTACGTGGAACTGCGTCAGCTGCGTCAGACCTTGGTATCGGCAAGGGCCTCCAGAAACTGGACACCCTTGGCCACAGTCAGACTACGCGATATACCCGCTCGCCGCTGCCGTTGTGTGACAGCACCACGTTCAGTCCCAGCTTCTTGCGCAGCATCCCGGAGATGGCGCCGCGCACGGAGTGCGGCTGCCAGCCGGTGGCCAGCATCAGTTGGAGACTGGTCGCGCCTTGCGGGCGGCGCAGCGCCATCACCAGTGCGGCCAGCTTGGTGCCGGGGCGGACCGGGATGCCCTCCAGAAGTTGGAGATCGCCGTTGATGTCCACCGGCTGGGCATCATCCGGCGGTGCGGGCCGCTGCAGGCCGATGGCAGCGTAGCCCGCGTCGGTCATCACGTGGCCGTCGTCGGCAGGCTCGATCCACCCGCGCTGCAGGAGTGAGGTCAGCACCGTGACCCGTGCGCCGCCGCGCAGCGTGTCGGGCGGGATCACTCGCCCATCAGGACGGCAGGCGGCAGTGCGGAGCAGCAGGCATTGGGCAGGGGAGACTTTGGGCAGCGTTTCCATCACGGACTCCCTCACTTGGCCTGGCCGTCGAAGATCGCCAGCAGGTCATCCAGCGCCTGATCCACCCGGCCAAGGTCACCGACGTGGCCCCAGTGGATGGCCTCCGGGTCGTGGCCGAAGTGGTTGTCGGCCAGTTGGCGCAGCCGGGCTACCTTGATGTGGATGGCTGCGGTGCGGGCGAGATAGGTGTCGATGGCAGTGGTCTTGGTGTTCATCGTGGGGCTCCTTGATTGGTGGATCACGCCACCATTCACGCGCTGAACGATCAAGAAGCCAAGAAAAAGATGATGCCCACGGCATCGAACCCTCGTCTGGTGGCCTTCAACCTGATAAATTGCAGTCTTTGCGATTCAAACCGACTTTATGCCGCCCCAACCGCTGCTGCCGGAGCCCTGCCATGACCGCTGAACCGTGGGTGTCCGTGGACCAGATTGCCGAGCATCTGGGTGTCACGCGCGACTCGATCTACCGCTGGATCGACCGCAAAGGCCTGCCAGCGCACCGCGTGGGTCGGTTGTGGAAGTTCCAAGTTTCCGAGGTGGATGACTGGGTGCGCGCCGGTGGTGCCGATGAGCATGCGGCTCCGGAAGAAAAGGGCTCGTGATGACCGGCCCCATCGAATTGCTGAATGAACACGAGTCTGCAGCCCGTGAGGGCTGGTAGGCCAAAAGGAGGGAAGTTTGTCCGCCATTGATACCCTGATCGCCCAAATCAGCGATCCCCGACTGCGCGAGCGACTCACCGCAGAGTGGGACAACGCGAAGAAAGAAAAGAAATTCGGCCTGGTGTTTGAAGATCACCTGCCGGAGTTGTTGCCGCTGCACGGCGCCAAGCCACGCAAGGGCGATCTGGTGTGTCGCCGTCAGGGTGCGCTGAAAGATGTGTGGCAAATCAAGTCCATCCACGCGGGCGTAGCGACCTGCGTTAAACCCAGCAACGAGGCCCACCCCAGCGAACCGACCCGCGCCGCGGCAGAGCCGGTGCAGTTCATGGTGGATGAACTGCTGGTGGTGCGTGAATTTGGCGAGCCGATCTTCCCCGCGCTGGTGCCGGTAGATGCCGTGGCCAACGGCCCGCTTGACGCCCCCTGGCACACGCTGATCGAGGCCGACAACTACCACGCGCTGCAATTGCTGGATTACCTGTATGCCGGTCAGGTCGATTGCATCTACATCGACCCGCCCTACAACACCGGCGCGCGCGACTGGAAGTACAACAACGACTACGTGGACGGCAACGATGGCTGGCGGCACAGCAAGTGGCTGGCCTTCATGGAAAAGCGCTTGAAACTGGCCAAGCGCCTGCTCAAGCCGGATACCGGGGTGCTGATCGTCACGATTGACGAAAAAGAGTATTTGCACCTTGGGATGTTGCTCGAACAGCAGTTTCCAGAAGCTCGAATTCAGATGATCAGCACCATGATCAACCCTGCAGTAGTTGCGCGTGCTGGAGGCTTCGGTCGGGCAGACGAATACATCTTTGTGGTTATGTTTGGTCAAGCAGCACCAAATCGACTTCGACTCAGTCGCGAATGGGTTTCAGGAAAGGGGCGAACCCACACAGGAAATATTCGTTGGGATCTACTTCGGCGCTCGGGCACGAATGCCGAGAGGAGTCACTCCCCTGGCTGTTTTTATCCGATCTACGTCAATCCAAAGACAAAGGCAATCGAAAAAGTCGGTTCAGCATTGCCTGAAGGTGTTTCCGTTGCGGAACAAATCCCAGGTCTCGTTGCTGTTCTGCCAATTCGCAAAAACAAAACAGAAGGCAACTGGCAATGGTCACCTGAAACGTTCAAAGAGCGTATGCGGCTTGGACGTGTACGTGTTGGGGGTAACGAAAAACGCGGTTTTGTAATTTACATTTTGAAGGACGGTGAATACGCCAAGATTCAACGCGGGGAGTTCCAAGAGGCCGGACGCGCGGCAGATGGTTCAATAATTGTTGAGGATGCCGACGCCAGCTTCGTGCTGGCCGTACCCGGTAGTCAATGGCGAATCGCTAGTCACGATGCCACTCAGTATGGCTCTCGGCTACTGGGCGACATTCTTCCAGATCGCCGCTTCCCATTCCCCAAAAGTTTGTATGCCGTAAGGGACACGCTACGGTTCTATCTCGAAGACAAACCCACCGCTTTGACGGTGGACTTCTTCGCAGGCAGCGGCACCACGCTAAATGCCGTCAACCTGCTCAACGCCACCGACGGCGGCCAGCGCCGCTGCATTCTGGTCACCAATAACGAAGTCTCCGCCGAGGAGGCTGCGGCACTGAGCGCACGCGGCCTGCAACCCGGCGATGCAGAGTGGGAGGCCCAAGGCATCTGCCGTTCGGTGACCTGGCCGCGCAGCAAGTACACCATCCTGGGCCGGCGGGACAATGGCTCGGTGCTGACCGGTGAATACCTGACCGGCAAAACCGTGGAGCGCGAGAAAGCGCGCAGCTTCACACAGATCGGCTTTGTCGATCCGGCACAGCTCGACACACTGCCCAAGAAGAAGCAGGTGGTGGCGCTGATCGATGGCCTGCCACAGACGCTGGTGAAAGATCCGTGCCCCTTCATCGTGTCGGAAGACCACAAGGCCAGCGTGCTGTTTGACCCAGCAGCCGCAGAAGATTGGCTGGAGGCACTCGACGGACAAGAGCACATCACCGACTTCTACATCGTCACGCCCGTCAAGCGTGTGTTCGACCAGTTGAAGGCGCAGGTGGCCGAACTGCTCGGCCCGATTCTGGTGCCGGAGGAAGAAAAGCGCCCGATGAGCGCAGGCTTTGCCGCCAACCTCGCCTACTTCAAGCTGGATTTTCTGGAGCGCGAACGCGTGTCGCTACGCCGTGCCTTCCACGAAATCCTGCCGCTGCTGTGGCTGAAGGCCGGGGCCGTGGGGCCGCGACCGGAGTTGAAGCGTGGCGAGCCGGAGCCGGTGCTGTTTGCGCCAGAGGGCAGCAATTTCGTGGTGCTGCTGGATGAAACCCGCATGGGCCGCTTGCTGAAGTCGCTGGAAGGTCGCACCGGCTTGTCGCAGGTGTTCATCGTCACCGACGCGGACGAATCCTTCAAAACCATGGCGCAGGACGTGCGCGAGGTGGCGGGCAAGGCCAACCCCGGCTTGGCGGTGGTGCAGTTGTACCGCGATTACCTGCTCAATTTCATGATCAACAAGAATCAGGACCGCGCTGCCGGTCCGGCTGGCACACAGGGAGCGCGGGCATGAAGGTCACGCTGTTCGATTTTCAGAAAGACGCGCTGAACAAATTGCGCGAAGCCTTGGTGAGCGCGCGCAAGGCCGTTTCGCCAGATAACCAGCAGGTCATCGCCTTGTCGGCGGCTACCGGCAGCGGCAAGACCATCATGATGACGGCGCTGTTCGAGGCGATTCTGGACGAGCCCGATGACCAGCTGGCCTGGCCGCTGGACTGGGCTCCGCAGCCCGATGCCGTCATCCTGTGGGTGTCGGACATGCCCGAGCTCAACGAGCAGACCAAGCTGAAGATTGAGAGCAAATCGGACAAGGTGTACCGGGTTAATCAGCTCATCACCATCGACGCGCATTTCGACGCGCCCCGGCTGGATGGCGGGCGCATCTATTTCATCAACACGCAGAAGCTGGCCGTCAATCAGCCGCTGACCAACC
>Ga0255182_1000878_pt1 | contig 17565 bp, 17 predicted proteins | sample Atl_UVDOM_RepA_8_FD_188420 | JGI IMG/M metagenome (GOLD analysis project Ga0255182, IMG submission 188420) | Freshwater microbial communities from Altamaha River, Georgia, United States - Atl_UVDOM_RepA_8d | ecosystem: Environmental > Aquatic > Freshwater > River | place: USA: Georgia...
AGCTTGGTCCTTAAGATTGTTCTCCTTAATATAGTTGGTAATGAACTTGGTTACTTCAGTACGAGCAATGAGAGAACCCTTGGGTTTACCCATGAATTCACACATAGCATCCGATACTTGAGTAGGCTTGGTAATACCTGAAGGAGCACGTTTGGGCTTGTTTTCATCAGTAGTAGCAGCCGCACGACGACGACGACCACCGGATTTTTGAGCAGCCTTAAGATCAGCAGCATCAGCCTTGAAGTTGGCTACAAGAGTAGTACGGAGAGCCTTAAGAGCGGCAACTTGGTCATCAATAGCCTTAAGAGCAGCCTTGTGACGGTCATCACGAGAACTAGTTTCAGTAGAAGCAGCAGGAGCTTCAACTACAACAGGAGCAGCAACTACAACAGGAGCAGGGGCTACAACAGGAGTAGCCTCTACCTTCTTAGTGGTCTTAGCAGTAGTAGTAGTCTTAGCAGGAGTAGAAACTACAGCAGGTACTGGAGCTGCAGTAGTAGCAGGAACATTAGTGGAAGTCTTAGATTGAGTGCGAGCCATATCAGTTGATTGTATTATATACTTAATAATATGGGTTATCTTTAAGTCTTTTTCTGTTTCAAATTTTTACAAAAATATCAATTTTCAAAGACAATTCTAAGCTGGAATTAAAATATAATAAAACTATTAGAATATTTATCTAAAAAATAGACAAATAATAAATGAGTATATGGTATTTTCAGCTTGTTATAAATATAAAAAACTAATTTTTAATAGTATTTTTTATGTTGTTAATCTTAGTACATATTTAGTTCTATTAAAATTAGTAGAGAATAAATATTATTATGATAATTTTTGGTTTAGCAACTTGGTTTCTATAGCAATTTCTCCAATTTATATGATATCCCTATTTTCTTTAGAAACACGTAAAAGAATACGTTTATATGGAAAAGTTATATTATTTCCTTTAGCAGCTGGCATATGTTATGCAATTGAATCTATTCTACTATTTTATAGTGTAAATAATCTTAATTTGAATTATTATACGATTTTAAGAAGCAGTTTTATAATATGGAATATTCCTTTTTTTGTATTCTTTTTAAAGAAAAAAATTAGTAGAATCTATCTCTTTTCATGTCTACTATTACTAATTAGTTATACAATTTCGATTTACTATTATATTTCATATTTTGGAGATAATTGGAAACCAACTATTGCTATTATCCTTAGTTGCTTGATAAATGCTACATATAATAACATTATAGAACATAGTCTAAAACAATACAAAATACAAAACATAGATTATCAATTAATTTTTCAAAACACATATTTTATAATTTCTATAGGTCCCAGTCTTTATTTTACTATATATAATCCACCACCAATACGTATTGATACAATCATTATCTTCTTTTTTATAGCTTCAATACTGCAATTTTATATTTATAATAAAATAATAATTTTAAGAGATAATTCTAGTAAAATTCCCAGTAATGTTTTGATGTCTGGTTTAGATTTAATTCGGCGATTTTTTCTTCTACTATTCTCTTTTCTCATTTTTAAAGAACCTTTTAATCAATATATTGCAATTTCTATTATTTTATTTATTATTTCTAGTATCTTAATGTTTATAGATTATTTTATACCTAAAGGGAGCGGTAATTCTGAAAATAGATTAGAAGATGAAATAGAACTAATACCGTAGCATCTAGAAAAAAAATGCGTTTAATAAATATATAATGTACTACTATATTTTAGCATTTATAATAATTTTGATAATCTATATTTTTTTCAGTCAAGATATTGACTATTATAAACAAAAATTACTTAGAACTCAAAAAGCAAATACCGTTAGCAATTTAGTTAACTACTATAGATATCATATGATTTAATCTTCATATTAGTCTTCGGATTTTTTATTTACAAAAAAAAATAGAAATAGCCTCCATAGAGGCATTTTTGAATTTTTACATTATTGTAAAAAATTGAAACGTCTAATCAATAGATTAGCCTTTTGATTTTTTTATTTACAAAAAAAAATTGAAATAGCCTCCATAGAGGCGTTTTTGAATTTTTACATTATTGTAAAAATTTGAAACGTCTAATCAATAGATTAGCCTTTTGATTTTTTTATTTACAAAAAAAAATTGAAACGCAAAATTACTTAAAGATATATTATTAAGTTCTAATTACATACAAACAAAACTAGCAATGTCAACTCCCTTGATTGTCAAACCTTCCACTCTAGACACTAACCTCGTAAGCTTTGGTGAAGTAATTACCAATGCTAAAGGAGGTAAATCTGTCAAAATCGGATATAACGACGAAGATAAGTTTCGTATTCGCACTCCTGATATGTCAATTGCTTTTGACCTAACTGTAGAGGAATCTAAGGAAATAGCTCCTGGTATTAAATCTATTCCTAAATATTATTTCCAACTCTCATTTAAGGGTATGGAAAAAGATGATTCAAATGGACGTTCAATTAAAAGTTTCCATGAAATGATTACTCAATTAGAAGAACTATTGATTGAAAAAGGTTCAGAGAATAGTCTAACATGGCTTAAGATGAAGACTGCAAAGCCTGAAGTTGTTCAAGCACTACTTAATCGCACAATTAAACAGAGTAAGGATGCTGATGGTGAACCCAATGGCAAATATCCAGATACTATGAAAATTCGCGTTCCAGTTTCAAAGGAAGGTAAACTAATGTGTGATATCTTTGATAAAGACGGTAGTCAAATTCATGATGTTAGTGTTCTTAAGAAGTTTAAACGTGGTGCCAGACTAGGATTAATACTAGAATGTGCTGGACTAAACTTTATGAATGGTAAATTTGGATTTACGGCTTGGCAACTATGGCAATGTCGGATTAAGCAAGAAGCAAATTCCTATGGTATTCCTAAGGGTAAATGTCTCATTACTGATTCAGATGATGAAGGTGATGATGTAGTTGTGTCTCAACAATCTTCTACACCTAAGTCAGTACAACCTACGAATCACGTAGATGATAGTGATGATGATCGTCCTCCTACCCCTGAACCAGTTAAGCCTACTGTTGCAGATGAACCGAAAAAGAAAGTTGTACGACGTGTAGCTGCGCCTGTTAAAAAGTAAAATAGAAAATTTCTAAATAAATATTTTTTTACGATATGTATTTAGATTTTTTATGTGTATTTAAAAATTTGATTTATAATATAAAGCATATCATTTAATAGACTACATGACAGAAATAATTCAATCAGTCCATATAATTCAAGAACCTATTAGTTTAAATGATAATAATGATGTAATAGAAATAAATTATAATCTATGTATGGCCAGAAAAGCCAATGGATTACAATGTTCACATCGTAAAAAAACAGGAGATTATTGTGGTATCCATCTCATTAAAACAAATTTAAAAAGAATAGATGAACCAATCATTAAAAAAAAGAAAAATAGCAGAAAAATTTTGAATGAACCAATAATAAACAATAAATCTAATGATAAACTAATATTTAAAAATGCTATAGAATTAGGAGCTAGAAACATAGATAAAGTTGTAAGAATACAAACGGTTTTTAAAGGTTGGTTTATGCGATATTTAAATAAAATGCGTGGTCCAGGTTTATTTAATAGAAGAATATGTAATAATCAAGAAGATATCTATCTATTTGAACCTATTAACAATATACATTTGAATGATTTCTTTAGTTTTTTGGATGAAGATGGATTTATCTATGGATTTCATTTAGAATCTATCTATAAATACATTGAGAATGCTAGAGATAAAAACTCTATAAATAATCCATATAATAAAAATATTATTCCAAAAAATATTATAACTAATATAGTGAAATTATATAAAACCTGCAGTAGATTAGGATTTCACGATAAAATAAAAAATGAATTACCTAATGATGAAAAATTTAAAATACGTTCCAAAGTCATGAATGTATTTCAAAAAATGGATGAACTAAATAATTATACCGATATAGAATGGTTTCTAGGATTAACACATGTACAATTATATAAATTAATATCCAATATTAAAGACTTATTTGATTATAGAATGGAATTAAATTCAGTGAAGAAATATAAAATATTAAAAAATGGACATATCTTTATAAAAAACAATGGTTTCTATAAACATTTGACATTTAATGCAATTAGAAATGAAATTATAGATGAATTTGACCGATTAGTTTCAGAAGGAGAAACACGAGATGATAAATACTTAGGTTCTCTAATCATATTATCTGCACTTGTTGAAATGGTACCAACATGTGCGCTAGCATATCCTTGGTTAATTCAGGGAACATTCGGTCATATTTAGATAAACTCAACATAAACATTTCCATCTATATCCCTATTTGATGGCTTCTTAAAAACCACATAATACAATAATATTAAAAGAAAAATGACTAAAATAATTATAAATATATCCAGAAACATATTTTATATTACTTTTGTTTCTTTTTTTTAAGTATAATGGATATTGACTATAATAATTCGATTCAACAAATAAATCCTCAAAATATTTTAATTAGTGTGATTAAAAATAAAAAACAACCCAGACTATGCATTTTTAATAAAGTCTATCCAATTAGTTTGGAAATTGCTGGTAAGTCTATATTTGGTATTGATATGGTCTATGGAAAAAGATATATGAAATTTGCTATAGAAAATATAGAAATATCACAATTAATTAAATCAATAGACATACGTTTAATGACTTTAGTAGATGGGTTACAATCTTCATTTTATGGTTCTAATATAATTTTTACTATGTTAGATAAAGATATAATTATCCAAAATATGGATGGTAAAATAATGTCCAGTTTTAGTATAGATAAAAATACAGAAATGGAAATTACATTAGAATTAGGTGATATCTATACAAATAACAAACAGTCTAGTTATAAATGGATTGTAAAAAAAATAGTTATATTATAATGGTGCGTTAAAAAAACATATAAAGAATATCTAAGGAGACATATATAGATATTCTTTTTATGACAACCTATAGAATTTTCAATTATAAAGACTATGATGTTTCCGAAATAGCATATCAAAAACCAGTAAAATCTCGTGGAAATAGTTATAATTGTCTTGTAGATAAACCCTATGATATTTTATTTCAAACCAAGGATATTTTTTTAAAAACTGGTATTGTTCAAAATGAGAGAGAGGCACATTTAGATATTGATATCTCAGGAACAGATTTAGAGGATTTTGTAAAAAAATTGGATGATGCTAATATTAATTATATACATAAAAATTGTGTGGAATGGTTTGACCATGAATTGCCCTATGATACTATTAAAGAATTCTACATAAGCAATATTGTTGATGGAATTCTAAGATTAAGTATACCATTAGTAAAAAAGAAAATTGATATTAGAGTATTTGATAGTAAGAAACGTTTATTATCAAGTGAAGATTTAACAGCTGGTTCTAAAGTAGTATTAGTCTTTCGTATAAATGGATTAAAATTTCTAAAAAAGGAATGTGTTATGGATTTGGATGTAGTTCAAATAATGCTTATGAAATCAGTGGAAACAACTACAGTACCTTCTATTAAATCCAATAATAAAGATTTGGAATCAGATGTACAAGAAAAAATAAAGAAACCTACTAGTGAAGTACTATCTAGAATACAATTTAGGGAGAATCTTAAAAAGAAAAAAGAATTGGCAAGAAAAGCATTTGAAGAGGCTGAAAATACTCAATTATTAGCAGATAATCTAAAAGAAAAAGCCTCTTTATTAGCTAAAGAACTAAAAGAATTAGAGGATGAATATTATAAAGAGGAAGATGAAGTTTATGAAGAAGATGATGATGAAGAAGACAATTGAAGCATAGTATCTAAATCCTCTGAAACTATTTCAAAATAATTAGTCCCATTTTCATTATATTTTGAAAATAGAACTATATTATTATTAAATTTAGTCACTAAAGTCTCATATCTTTGTTTATTAAAATACTCTAATTGAATAGGAAATATAAGTGCATTTTTTTTTTCTGATACTATTTCTAAAATATCATACTTATTACTATAATATGTGTGTACTTTATGATTTTTTGGAATTTCTAAAACTATAGAACCAGTCCTAGTATTTTTAGTTATTATAGTATCAAATGTATAATATTTGAGACTACCAAACTCTTCTAAAAATTCACACTTTTTTAACAAATTATTCCATATAGTCTCATCTATATTTTTTTGAAATAGACTAGTATCTTTATTTAGATTACCCAGATAAAACATAGTATTATAATACAATTATTTAAATGTAAATAATATCAATTTTTTATATTATTATCTACATTTTTTTATTAAAACCATGGTTTTAATTCCAAAGTCTTTTCGCCTTTACTATTACTAAATTCAGGTAAATTAACTGGAATATACATACTATTAATGTCATCTTTAAATTTAATGTATTGTTCAACGGCAGATAAAATCTGTGGAACTACTTCATCTAAAACCATATCATCTAAAACACGAACTTGCTCTCTAATATTATCAAATTGATTAAGTGAAAATTGTAGAAAATAAGAACGCATGATTATTTCTAATTCAGTATCACTTTGACGACCAATTCTATGACGACCCCCAGATAATTCATATACTCGTTGCTGAATACGATTTTGTAGATAATCTATATTTTGCTTACTAAAATAAACATCACTTAAATCACTACGTTGTAGAATTGTTTTAACAGCTTCTGATTTAAAACCATCTAAACCCTTAGTATTCTGTGAAAACATTTGATATTCTGGATATATCATTCTATCTACATAGCTAATACGTCCATTATTTTGATAGTTCATAGTCTATATATACAATATATATATTATTTTAGAAAAATACAAAACGAAAATTACTAATCATCAAGTGGACTATCTGTTATATTTGTTCCGCAATATTTTTCTGGTTTTCTACGAAAATCATGACGTTTATAAATACCTAATTTTATAGCCTCTTTTAAAAGAAAACGAAAATTATCCCAAAACTCTTCAGTATGACCTGTAGATTGAGTCATAATATGTCCCAACTCATGAATAGCTACAAACATAAGCAAGTTTTCATCTTCCAATCTCGCCTCTTTATCCTTAGAACGAATACAAAAAACTATCTTTTCACCTTTATTAACACTATAACTGGTATACTTACTTCCTGCCTCACTCTCCTCTATATTTTCTGGACGAAATTTAGTTTTTAATCTAGCTACATTATCTTTATCTGGGTATTTTTTAACACAATAATCTACTAAACGTTGCAATTTTTGTCTAACACTTGCCAATAAATTAGCAGCACGTTCCTTATCTTCTACATTACGAACTAAATATAAATTATTATCTAAATCAGCACGAACATAGACTAAATTACTATTTTTCAAATCAATATACAAATAGATTATAGCTAACATGATTAGTACAATTACAAATTTCAAAATATCATTATTCATATAGATAAAAATATATATGTATTAGAGAGAAAAACTATAAAATACATATTTAAATAAGACTTAATAGTCTATTTTTTTGGCAAACTTTAAGTTGTTTGTATAATATATTCAAGATACGAATACCTATTGTACTTACAAATACTGGTATTATATCATTTCCACTTATTTTAAATAATGTTCTATATCTATAATTATAAAATAGATTTACTAAATTGGATGGAGTGAAATTACAATATATAGTTGAACGATTATCTTCATATCTTCGACCTATTAGAAATTGATACATATCCATTTCATTATCAATCTTTAAAATATCATTACATAGTTCTTCAATATTATAATTATCTATCAAAATGTATTTATTAGCTAATCCAATATCAATAGAATGGTGATAGATATTTATTTCATTTTCCACTGGAACAATTTCATATTGAAACATTGGTAATTCAAAATCTATTACATCTTTATAAATAATTACTACATGATCACAAATATAAATATCAAATGATTTAAACCAAAGTATATCTTTGTAAACATCAGTATCAGATATTAGAGTATTCTCTAAATAAATCATGATATAATGAAATTTATTTTGCTCCAACTTTCTTAAACTATGTATAATATCTTCTAGAACATCATATAGACCACATTTAGGATAATCTGATAAACTATAAATAAATATTTTATTTATTCCTAATGACAAATCAATAAATGTTCTTAGAGTACTAACATACTCATTAGTAGGTTTACTATAAAATATAAATATGCCTATTGAAATAGGTATTTTATTTACTTCCATGTATATTAATTAGAAAGATTTTGTAATCCATTAGCATTTCTGTAAAAAATTGATTTAAAGAAATGTAATCAAATAAAATTATACCTAAGAATACATAGAATGTCAGTTAGTATCGAAAAATCAAATGAAGAACATATAGAATTTCAATTAATTGAGTTCTATACTGAGAATATTTTTGAAAAAATTGCTGAAAAGGATGATTACGATGATATAGATAATCTAAGTGATAATGATATGGATGAAGAAGAAGATGATGATGAAATAGATGATACAGATGAAGATGAATTAGATTCTAAGGAGAATGGAACTAAAAAAGCATTTAGTCGTGAATATAAGATTTATCTATTTGGTAGAACAATTGAAAATAAAACAGTAAGTGTGATTGTAAATAAATTTACTCCTTATTTTTACATTCAGATTCCTGATAATTGGACTCAAAACGATTGTGAGGGGTTTAAAAATTGGATTTTAAGTCAAATTGATAAGAAATTACACGATGGTTTCTATTGTTATAAAACAATAAAAAGAAAGGCATTTTCTGGATTCTCTAATAATAAAGAATTTAGATTTATACAATTCATCTTCAAAAATACTACTCTTATGCGCAAGTTCTCTGAGGTATTTATATTAAGAACTGGTGAAGGTGATGATCAAGAAAATAATTGGAAAACATTTTATGGGTCAGAATTACTTAGATTCGGTGTATCATTAGATGCTGATAAAACTTACAAATTTCAACTATATGAAAGCAATATTGACCCACTTCTAAGATTTCTACATTTACAAAATATTGAACCCTGCAGTTGGATTAGAATTCCAGCTGGTCAATACATATATTCAAATGAAACTACTAGTGATATAGATATTAGCTGTAATTGGAACGTAGTATTGCCGTTTAAAAATACAGAAAATGCCAAATTTGTAATATGTAGTTTTGATATTGAGACTGACTCTAGTCATGGAGAATTTCCATTGGCCAAAAAAGATTATCTAAAGGTTGCACGTGATTTAGTGGAATATTGGCAAATACTAAATAAAGAGATAGAAAAAATCAAGAATATTAAACAACGTAATAGTGAACAAGAAGCCCAATATTTAGCCATTTGTGAAAAGAAGAAAAATAGTAAAGATACGCTCTATAAATTCATATATGATAGTTTCTATGCAGATTTTATTAGTGAAAGACAAAATGAAATAGTCAATCACACTGGTGTATATCATATCTTTGTTAAAAAGAGCAATCCGTTACCCACTGAAAGTATTATTAAAAAAGTAGTTAGAAATATTGAATCATTAGCAACTATAGTATATAATTCAGCTAATATTAAATTGAAAAAAATAAATATTGATAAAATAGCCAGCGCAATGAATGGATTATTTCCATCTATAGAGGGTGATAAGACACGTCAAATAGGTGTAAAATTTATTCGCTATGGTGAAAAGGAATGTTTTAAGAATGTATTAATTGCCTATGGTGATTGTGGTAATGTAACTGATACCAAGGTTTTAAATGCCAAAGATGAAATACAATTACTAAAAACATTTACAGATGTAATCCATAAATATGACCCTGATTTTATCATAGGCTATAACATTTTCAATTTTGATTTCTCATTCTTATATGATAGAGCAGAAGAACTAGGTTGTTTAGACTACTTTTGTAGATTGGGACGTATCCACGATAAAGTATCAGTTATGACTGAAAAAAAGGGCAAAGTTAAAACAAAATATTTAGAAATACCTGGTCGTATTCAAATTGATATTCTAAAAATTCTACAAAGAGAACAACCTAATTTAGAGAGTTATAAATTAGATAACATAGCCAGTCATTTTATTAAATCAAGTATTAAGCGTTTAGAAACCATTGAAGGTGGAGGAACAAGACTTATTGTAGATGATATGACTGGAATCTATCGAGATAATTTCATTCATTTACTATTTGTTGAAGGTTATACTGAAAATAAATTGGAATTAGGTTTAAATCAACAAACAAAATTTAGAGTATTAGATACTAAAAAAGAAGGAAAAACAAATATTATTATAATTGGAGAAGATGTAGTAAAAGAATTTGACCGATATAAAGATAAAAAATGGTCATTGGCAAAAGATGATGTAAGTCCAAAGGAACTATTTCATGCTTTTAAATTTGGTAGTAATGAAGATAGAGCAATCATAGGTAAGTATTGTATGATGGATGTAAATCTATGTATAGAACTTATTAATAAATTACAAATGATTACGAATAATATGGGTATGGCTAATGTATGTATTACACCTCTTAATTGGATTTTTATGCGTGGTCAAGGTGTAAAAATTCTAAGTCTTATCTCCAAGTTCTGTAAGAATGAAAGATATCTATTACCTACTCTACTCGTAAATAAAGGCGATGGTCAAAAATATGAAGGTGCTTTCGTATTACCACCTATACCAGGTGTTTATTTAGATAAATATATAACAGTATTAGATTACAATTCGCTATATCCCAGTAGTATGATTGCAGAAAATCTATCTCATGAAACGTATTGTGGTGCTATGTGTCGTTGTGAAGCACATTTAGACATGGAACCTATAACAAATCGAGTCCATAACTATTTTGAAATTGAAGCATCTAATTGTCCAGAGTGTATAGCTCTTAACGCACAAACACCAACCAATGAATGGTTGGGCCTATCTGGAATTGAATTAATAAAATCGAATGGATTAGGATATGAAGATATTCCCCATGATATTTATCATTGTGAATTTACTAAAACTGGACATTTAAAGAAGAAAACAAAAATTGGTGTTCGTCTATGTCGTTTTGTTCAATTTAAGAATAATGATAAGGGTATATTACCTAGAATTTTAATGGGTTTGCTAAAAGCACGTAAAGATACTAGAACTAAAATGACATTTGAAACATTAAAACTAAAAAATGGTGATATTTATGAAGGTGTAATATCTGAAACAGTGGATGGTTTATTAGTAAAGGATGAGAATTTCAAAGTAATTTCACCGATAATATCTGAAAATGATGTGGAGGAACGTAAGGATAGTTTTAATGACTTTCAAATTAGTGTATTGGAAGGTTTACAGTTGGCTTTTAAGGTAACAGCAAATTCTCTCTATGGACAAATAGGTGCTAGAACTAGTGCAGTTTATCTTAAAGATATTGCTGCTAGTACAACCGCTACTGGTAGAAAACAATTACTAACTGCTAAACATTTTGTAGAGACTAAATATGATGGTGCTAAAGTTATCTATGGAGATACAGACAGTATATTTGTAGATTTTAAGCCATGCGATAGTCAAGGAAATCTTCTAACAGGTAAAGCTGGTTTAGAACGTAGTATAGAATTAGGAAAGGAAGTTAGTAAAGGTATACGCCAAGTATTAAAAAATCCACAGAATTTAGGTTATGAAAAAACATTTTGGCCATTTATCATTTTTAGTAAAAAGCGTTATGTAGGTAATAAATATGAAGAAGACCCTAATAAATATAAACAAGCATCTATGGGTATTGTATTAAAACGTCGTGATAATTGTCCACTTGTAAAGATATTCTTTGGTGGTGTAATAGATATTCTAATGAATAAGAGAGATTATCGTGCTGCCCAAGATTATGTGGATGAATGTTGTGTAAAATTGATAGGCGGTGATTATCCTATTGAAAAACTTACCATTAGCAAAATGTTAAATTCACATTATAAAAATCCTGACCAAATTGCTCATAAAGTATTAGCAGATCGTATAGGTGAACGTGAAGCTGGTAATAAACCACAAAATGGGGATCGTATTCCTTATGTCTATATACATAATCCTAATGCTAAACTACAAGCTGATAAGATAGAAAATCCCAACTATGTCCTAACAAATAAACTAAAGATTGATTACAAATTCTATATTACTAATCAAGTATCTAAACCTGTTGGACAAATCTTTGCCCTTTTCATTGATAAACTCAATCCTAAGAAATTTCCTGAATCTATATTTACTGCCTATATTAATAAACAAAAAAAGGCAGGTAAAGATGAATATCAATCTCATAAAAAACTAATGGAATACCGATTAAAATTAGCAATTGAATATGTATTTGATAGACATGTTAGGGAGATGACTAATAAACAGACTGGTCAAACTACTATAAATATGTGGTTTTCTTAATTGCTTAAAAAAATAAATCTAATATTTTTTATATGTAGATTATAAAAAAATGTGTGATTTAAATGATGCATTTGGTTCAGATATTAGTAATGTAAATAAAAATACTAATATAGACACGTTTAATCAATTCGGAAATTCATTATCTGAATATGAAAATTATGAATCTTCAGTTGTAGACTACAAAACTGGAGATTATGTATATTCCTATGATTCTATTACTAAACATTTACATAATGTGACTATACAATGTCCAACAGAAGATGTAGTATATAATCCTACTAGTTTTAATAATTATAGACCTGATAGTTTTAACGAATCATTGAATATTTTATTGAATAGAAATAATGAGACATTACGTAAAGAATTTTATGATAATAGATTAAAAGACTTAGTCTATAATCCAAATGATTTAATTTCAAATCAAAATCAATTTACTAAAAAACCTGAAAATTCTCAAGAAATTATAGAAAAAGTTTCCAAAGATTTAGATTACAAATTAGTGTGTGAATATTCTAAATCTATATTAAAAAAATATGAAATAGTAGATACTCGTATTAAACCATTAGAATATTATTATGATTCATCCAGTGATATTTTTTATTTTAGTTTTGTAAAGGATGAGCCCTATGTTCATATTATAGGATGGTCAAATTATAGGGAGCAATATGTTACTGATATGAGAATCTTAGATGATGAATTTTCTAAAAAAATAAGAGATAAATTGGTAAAATTTAGTACAGAGAAGCAAAGTGATTTAGTATTACAAAAACTAAAGCAATATTTTAAAGTCTAAAAATGTATTTTATCTATTCAGACATTAAAATATATGGGGTGTTAGAATTTATTTAGAATTGTAAAACATATAAAGAGCAATAAGCATGAGGAGATTAACAATGGTAAGGAATATAATAACATTACGACGATAACGGTTCTTTTGGATACCCATTTCTACTTGTTTTTGTTTATTATGTAGTTCTTCCTTCTTACGTGCTATTTCATCATTTTGGATATCTAATGTTTTAGATTTTTCATAAATTTGGAATGTTTTTCTTTCAATTGCTGTACTGGTATCTAATAGTTGGTTGCCAATATCACCTTCCTCAGCTTTGACTTGATCTAAAAGAGCCCTTAGTTTATTATCAATATCTTGTAATCTATTATAAACGGCATCAGCTTTGGCTTTATTAGCTCCATCCTTACTATATTTAAGGTCTAAAAATTTTTGGTATTCACGAGCGTATTCTTCACTTGTCTTAAAATACTCAGCTCTTAAACCTGATTGATTATTATTCATTATATATAAACTAAATTGATATATTTTTTTAGTCTTCTTTAAAATTTCTATCAAAATATTGTGTTATATTTTCTTTTAAAATTGTATATATATTATGAGCGGTACCTTATTAGATACAATGAAACAGATGAGAACTACAATGGGGCAACAAGATAAATGTAATTGGAAAACAACAGAAGGCTGTATATTTAAAGATTATATTCGTTCAGATAGTAGATGTTTTGTTCCCAATGAAAGTAATCCTTCCTATACAGGGTTAGAAACATATACTCAAGATGATTTAAAACAATGGTTGCAAGCACTTTATAATCGCAATAATGGCTCTAATAATAATAAAGGTGAAGCTTCCAATGTATATGAATATTGGAATCGTTGTAAAGGTGTACCTGGATATGAATTTCTAAGAGATTTAAATTTTCAACCAGTGGGTCAAGAAGAAGATTATTCATCTCAAATCGAAGCAGATAAAAAATTGGTAAATAACTATGTAGATTCTCAAAAAAATCAATTTGTAGACTTACAAAATCTACAATTAGTTCGTGATGAATTAGAAAAAAATGTACAATTACTACAATCTAGACAAGATTTATTTATTGAAAATTCCAGAGTCAATATAGAAGAAAACCTCAAAAACATTGAAAATTTAGATAAACAAATTGCAGTATTAAAGAGACAATCAATTTATAACATGGAAGGTGACTTAATACATAATTCTAAGGTATATTTTTTGGGAAATATTTCGTTTTATATGATAATAGTAATTATAGGAATTATAGTTTATAGGTTTGTAAAGCAATAGAATAAATCATTTTTTTATCTCAAATTAATGATATATAATATATGACTTCTTCCGTTCCTATTTTTAATGAGCCTGTCCAGTCAGAGGTTAGAAGTGAAGTCCTAAAACTACAGTCGAAAGAATTAATAAGTGGTCGTCAAGATTTGGAAGTTTTAGATAAGGATATTAATACCATTCGTCGCCAAGTTGAAATTATACAAGATAGTAGTCTTAGAAAGGAAAATACTATATTTTTATTAAAAACACTTTTAACCTATTTCTCATTAGTATTTATTCCATTAATATTGACATATAAACAATTTATTTCTAGAATGACACTTACTTATATTTTCATAGGTCTAACTATTCTATTTGCTATAATTATTTATTATAATATTAGAAGTTTATTATCTCGTGACCCTATGAGATTTAGTTCAAGAGATTTTACTAAAACTATGAAACCTTCTTCAAAACCATCAAAATGTGTTTCTAATGTTTCTAGACGTCTTACTCCCCAACAAATTGAAATAAATCAGAAAAATCAAGAATTAGAACTACTACAAAATAGATTGAAAGAATTAGAAGAAAAGAAGAAAGAATTAGATTCTATGAGAAAAGAATATGATTATCAAGGTAGACTTTTAGAAGAAAAATACTTGGAAAAATATCCAGATGATGTTTTAGATAAACAAATTGAAAAAAGCTTAGCTTCTAGAATTTCATTTTCCATATAAAAAAATACCTATCATAACATTTATTATGATAAATATGTTTAGAATTACCCAATTATTTAATCGTGTCAAACCTAAGGCTATTAATATGCCCTTGGTTTTATCTATGCTTAGCTATTTAATTTTAACACCCATTGATAGTATTATTTATATTCAATGGATAAATTCACTAATTAATTATAAATGGTTAAGTGGAGCTATCGTATTTCCACTAATAGGCACATTATTTTTCTATGCTCCTATGTTATGGTATAAATGGAAAGGACAATTAACTAAAGAAAGCAGAGATATTCACCAAAAATATCTTTTTATATTAGCAATTTTCGACAGTAGTAGTAGTATTATGGCTAGTCTTACTGTTCCATATATTAGTATTCTAATTATGATTATATTAGGAAGAATGTCATTACCACTTACAATGATATTTAGTTATTTTATGTTAAATCGCAGATATTTTTGGAATCATTATGTAGGTGTAGGATTGACACTTGTAGGTGTAATACTAACTATAGCACCTTATGTTTCTGGAAATGAACAAGTTCAAGGTAATAGTCCTGGAGCTATTATTGTTTATTTAATTAGTATAATACCAGGTGTTTTAAGTTATATATATAAAGAACGTTTTCTTAAAGGAAAAAAAAATCTAAATATTTGGTGGATGAATAGTTGGATATCTCTATGGCAATTTGTAGTTGGTCTACTCACTATCCCACTATTATTTATACCTATTCCTTATACATATTTACCACCTAATACCTTTGGTGATTATTTAAAAAATGGATTAAATTGTCAATTTGGTGGAGTAAATCATTATAATAATGATAATTGTCATCTGGCTTTTCTATGGTTAGTTCTATATCAAATTATTAGTACAATTGCTAATATACTTATGTTTTTAATATTACGACATGGAAGTAGTTTAATTTTCTTAGTATTAGCTACCTTAAAAACACCTATTACTGGATTTTTAGGATATATTTTAATGAGTTATAATCTAATATATACAACGGATGCTCAAAAAGTATCAATACATCCTACAGACTATGTTAGTCTCCTATTTATTATTGCTGGGTCTATAGTTTATAATTTGAAATCAGAATATACTGCTATTAAAAAAGATTTAACAGAACAATTACTATCAGATGATAATAATATAGAAATATCACTTCCTAAACGTACTGTTAGTAATTAGTATATAAAGAATATATTAAAATTATATTTTATAGATTAGCAATATGTCAGGTGAATTTGTTTTAGAGAAAACGCTTAATCAAAGTGAAACTACACAGGAAAATAATAAACCTAGTCGTGCAGAATTATTACAAAGATTAAGAATGGCGCAATTTCGTGGTGGAGGTATGAATAGAATGTCTAAAAAAGTTCGTGAGGAAAAATTGGAAGAAATTACTGGTAAATTAGGCCAACATCAGCAAATGGTCATGGATAGTTTAAAAAGTAATCTAACACCTGACCAAGTAAAACAATTAAACAAAAAAATGAAAAAGAATAAAAAGAAGGGTTCTTCTACGACTACTAGTGAACCTAATGATATTGATGTTCCAGATATTACGAATGCTACACCTGAAAATCCTATTACTATTCCTATTAATATACCCAAAATGAGCAAGGTATCGGAAAGTGAATCATAAAAAATTGATTTAAAAAATTAGTTGGTAAAATAAGTAATAAGGATGTTGGCTACAGAATATAGAAGTTCTAATTTACTAAATGGTTTTTATCATTTCTTAACTGAAAAGGATGAAATCCAAGATTTTTATAATAAATTGGAGAAACTAAATATAACAAATCTTTCTAAAAATTATGGTAAATATAATAATTATATAGTAGCACCAATCTATGATGGTGAATTGGCAATAATTCAATTAACAGAAATAGCTGGTTTGCCTATAGGTTTGCTTTATTTATTAGATAGGAATGAGATTGTCCTAGTCAATTTTAGATTTCACATGGATTTATATAAGTCTAATACACATATTTATGGAGAATTACGTAATATATGTGGTATTAGTTATTTTGAAATATTTAGTGTAAAACTAAAATCAGAGGAAAAGTTAGTACAAAATTTAGAAACATTTGACCAATTATTGTATACTCAATTTGCAGAGGATTTTGATATAGAACCTATCCACTTGGTTTTTAAGAAATTTTCTAATAATATTTTAGAATTGGATAGTAAAAAGGCTGTCTATTTAAATACTAATATAAATGGACAACATTATATTACTCTAGGAACAGCATAGTAATCATTCACTATACGGTTACTTTCAGGATAATATTTAGCTATATCTTTAGTAAAATCAAAAAATTGTTTTAAATCCATATTATCTGGTTGAAATTGTGCACTAAGATAATTATCTAAATTA
>Ga0255182_1000880_pt1 | contig 17506 bp, 11 predicted proteins | sample Atl_UVDOM_RepA_8_FD_188420 | JGI IMG/M metagenome (GOLD analysis project Ga0255182, IMG submission 188420) | Freshwater microbial communities from Altamaha River, Georgia, United States - Atl_UVDOM_RepA_8d | ecosystem: Environmental > Aquatic > Freshwater > River | place: USA: Georgia...
AATCACTGCCTCATCCTCACCAACCTAGAGTACGCCGAGGATCCCCAGGGGGCTGCGCACCTCTCGCGTCGAACCAATGCCAGGTTCCGGGGGGACTCCATGGCGCGGACCGATGCCTTCATACGCGGCCGCAAGCTCAGCGAGATGGAGGTCCACGCGGTCAACCGGATCCTCAAATCCCGCGCTAAGCGCTATGTGGGGGCTGGTAATCAAACCTGGCTGTATCCCGAGAAGCACTGCGACATCCCCTGGGAAGGCCTGGGCAGCATACTTCTGCCGCGCAAGGATCTGTGGCGATTCGGTGGGGAGATCTATATTGGCTACAAGGACGGCACAACGGGTTACCGCGACCAATTTGGGCGGACCTCCACGGCACACAAGTTCCTAGCCAAGTCGGCGCTCAAAGAGGATCCGCCGTCGGATGCGCGTTGCGGCTGCGGCTCAGGACTTTCGTTTCAGGATTGCTGCGCGGATGTTACGCTTTCCAAGCGCCCATCCTGGCGCGTCATGGGCATCCGCGAGCGCAATCTCGCTCTCCTAAATGGCATCCACGACATCTTCCTTAAGGATGCAGAGAAGTCCTGGTTAGATGTACGCCGCGACCTGTCGGACGACCAGGTGCGGAGCATCCATGAGCTGTTTGCAGCGCTCTGGCCGGCAGATACCCGGTTGATCGACTTGTTGCCGAGCCCCCAGAGGAAGCGCTCCCGCGCGCTGTTCCTGGGCATGACCGATGCGCGCACGGTTTGTGCCATAGTGGTTGGTATGCTGGCCTACGTGGATGAAGTCGTGGCGGTCCACCCCTTCGTCAACGCGAACGCCATGCGATCGGAGTTTAGCCCGATCAAGCAACCGGCCCAGTATCGCAACCAGACCTTGAATGATGTGTTCACGATGCTGGTGTTGGAGCCTTTCATAGCGTACGGTCGGGTTCACCTCATCCCTGACCCTTTGGACTATGACACCGGCTTTCGCCAGGAGATTATGACGATCAGCAAGCAGTCTGAGGGCAAAGTTACGCCCGGTCCCATAGACACCGCTTTTGCCGATGCGCTAAGCAAAGACGAGTTGATGCGCTACATCAAGCGACTGCCCCTGCAGGATATGAAGGCACAACTCATGAAGATGGTGCCGGAAGATTCAACAGAGATGACGAGCGCCGATCTGGACTCGGTGGCCAGTCACTTGAAAAAGGAACTAGAGGACGACCCGCTGGCCTTGCTAGATCCTCCAGCGTCATCCGGTTCTGGGGGAGACTTGAGGGTGATGAAGGGTTTTTCCCGTGATACAGGCCTGTTCATCGCCACGCTGACCGGTGCCTTCGTCTACACCAATTCGGATACGATGTGGGGGCGGTTGCACGATACCGATGGTGTTCACAGCTACGAGTCTGACCCCGACTCTGCGAAAGCGATCAGCTGTCTGGATGGTTTGCACATCCAGGTTCCGGCGCCGCTGCTGGTGCATCCTGTCCAGTCGGCGTCTGCGGACTCCACCCGCCAGCTGTTACGTAAGATTTCGGTGGCACTACGCCTTGGCGAGGTCGTGGACATCGAAGTGCCTGAGACAGACGACACGGATCCACCCCAAAGCGACAGCCATCTGCGAACCTTCAAGCTGCGGGCATCCGTGCCTATGAACGGATTCCAGCGTACCGATGTGTCGCGCCTGGTGCTGACGTTCGGTCGCCTTCAGGATGTAGCGCCGGTGCGCCTAGCGATATTCCTGGAGCCAGTGCAGCAGACAGTCCAGCCAAGCCCCGAACTGGCTCGATAGCTCAGTCTCAGCGGGCCGCGCCTAAGCCTTGTACTTCCAGTGCAATCGCCCTGCTTCGCGATGGGGTTGATTATGGGCGCCATCGATTCACGAAATGCCTGCGAAGCATTGCACTGCAGATACCAGGGGCACGCGCGACAAATCCAGCGCGCCCTTGAAGGCTTGCTGGCTCAAGGCGCCGTAGAGGGCTTCGAGGTCGGCGAGGCTTTGTTGGTAGCGGGATTTGAGAGTTTCGACTTGTTCGACGGTCGCGACGAACTGGTTCTGCAGCCTTTCGTCGGGAATTGGGATTGGTAGGCCGGAGAGAATTTGTTGATTGATATTCTGAATGTTCGCTCCTTGGCCGCCCTGAAAAAGAACATGGCGGAATGCAGCGGAGCGGAAAAGGTGAGCAACGTAGATTGCGAGTAGAGAAGCATCTTTAATGCGGTACCGAATGCAAAAGCCACTGTACGTGACTTGCTCCTTCCCTGGATACACCGCCATGCAGCGGCCTACCAGCTCTCTGTTTCCATTGGATCGAACAAAGAGAAGGTCACCATCACGAAGGAAATAGTCCGCCGCAGGCAGCTCATTGAGTTCAATTGAACCCAGGGTGTCAAGATTATCTAATACAGCCTTGGATTTGAAGTCACCCACGCCCAGATAGCGAACAGTCGCGCCACTCTCGCCCTTGCCGAAGTTAAGACCATTCTTGAATGAGCCATACGAACTGAGGGAGCCGACCTTCCACCCCTTCCCATTCCGCACAGGGTCGCCAAACATCTCCAGAAATACGCTCTCGAGTAGGTCGTCGAGTTGTTGCAGGTGTTGTTTGCGCTGGGCGATCAGTACGTCAACTTTGCCGAGCAGATGGGAAATGCGTACTTGGTCGTCAAAAAGCGGCAGGGGAAGTTTGATCCTCTCCAATCCTTTGAACTTCAGAGAGTCTCGCACGGCGCCTTCAGTATTGGCCCGAATCTGAGCATTGCCCCAGTTACTTTTTAGATAACGCAGCAAATAGTCAGCGTGAATGTCCTTGTGGCCTTCGAAAACGATATACAGCGGGCTTACCAGCACCGAGCTGCCATGTCGAAGGTAGTCGATTGATCCAACGTTGATACGTGAAGGGTTATAGGCAAACTGCCCAGGGTTAACAACCTTGTAATTCGAAACGTCCTTGCTGAAAACCTCTTTGCTGAAATAATCAGTTGATCTGGTGAAGCCTTCTGAGTTGGTAACAGAAAACACTTCGATATCGGCCTCAGATCTATTTCGTTGGCCCACCTGTCGAACGTGTTTTCCCAATTCAACGACTGGGTAACGGCTATTCATCCCACCATCCTCTTCAACTCCAGCAACTCACCCACGATGCCACTTTGCACCTTGGCCAGTTCGGCCTCATCCACATCGCCAACCTCGACCTGAATCAGTCGGTCCAGAATCATGCCCGGCGCGTCGTAATGTACTTCTTCTAACACATCGGTTTTGTAGCGTGATAGAGAGAGGTCGAAGTTGTTCTTCTCGTCGGCTATCTCGCTGCGCGGCACCATGAAGAATTTCGCCGTACGGTCGGTTTCGGTGGTTGGGTTGCGGGCGTAATACTTGACGATGATGTCTTGCAGGTCGCCATTGCCGTCCTGTTTGCTGCGCTTGTCGTCCAGTGAATAGCCATCGGCGGTCATTTCGTAGAACCAGACGTGCTCGGTGGCGGGTTGGGTGACCTTGTCCTTAGGGCCCCAGACCTTGGTAAACAGCAGAATAGCGGTACTGACCCCGGCATAAGGTTTGAATACACCGCTGGGCATTGTTATCACCGCTTTGAGGTCGCAACGTTCCACTAGCAACTGGCGCAGAGTTCTGAACGCGCCGCCGGAGCCGAATAGCACGCCTTGTGGCACGATGACGCAAGCGGTACCGCCCTTCTTGAGCAGGCGGTAGATGTTCTCGACAAACAGCAGCTCGGTTTTGGTAGTGCTCAGTTGCAAGTTTTCGTTGATGTCGCCCTTGTCGATGCTGCCGGTGAATGGCGGGTTGGCCATCACGATGTCGTACTCGGACTCCTCGGTGTAGCTCTTGCTGAGGGTGTCCTTGTAGTCGATGTGCGGCTCATCGATGCCGTGCATCATCAGGTTCATCAGACCCAGTCTTACCATGGTGGCGTCAATGTCGTAGCCCCATAGCGAGCTGGCAAGAATGGACTGCGCTTTTTCGGTAAGGGCGGCGGCGACCGAGGTGCGCACGAAACCGTCTTCATCGGGTGTGAGGTCTCTGGCGCCCGCTTTGATAGCCAGTTGTGTGACGATATACTGATAGGCCCCAAGCAAGAAACCACCAGAGCCGCATGCGGGGTCGGCAATCTTGTGGCCTAGTTGCGGCTGAACTAAGTCGGCCATCAGCTTGATGATGTGGCGCGGAGTGCGGAACTGGCCGTTCTTTCCAGCCGTGGCGATCTCGGACAGCAGCATTTCATAGACATCTCCCTGGATGTCCTGAAAAGCTTGGCCATTCTCGCGTGAGTCGCGCTCCATGACTTCGAAAATATCGTCGATAGTCTTCACCGCTTCCACTAGCAGGGCTGGTTTTGGGATGATGAACACGGCGTTCTTCATATGGTGGGTGAAGTTGGACTCCGCACCGTTCAGGTCCTTGAGAAAGGGGAATACCTTGCCCTGCACATGCTGCAGCATCTCTTCGGCCTGCATACGCTTGAATTCGCTCCAGCGCAGGGTGTGCTTATCGATGGCAAATTTTTCAGGCTCTTGCTGGCTGCGGTATTCCGGCGGAATCCAGCTACCTTCGAACTTGGAAGCGTAGGCCTCGCCGGTCCATTCAGCGTCGGCCTGGCGCTTCTGGTCCAGCTCATCGAGCCGTTTCATAAACAGCAAGTAGGTAATTTGCTCGATGGCGGTGAGCGGGTTGCTAATGCCCCCGCTCCAGAACTTGTTCCAGAGCTGATCGATCTTGGCTTTGAGTTCGGGGTTGTTCTGTAGCATGGTGAACCCTGTAATTTAAGCAGCCAACCGTTCGGTAAGCTGCAGGATTTCGTTGATCTCGGTCGGGCTGAATACGCCACGGATACCCTGCGGGTGAATAACCGTGAAGGGGGCGTTGATCAGGTCTTTCTTCTCCACTTTTTCGCGCTCGATGACGAAGCTCTTGAGCAGATTGAGGAATTCCATCTGTCGACTGCTGAGCGTGGTGTGGGCTCGGATGAATTGGTCGAAGGCAGCGCTAACCTCCTCCGGGAAACTTTTGAGCACTTCAATGCCCAAGATGTGGCGGATAAAGTGGATGAAGCGCGCCTTGCGGTTTTTGTAGACTTGGCGTAGCAGGTCTTCGGTGATGTGTGGATGCTCGTCGTGCAACAGTTCGGCCAGTTCATTGGCCTCCTCGCTGCTTACCACCTCACCGCTCTTGATTTTCTGCAGCACCGGGTTGTGCGCGGTGAGTTCGGCAATCAAAGCCTCGACCATTTCGCGGTAGCGGGTGATGCTGACCGCCTCGTGCTGCGGGCCAAACTCAACCCATTCCTTCTTGTGCAGCTCGTCGGCCAGATCGAGGTGGGTTTGTTCCCCGCCGGTGTTCTGCTCACGAAATTTCATCAGTGGGCCGAGTTTGACAACCAGTTCGTCGAAGGCATCTTCATCCGACTTGGACCAGAAGTGGCTTGCTTGCGCTGCACGAATCAGGGTTTCTTCCTGTTTTACGAAGCTGACCGAAAGCGGCAGTTCGCTGATCTGTTCGACAATGCCTTCCTTGATTGTTTCGGCCTGTTCCTTGTCTTCACTCAAGACAGCCAGCGAATATTCCAGCAGATCGCGTTCAAAACGCATGGCCTTGAAGTCTGCTTCGGAGACAGTGCGGAACAGCGGCTTGATTTCAGCGCGCAGAAACTCCAGGCGTTCGTGGCTGAGGCTGACCCAGAAGTTGTCATCGTCCAGCCGCGCCAGCGCAGCGGCGGCTTCCTTGATTACTACAGAGTCTTTGGGTAATGCAGCAACCTGCAGACGAAGCTTGGCGATTTCGCGCCCGGAAATGTCAGCATGGCCGGTGTCGTTGGCCTTTTCGATTTTGTCGAGACGTAGTCCCACAAGTCGCACCGGTAATGGCAGCTGCGGCTTGAGCTCCTTGCCCTTGGGGTTGAGCTTGAAGTATTCGAAGTTGTCCCAGCAGTCGAGAATCAGGAATACGTCTTTCTCAAGACACCATGGCTTGGGTTTGCTGGTTTCCAGCAAGCGTGTGCCGCGGCCGACCATCTGCCAGAACTTGGTGTAGGAATAAACCGGCTTGGCGAACACAAGGTTGACGATTTCACGCACATCGATACCGGTATCGAGCATGTCCACACTAATAGCGATGCGCGGCATGTCGTTGTTGGTGAACTGGTCGAGTAGGCCGCCCTTACCGTAGACGCGTGGGTCGTCCGACACCAGCACCTTGGCCAGTTCGCCGTGGTATTGCGGATAGAGCTTGTCGAAAATTTCTTCCATACGGCGGGCGTGAGCTTTAGTGGCGCAGAAGAAGATGGTTTTGCCCGGCAGCACGCCGTTAGCGTCCTTGATGGACTCTTCCATGAATTCGCGTACGATCAGGGTGTTAGTGCCCTTGTTGATCACCTGCTTTTCAAGCTGGGTGCCCTCGAAGTTGATGTCCTCAATCTCTTTGCCCTGAAGGATCAGCCTTTTCTGGTCTTCAAGCGAAATGGTGCGCTTGCTGATGCCCTCCATCTGAAACTTGGTCTGAATCTTCATAACTTGGAAGTTGCAGAGATAGGGCGGCACGTTGTTCACGGCTTCTTCATAAGTGTAGGCAAACGTGGGAATGCCATCTTCGCAATGAAAAAGCTTAAACGTGTTGTGGTCGATGATGTCGGTCGGGGTGGCCGTCAGACCTAACGTGATGGCCTTGAAGTAGTCGAGTACTTCGCCGAAGGTGTTGTAGATGGAGCGGTGGCTTTCATCGACGACGATGAAATCAAAGAAGTGTGATGATAGGTGTTGCGCTTCATCCCGGATGATGTTCAGCATTGTCGGGTAGGTGGCGACATAGACCCGGCGATCCGTAGCAATCAGCTTTTCCCCCACATTGGGCCAGCGCGGCTCATTGGGCATGTGCTCCTTGAAGGCAGCCAGTGCCTGCTCGCGCAACGCAATGCGGTCCACGAGAAACAGCACTTTTTCTGCGTGGCCTGCGCGCATCAAGGCATCAACCATGGCAATGCAGGTGCGCGTCTTGCCAGTACCGGTTGCCATCACGAGCAGGAAATCACGTTTCTTCTGCTCGATGCCTTCCAGTACTGAGCGAATCGCGCGGATCTGGTAGTCACGCCCGGCAATCGAGGTGTTGATGAATTCCTGTGTCAACGGCTTACGATTGCGCCGGATGTAAGCAAAGCGTTCCAGATCGTCGCGCGTGGGGAAACCGACCACCTTGCGTGGAGGCGCGTTTTCCAGATCCCAGAAATAGAGCTCGTGACCGTTGGTGTAGAAGCAGAATGGCAGTTCACAGCCAAGCTGCTTCTGGATGTTGTAGCAGTACTGCTTTGCCTGCTCGCGGCCAATTGCGGCATCGCGGCTGGTCTTTTTGGCCTCGATCACCGCCAAGGGGCTGCGATTTTTGCCGAGCAGAACGTAATCACTGAACTGGTGGCCCTCGTAGGGTGTGCGAGGCTCTGCTACGCCGAAAGGCAATTCCGTCAGGATGTCAATTCCTCAACGACCTGCGTAGGGTCTTTGACATTCCAGCCCGCCTGAGCGAGTTGATGGTCAATCAATTCTGACCGGGTTTGCGCCTCGGATTTGGTCATGCGTTGCCCTTCCTCACCAGCCTGCTCTGGGCGGGTAACATCGCTATCCGCCACTTTCTATTGCCCGTGGTCGATAGAACCCTTTGATTTATAGGGCCTGCGCCGATGTATCGCCCACGTCCTATCGCCCAGCTATCGCCGATATCGAGTGCTTTGTCCGATAGGTTTTTCATGGCATCGCCCAGTAGCGCCGCCAGCGGTTGTTGCCCTCAAAGCGCACTGCACCGCGTTCAATCAATTCTTCCAGCGCGCGTTTCACCTGCTTCGGGTGAATTTCGCCGCCGATGCGCTGGTGTATTTCGCTGATGGCGGACTGTGGATAGCGCTGCAAGTCTTCCAGCACTAGTGCCGCCAAGCGGTGCGGTTCAATGCGCTTGAGGGTGGTCTCGCCGGTGAACTTCAGGCTGCGCAGCAGGCCGGGATCAACAAAATAGCGTGTGGCTTGGGTTCGCCCTGCGCTTTGCACCAAGTGCAAGTCGAGCAATCGTTTGAGCCATGGCTGCAGGGCCTCGACGCTGGGTAGTTCCAGGGTGTCGGCAAGTTCGCGGGCGGTGAGAGCGTCGTGTTGTGCCAGGAGACCCAGTGCGATACGTTCGCGCTGCGTGAGCTGATAGGTCTCATCTGCCTTGGCAATAAAGTCGATAACCTCGGGCTTGAGGATGCGGCGATGTACGGTGACCTGCACCCGGTCGTGGGTTTCGGTCAATTCCGGCATCGCACGACCTTGCGAAAGCAGCACCTCGAAAATCTTGTCGAAGCCGCTGCCTTCGCGTTCCATCAGCTTCAGGTCGTGAAACAGGCGGGCTAAATGTTCATTGCGGCGTACGGTGGTATGCAGCACATTCTGCGGTGTAACGCCCAGTGGCAATGGGCCAGGATTAACCATTTCCAACCGGTCGGGATAAAGGTTCAGGAAAATGTCGCCACGCTGGGTGTAGGGGCGATGGACTAGCGCGTTAACCAGTAGTTCGCGCACCACGATTTCATCGAAGGCAGGCACGTTCTGGCGGTACAGGCCGTCGGGCAGTTCGTAGCGCTCGCGGAAGTCAGGCACCTCCATCCAGACTGCTTCGATCAATTCCATCGGGTTTTGGGTGTGATCGTCCCACACCAGTTTGTTGACCTTGCTTCCATGCCCGTCGTACTTGATGAACTGGATGACCGGCGCTGTGGTTAGTTGGGCTCGGTGATGCTGGCGACCAAGGCAGAGCACGCCCAAGTTGGTGAGAGACTGTCCCTGTGCGAGCTGATAGTGATCAAGCAGTTCGTCGTCGGATTTTTCCTTGACTGAAGTCTTGACACGGTCGGAGGCACGCAAGGCAACCAACAGCTTGTCGCGCTTGGTCGCATCTACGTCGCTGCGCGGGATATGCAGCGTATCCTGCGTTTCCCAAGGCAATGCTGCACGCTCACTGGCTAACCGCATCACGTCATCGCCGGTGACAGGCTTGCTTTGATCTGCCACGCGCAGGAAATAACGGCCGTCGGTGGTGGATGCTACGGCCATGGCGCGCGGAATGCGCAATTCGATGTACTCGCCACCATTGGGGGCGTTAACAACGACAGGCAGTACGGACACATTGACGGTACGCTCGGCCAATTTACGCCGCAGTGTGTCCGGCAGATCTGCTGGGATGTGTTGGTCGGCCGGTGGTGTGGTTTGGCCATCCTCGATACCCAGAAGCAGACGACCGCCGGTTGCATTGGCAAACGCAATGCAATCCTTAGCGATTTCGTTCCAGTTCGCCGTCTTGCCAGTTATTGCTCGCAAGGACTTCTGGTCGAGGAGCTGCCCTTCTAAGCTCACGTGATCTGTTTCCCCGCGGTTTTCATTTTTGCTTGCCCCCAATTTCCGTGTATTCATCCGCTCCGCCGGCACGAACCCACTCATCGACTTTAGAAAGCTGAAATTTCCACAAGCGGCCCACCTTGTGGGCGGGTAGAGATTTTCGTTCCCGCCAGCGATACACGGTGTCTTTAGCGATGCCAAGATGCTTGGCTACTTGCTGGGCGGTAACCCATGGTTCTGAATTCATCTAGACCCGACCTCATTCATCGTTTTGCGTCGTTTTTAGTCGTTTCCAGTCTAGCCGATTTCTTTATAGCAGCAATAGCGAATACCCCCCTAGTTTCAATTTGCACGCACAAAAATTTGGGCTGACGCGCGCATCGCAGGGCGGGCGCGCTAGAGATTTGACCCCCCTACCCCCAACATACCCTTGGGGCGACCGGTGAGTCTGGGAGAACCATCACAACCGTCACCATGTTCACGGCCAAGGGTGGCGGACAGGGGGCTCACCCGCTGAGCTATACCCCCGTGAGACAAAAATCGATCTCAATCGGTATAAATCAAACATGGACAAATCTCATACCCCCCAGGGCCGCCGGCCCGAGCCAGCAGCCCCCGACCACCAGACCTGCCAAGCGCTGATCGAACCGCTTCGGTTACGGGCGCAGAGGCTGCTAGAAGGCCTGGCCTCCGAGCAAATCAGCCTCATTTGCTTGGAAATTGACATGGCGAGCCACAGCCTTGCCCAAGAACGTTGGGAGGACCCCGATACGGCAGATCAATATGAAGGCTATCGAGACATCGATTGGCTGCACGAGTTGTTGGACTTCAGGGGGATTGCAGACGCAATCTCGGTTAACGGTGTGGAGGACTATCAGGCCTGCGCTGCTTTTGCCTTAAAAAAGATCGAACAGGCGAGTAAGGCCTTAAGCACCGAACCTGGCTCGTTACACACGATGGAGCGCTTGGTTGAAGCGACTGAGGCCGTGGTGTTTTCAGAGTCGATGCAAGATCAAAAATCGATATACGCTGCGTGGAGCTTCTCCGTTCAGCTTACAGACAAAAAGGATCAAGCTTTAGCGATCCAGCAGGCAAAGCAGGCAGAGGCGCGCAAGGCCGCCCGACAACGTCATTTGCGGGCTTACGAAGCGCAGCTTGAAGCCGTGGAGATTTACGCTTCTCGAAAGTTTCCAAGCTATGACGCAGCGGCAGCTCACATTGCACCCCAGGTCTACATGACACCGCGAGTGGTGGCGAAGTGGCTTTCCGCTTACAGCAAAGATCCGACGGGCTTTGTGGCAACCGTCAAAGCGAAAATGAAAGGTATTTGATGCACTCTGCGCGTAGCGTGCAACACCTGCGCGGCAAAATCGTTTTCAAGATGTTTTTTGCGATATTGAATAGCAAGCATCCCAAAATAACCGGAGATGCTTATGCAAAAGTATTCAAGACCAGTATTGCCCGAGGCAGGTTTCATGCGCCTGCCCCAGATCCTAGCAATCATCCCCATTAGCCGCTCGGCGTGGTGGGAAGGGATCAGGCAGGGCAAGTACCCCAGGGGGGTCAAGTTAGGCGCTAAGACCACAGTCTGGCGTGTTGAAGATATCCAGGCGCTGCTGCGTCTTGGTCAGTAAGGGGTTCCGATGCTGACCGATGAAAACAACATCCCGCCCAACGCGCTAAATGACGATGATCTGATTCCACCTGAAGGTGACGGTGACGATGGTGATGATGATCTTCCCCCTGATAGCTCGGATCTGGGGGACCTCGGGGTGGATCTGCCAGATGACACTTATTTCAATTCTTCAATTGTTCAAGAAGATTTCAATGAAATAAGTCTCACACCTCCACCGGATCCTCATAACAACCCAGTTGAGTTTCTTGAGGTAGCCTTCGAGCGTCTGAAAGACGATGTGGGTGTCCTGGCTGAGGAAGATGTGATTCAGGCTTTCGTGACTCTTCGTGGCACGGACATGCCTGAATACCTAAGGTTTCGGTCGAAAGCGAAACGCATAAATCGCCTGGCGTCGCTTCACTATTTGGACCAGATGATTCGTAGCGAGTTGCCCCAGGGCGTTGATGACCCGTCGCAGATTGATGAGCTCGTTGCTTTGGGGATGAAGCACTGCGAGCTTCATCACGATGCCGATGAGCGAGGCGTTGCTGTCATCCCAAAGCTTACCCATCGAGAAGTCTGGCGGGTCACGTCACCCGGGTATCAGTCGTGGCTGCGAGCAGAGTATTGGAAGGAATCTCACAGTGGAATCTCGGATACGACCTTAAATGCAGCGCTTGCGACGCTTAATGCGGCAGGCGTCAACGAAGGGAAATTGGTCACTGTGCCCCTACGGGCCGCCTGCCAGGAGAATGCCTATTGCATCGATCTTTGCGATCGTTATTGGCAGGTCATTGAGATCAGTGAAAACGGGTGGGCGATACGCTCTGACTCGCCGGCTCTTTTTACCCGTACGCAGTCAATGCGATCGCTGCCCGAGCCGCAGTGTGGTGCCGAGATTGATCTGCTTTGGAAGCACATCAATATTCCGCCCGATCGAAGGCTTCTGGTGCTTGCCTGGCTGATTGAAAGCTTGCGCCCAGACACTCCCTTTCCGGTACTCGAGCTGGTGGGAGAGCAGGGCTCTGCAAAGTCCACCACCCAGAGTGTCTTACGATCGCTCATTGATCCCAACAAGGTCATGCTGCGTGGACGACCCAAGGCGGTTGAGGACATATTTGTAGCTGCAGCGAATAACTGGGTGGTGTCTTACGAAAACCTGTCATCGCTCACAGCTGAGCAACAAGATGCGCTGTGCACGCTTTCAACGGGCGGCGGATTTGCGGCTCGGCAGCTTTATACCAATGGCGAGGAACATGTCTTAGAGACTAAGCGGCCCGTGATGCTCAACGGGATCTCGGTAATCGCTACTCGCCCAGACTTAATCGACCGCGTCGTGCATATCGATATGCCAGTGATTGATGCGGCCAGACGCAAGGAAGATTCAGAGACTCGATCGGATTGGGAGCGGGACCGGCCGATGGTGTTTGCCGCCCTTTTGGATCTGTTTGTCCGGGTACTTGGTGTTTTGCCGACGATAAAACTTAGGCACAAGCAACGAATGGCGGACTTCGAGCGGCTCGGAGAGGCGGTAGCGCAGGTGCTGGGCTATCCAATCGGCTCCTTTCAGGCGCAATACGCTGAGCACAACCGAGCGGGAATTGACCGCGCCTTGGACGGCAACCCTGTGGCGCAGGTATTGGATAAGTTCATATCGGAGCGTCTGCCTGACGGAATCTGGCAGGGCACAGCTGGGCAGCTCTACGACCAGTTAGGTGCCGAGGGCATCGCGGATAAAACCACCTGGCCTAAATCACCGAAGGGTCTGGCGGACCAATTGCGCAGGCTCGCCCCTGCCTATCGGGCTAAGGGTATTGAGGTAAGCCACCAGGGGCACAGCCGTGAAGGCGCCTTGTGGCGCATCAGTGCGGAGGCTTTCCGGCAATCCCCTGAGCTGCTGTCGCATTAAGTCCACATAACGCCGGCAGACCGGGGTCCAGGGCAGCCATAGGCTCTCTGATAACCCGGTTTGCTTGCCTTTTTGGTGGGCATAGAGCGTTCATGTCTGTGTCATCAAACAATACAAGGAGTGCCGATGCTTGCAATAACGGAGGAGAGGCCGGAGAACAGCTCGTCGAGCGTTACCGAGCAACTCGCTGCTTTGAACACTATGCCCATGACTGAGATCTGGAAGCTCTGGGATCGGAATTTTCCCAGACGGCCAAAGCACACCAATAGAAATTTCTTGGTGTCTCGATTGGCATTTCGGATCCAAGAAGAAGCTTATGGTGGCCTTCCCGCAAAGTTGAAGGACTACCTCATCGACTGCGGGGAGCGACATTCGAAGATCAAGTCGGGACGTGGGCGCGAGAGGCACTTGATGCCAGGCAGTGTCTTGGTCCGTGAATTTGAGGGTCAGGAATACCGCGTGCTCGTGGCTGCAGACGGCTTTTACGAAGTTAACGGAAAGCGTTTTAAGAGCCTGTCCGCAGCAGCCAAAGAAATTACTGGCGGTCATCGCAGTGGGCCTAAGTTTTTTGGACTTCCTGAAAAGAGGCGCGAATGAAAGGAGCCAAGAAAAAGGATTTGATGGCCCCTGGGTTAAATCCTGAGGTCAGGATGAAGCGATGCGCGGTCTATTGCCGGGTATCAAGTGATGAGAATCTAGATCAGTCTTTTAATTCGATTGATGCACAGCGCGAGGCTGGGCTGTCCTTTATCCGAAGCCAGCAAGCTGAAGGTTGGGTGCCGCTTGATGGTACCTATGAAGATCCGGGGTTCTCAGGTGGCAATATGGAGCGTCCCGGCCTGCAGCGGCTCTTTCGAGATATCAGATCAGGCGTGGTCGACATGGTGGTGGTCTACAAGATTGATCGCCTATCAAGATCACTTGCAGATTTCGCGAAGATGGTCGAGATGTTTGACAGCTGCAACGTGAGCTTTAGCGCAGTGACCCAGCAGATCAATTCGGCAAGCTCGATGGGTCGGCTGATGCTCAATGTGCTTCTATCGTTTGCGCAGTTTGAGCGTGAAGTGACTGGCGAACGCATCCGAGACAAGATTGCCGCCGCAAAGGCTAAAGGCATGTGGATGGGCGGCCCTGTCCCTCATGGCTATCAGGTGATTGAACGAAAGCTCATGATTCAGCCCGATGAGGCCAAGGTAGTTAAACGGATCTTTCAGGACTTTGCGGAATTGCGCTCAGTTGCGATGGTGATCGAGGCGTTAAAGAGAGACGGGATGAATGCAAGATCTGGAAAGCCGTTTGCGCACCAGACCGTTCGGACGCTATTAACTAATCGAACATACATCGGGGAGCTAAACCACAAGGAGAAATCTCATCCCGGGTTACATGACCCGATCATTGCTCGGGATCTATTCGATTGCGTTCAGGAGATCTTTGACCATGATGCCCGCTTGCGCGGCTCTCGAAATCCGAGAACCGCTTTCTACGCCTTGCTTAGCGGACTTCTGTTTGGTCCCAATGGGGTAAAGATGCTCGCAACGTGGTCCCGGGGCAAGACAGGGCAGAAGTTTCGCTATTACCGAATGCTGGGTTACGGGGGCAAGGCTCAGCCAACTCGACGATCCATGATGTTTGCAATGAAAGAGGTAGATCGCCTCGTGCTTGATCAGGTATACGGGGTTTTGAAGTCACCCACGATGCTTGAGAGCACTATTCTAGAGGTCGAGAAGGTGCGCCCGGATATCAGCGAGCTATCGGTTTACCAGGCCATGCAAAACATGGCAGCGATATGGAACGAGCTCTACCCGCAAGAGCAGCGAAAGATCATCGAGACGCTGATCGAGCGCGTGGTCTTGTCAGACCAGGAATTAGAAATCACCTGGAGGTTGGTTGATTGGAATGTGTCACTTGATCAGCTTCACCCGAATGGGATTCCTGCGGAGTTGGTACGCAGGGAGGCCGGGGGCAGGATGGACATGATCAAGGTCGTCGGGGAGATTCAGACGATCAACGTCGAGCCCTCAGCCGAGGGCGAGCGGCCGGTGGTAAAGACAGTCATCCCGATTCGCCATCGGCGCAAGGGAATCAAAAATGTCATCGAACCCAATCCTGCGTTGGCGGCCGAGGGTGTCGTACCTCAAGAGAAGCCTCAATTCCAAATGCCCCTGCTCACGGCGTTGAGCCGGGCGTTTTACTGGCAATGGCTATTGGATGAAGGAAGGGTGGAAAGCGGTAGCGAGATTGCGCGCAGGGAGGGGCTGCACCCATCTACGGTCAACGAACTGCTGCGATTGACAATACTTGCCCCGGATCTGGTTCAGAGGATTTTGAAGGGGGAGCAGCCTGAGGGGCTGAGCATTTTGTGGTTCACACGGAACCGGTTACCGATGGAATGGAAAACGCAGTTTACTGCGATACTAGCTAAAGACTATAACTAAATAGTTAATTAAATACATTCCGAATGATGACGCCGAGATTCGCGCAATGACTCCTGAACAGATTTCCGCTCTACTCATTAATCCTCGAGAAGACCTCCATATTGAGATTAAAAACTGGTTGGATTTAAAAAGTAGCGCAGAGGCAAGAGCCACTTTCATGAAGGCAGTTATAGCCCTTGCGAATCATGGGGGCGGTTTTTTAATTATCGGTTTAACAGAGAAGGGGCATGAGTTTCATGAGTCAGGGGAACGTCCAGAAGATCTTGAATTTTATAACCAAGATCTCATAAACGGCATTGTCAGTTCTTATGCTGACCCAGCCTTCCACTGCTCTGTGCATTTTGTTGAGTCTCCCTCACGTCATATTTATCCTGTTGTTCGTGTTCCCGGGGGGCATAAAGTCCCGATCCGGGCTAAAAGAGCATCCCCAGATGGAAAGCTCCTCGAAAACAACTGTATCTATGTTCGAAAGCCTGGACCCAAAAGCGAGAGACCCATTGAAGCAAGGGAGTGGGAAGATCTCTTCGCGAGATGTTTTGAGAACAGAAAAGATGATGTCTTAAACCAACTGCGACTCATGATTTCTGGAACGACTAATTCAACACCAGCTGCGGAGTCGAAAGCCGGTTTACGCGATTGGATAGATAGCTGCATGTCGCGTTGGAGCGCTCTGCTACAGAGTTCAGGTAGCGTCGGAAACGCTAGCTGTGACACGGGCTTGATTATTTTCTCCTATGAGTTGGTGGGTAGCCGAAAGCCACTTTCTCTCACTCAGTTGCCAAACGTCGTCCGAGCGGCCGTGATTCGGCATACAGGTTGGCCCATGTTTTGGTACCCAAGCCGTAATGAAATTGCCCCCTATCCTTATCAGGATGCGGTTGAGTGTTGGATAGCACGGGGTGCAAGCATGCTGAATGATGAGAGGGATGCATCAAAGTCGGACTTTTGGCGGATAACAACTTCCGGGCAGGCTTTTTTGCTTCGAGGGTTTCAGGAAGATGATTCGGGGCAGGTGCTACCGGACGGTAGCGAGATTCGAGCCGGCACACTATTTGATTTTGTTTTGCCGATATGGAGGGCTGCTGAGTTGATGTTGCATGCCGAAAGTATGGCGAGAGGTCTTATAGAGGGTCCTGCGTCGGTCAATTTTCATATCGAATATCGGGGTTTAAAGGGACGTCAGCTTGTTGATCGCACAGGGCGACGAATTTTGACGCCTGGACGAATTTCTCACCAAGATATTATTCACTTGGCTCTGAAGTCAGACATAGAGGCAATCGGGCCGAGGTTACCTGAACTTGTTCAAGAACTGCTTAAGCCTTTATATAGTCTCTTCAGTTTTATGGAATTACCGTCTCAAGCCGTGGTTGAAGAGATTAAACGGATGCGGGCTACGAATTTTTAGATTTTTAGCTGAGGGCGGGTTTTGCTCGGAATGGTTGTTTTCAAACCCCCGTCACAAAACTGGCCTCTGGCCGTCTTAGGGCCTGCTGCTATCAGCAAGTCAACAGAGAAAAGAGACGGAGTCTCGCCCTTTGGGCCGGTTTTCTGGCGTTTCTGGGAGCGCCAAATCCGCAGCCCCGGCGGGCCAGACCCGCGCCAACACTGGGGTTTCAGGCAAACAAAAAGGGCCCAGAACCAAGTCTGAGCCCTTTGTAATGGTGGAGCCGGCGGGAATCGAACCCGCGTCCGCAAGTCATCCAAAGACAGTTCTACATACTTAGTCGGTTTATTTAAATTTAACGAAGTGACTTAGCCAACAGACAGGCCGGTCATCCGCGATCCGCTTGTTTTAGGCACCTGACCCACGGCTTATCAGGTGACGATCTGATGTGAATGACGCTGCAGTGGTTTGACCCACCCGGCCCATCAGCGTGCCGTTGCAGCGCTCGCTAGCCCTTAGGCTGCGAGAGCAAAACGCTCGTCGTTGGCGTTTATAGTTTTTCGACTGTATTTACGAGGGAATCGAGCCTCGGTATGCCCTGCGCTTCTTCACTACCCACGTCGAAACCGGGTCGGCCCCAATTTCATTGCGACTATTAAAGATACGACTAGGATGCGCAGTATGCGGTCAAAGTTCCTCTCATTCAAGTAATTCTTTTAGGTGGCCCACACCCATTTACCCTCTAAAGGTGTGTCAGTAAATCATCGGCCGATTCAATTAGAAGATCCGCGCCCCAATCCCGCGGCAGGG
>Ga0255182_1000882_pt1 | contig 17478 bp, 12 predicted proteins | sample Atl_UVDOM_RepA_8_FD_188420 | JGI IMG/M metagenome (GOLD analysis project Ga0255182, IMG submission 188420) | Freshwater microbial communities from Altamaha River, Georgia, United States - Atl_UVDOM_RepA_8d | ecosystem: Environmental > Aquatic > Freshwater > River | place: USA: Georgia...
CCTCCCCCCACCCCCACGCCAATCAGCCCCGCTCCCCACCCGCCAGCCAACTCACCACATGATCAAACTGCTGCGCCGTGTGCGGGTGCGACAGCAGCCCTTCGACCACATACGTGCCCATCGTGGCCATCATGGCGGCCTTGGCGCGTGACATCCCCTTGGCCACCATCGTGTGCACCAGCATGTGGTCCAGCATGTCATGAAAGCGCTCGTGCCACGCGCGGATCGTGTCTGATCGGTCCAGCCGCGAATGCACCGTCGAAATCAGCTTGCTGGCCTGCTGGAACTCCTTGATCAGCCAGCTCATCTGCGTGCGCAGGGGCTGGTCCAGCATGCCCGCGTGCTGCGCCAGGGCGCGCTGCACCAGGCGGTCCAGGGTGGCCACCAGCAGGTCGTCCTTGTTGGCGTAGTACCAGTACAGGGTGTTGGGCGCCACGCCCGCCGCCTTGGCCACCGCCGCCATCGATGTGGCCTCATACCCCTCGGCCACGAACAGCGCGCACGCAGCTTCTTCGATCTGCTTGCGCTTCACCTCGGGGTCGACGTCTCGTTTGGTTCGGGCCATGGGCGCATCTTAAATCTTTTCTTGAATGTCATTCAACATGTGCTACAGTCCGCTCAGTTGAACGGTATTCAAGACGATGAACAACCCACCCAACCCCACCGCCGCTGACCTGGCCCACGACGCACTGCGGGCCATGAGCTGCAAAGACCTCATGTCCGTGTTCGCCACGTTGCCCGTCCCGCTCATGCAAGAGATGGACGGCGAATTCGCCGCTGAGCTGCTGGCCCAGCCCGACGCGGTGTCGCAGGTGGTGGGGCAGCTCACGGTCAACAACCCGCTGTGGCCGGGGCGCTGGCTGTGCAAGGCCTTTCAGCCCGTGTCGGCCGACCGGGGGCAGGGCTACAACAGCTTCTCGCAGTTGGGCCGCACCGTGCGGCGCTATCCCATGCAGACCTTGATCGCGCCGTCGCGTTACGACGGGCGGCCCGCCTACACCCTGGTCTATGCCGCGTTCCGCTCCATGTGCGGAGCCATCCACATGGTCGACGAGGTGCGCCGCGCCGGCCCCGGCGTGTACCTGGGCATCGGTACCTGGGGCTATACCGCCCGCCAGCGCATGTTGCCGCTGCCCTTCGTGCTGCGCGGCCCCATTGCGCCTTATGCCGGCCACATCGGCACCGCCCGCCCGGGCTTCGATGTGCGCACCGAAGTCCCCGCCCTGAACCCGAAAGGTTGATCGCCCATGTCCGCCCCCCGTCGCAAAGCCCTGATCACCGGCGCGTCTGCCGGCATCGGGGCCACCTTCGCCCGCCAGCTGGCTGCCCAAGGCCACGACCTGCTGCTGGTGGCCCGCCGTGGTGACCGCCTGCAAGCCCTGGCCGATGACCTGGCCCGCCAGCACCAGGTGCGATGCGAGGTGCTGTCGGCCGACCTGGCCAGCCCCGACGCCACCACCACCGTCATGGCCCACCTCGACCGCCTGGGCTGGCAGGTGGACGTGCTGATCAACAACGCGGGCCTGTCGGGCCACGAGCAGTTTGCGCGTTCGCCCTGGGCCCCGCTGGCCGGCGAGATCCAGCTGATGATGACCACGCTCACGCAGCTCACGCACGCCATCGCCCCGGGCATGATCCAGCGCCGCTGGGGTCGCATCATCAACGTGTCGTCGCTGGCGGCCCTGTCGCCCCCGGGGCAGAGCCTGCTGTATTCGGCCATCAAGTCGTATGTGCTGGTGCTGTCGCAGTCGCTCGACATGGAATTCAAGCCCCACGGCGTGCACGTGACGGCGCTGTGCCCCGGCTTCACGTACAGTGAGTTCCACGACGTCATGGGCACGCGCGACACGGCCAACCACCTGCCGGGCATCCTGTGGCAACAACCCGATGCCGTGGTGAGCGAAGCGCTGGCGGCCGTCAACAAGGGCAAGCCGGTGTGCGTGCCCGGCGTGGTCAACAAGTTCCTGGCCGCGGTGATGCGCCCCACGCCCTTGTGGCTGAGCTACCTGTTGGGCCGCACCTTCAACCCGTTCAAGTGATGATGCAGCAAGCCGTGTCGCCCTGGATGATCTACGGAGCCAATGGCTACACGGGCGAGCTGATCGCGCGTGAAGCCGTGGCGCGGGGGCTGGCGCCCATCCTGGCCGGTCGCAGCCGCGACAAGGTCGAGCGGCTGGCCCGCGAACTGGGGCTGCCGCACCGCGTGTTCGACCTCAACAGCCCGGCCCAGGTGGCCGCGCAGCTGGATGGGGTGCGGGCGGTGCTGCTCACGGCGGGGCCGTTTTCGGCCACCAGCCAGCCCATGGTGCAGGGCTGCATCCAGGCCGGCGCGCACTACCTGGACATCACCGGCGAGATCGACGTGTTCGAGCAGGTGGCGCTGAACCATGCGGCCGCACGGCGGGCCGGCGTGGTGCTGTGCCCCGGCGTGGGCTTTGACGTGATCCCCACCGATTGCGTGGCCGCCGCCCTCCAGCGTGCGCTGCCCGACGCGGTCGAACTGCGCCTGGGCTTTGACACCACCGTGAGCCTGTCGCCGGGCACCATCAAGACCACGCTCGAAAGCGTGCCGCAAGGCGGCCGGGTGCGTCGCGCCGGGCAGTTGCAACGCGTGCCACTGGCGCACGAGCTGCGCCGCATCGACTTTGGCCGGGGCGAACGGCTGGCCGTGGCGGTGCCGTGGGGCGATGTGTCCACCGCGTATCACTCCACCGGCATCCCCGACGTGACGGTGTTCGTGCCCACGACCCGGCTGGGGGCCTGGGGCATGAAGTTGGGCAATGTGTTCGGCCCCCTGTTCAAGCTGCAGGCCGTGCAGCGCGCCCTGGGTGGGCTGGTCGATCTGTTCGTCAAGGGCCCCGACGAGGCCGCGCGCGCCGACATGCCCGCCTATGTGTGGGGCGAGGCCGTGAACGCCCAGGGCCAGCGCCGCACCGCGCGCGTCAAGACCGTCAACGGCTACAGCCTGACGGTGCCCGGCGCCCTGGCCGTGCTCCACCACGTGCTCACCCACGACGTGCCCGGCGGCTTTAGCACGCCGTCGCGCCTGATGGGCCCAGAGCTGGTGAGCCAGCTGCCCGGCGGCGGGCCGATCACCATCGTGTAAGTGATTGATTCAAAGGGGCGGGCCCCCTCGTGAGCGGGTGTGAATGACCGCGGTCCGGTGGCAGAATCGGGGCAGTCATTCAACATCACAAATCACTCAAGGAGGCCACGCATGGCATTGCGTCATGGGGCCGAGCTCGTCAGCCGGGTCTTGCCCTGGGCGCTGGACGACGCCACCCGCCTGTACCGCTTTGAAGGGCCCGACGCTGCCACCGACCTGGCTGTCGAGGCCTGGACGCTGCACGACGCCCTCAACACGCCCTGGCAGCTCGACCTGAGCCTGCTGAGCCCGCGTGCCGACATCGATCTCGACGCCCTGCCGGGCCACCGCGCCACCCTGGTCACGCGCCTGAGCGATGGCAGCGAAGCCCGCCGCTCGGGCCTCATCCTGGCCGCCAGCCGCCACGACAGCGACGGCAGCCTCACGCGCTACCGGCTGCTCGTGGGCCCCTGGGTGGCCCTGATGGGCCATGTGCAGCGCAGCCAGGTCTGGCAAGAGCGCAGCGTGGTCGACATCATCGACAGCGTGCTGGCCCACTACGCCCCCCAGGCGCGCTGGCGCTGGGCCGACGACGTGGCCGACCACCTCGCGCGCAGCCCGCATAACCGCAGCAACACCCAGGCCGACCGCGGCCTGCGCAGCTACACGGTGCAGTACCGCGAGACCGATCTGGCCTTTGTGCACCGGCTGCTGCAGCAAGAGGGCCTGGTCTACCGCTTCGAGCCCGACGACGAGGCCCCGCTGGGCCACCGCCTGGTCTTGCTGGCCGACACCACCCGCGCCGACAGCTGCCCCGAAGACGCGACCAGTGCCAGCCCCGTGGGCGGCCCGGGCGTGCGCTTTCATCGGGCGGCGCCCATCGAGGTACAAGACAGCATCCAGCAACTGCGCCACCGCCTGAGCAGCATCCCCGGCGTGACCACCGTGAGCAGCTGGGACTACAAGGCCCGGCGCGTGGTCACCGGCAGTGCCCGCACCGACTGGGCGGCCCTGAGCGGCCGCCAGCCGCCGCGCCGCCCCGGCGAGCAGTACATCGCGCTGCCCCCCTACGCCGTGGCCACCCAGGCCCAGGCCGACCGCCTGGCGCTGCTGCTGCAGCAAGGCCGTGAATGCCGCTGGGAAACCTGGCCCGGCCGAGGCACCGTGCGCAGCTTCACCGCCGGCACGCACTTTGCCCTTACGCAGCACACCATCGACACCTGCCCCGAAGCACTCAGCGCCCTGTTCGACCCCACCCAGCGGCAGGACCGCTGGTTCCTGCTCACCGCCGTCTGGCACGTGGGCATCAACAACCTGCCGCGCGAGCACGGTGCCTCCATCACCCGCCGCCTGGGCACGAGCCCGGTGCTGGCCGGCTGGGTGGACGACGCCCTGCGCGAACAGGCCCAGTCCAGCGGCCACGCCTGCGCATTCGAGGCCATCGTGCAAGGCCGCCCGTGGCGCCCCGACACCCGCCCCGAAGACCTGCGTCGCGGCGTGAGCGGCGTGCTGTGCGCCACCGTGGTGGGCGCCGAAGGGCAGGCCACGCCCGAGCCCGGCCAGGAGATCGAAACCGACCGCCTGGGCCGCGTGCGCATCGCCTACGACTTCCAGCTGCCGCACAGCGGCCAGCGCGAACACGCCGCGCCCGGCACCAGCGCCGGATCCACCTGGGTGCGCGTGGCGCAGTGCCTGAGCGGCCCGGGCATGGGCGCGCAGTTCATCCCGCGCATCGGGCAAGAGGTGCTGGTGGGCCACCTGCACGGCGACATCGAACGCCCGCTGGTGCTGGGTGCGCTGTACAACGGCCAGGGCGAGGGCGGCGAGGCCCCCACGCCCGGGGGGCGCGAGCCCCGCGTGGACGCGGCCCAGGCCCGACAGGTGTTCGTGCAATCCAGCGACCACCGCCCCGGCGGCCAGGGCAACCGCATCGGCAGCGGCACGGGCGGGCACAGCCCGGCCTGGCACGGCGCCAGCGCCGACGAACTGGGGCAGGGCGGGCAGCGCAACGCCGCGGCCCTGTCAGGCTTCAAGACGGTCGAGTTCGGCGCCTCGGGCGGGGCTGCGGGCTACAACCAGCTGGTCTTTGACGACAGCGACGAGCAACTGCGCGTGCAACTGGCCACCACCCAGCACGCCACCCAGCTCAACATGGGCCACCTGATCCACCAGGCTGACAACCACCGAGGCAGCTTCCGCGGCCTGGGCTTCGAGCTGCGCACCGACGCCTATGGCGCCATCCGCGCCAGCCGCGGGGTGATGCTGAGCACCTGGGACCTGCGCGGCGTGCAAGGCCACCCCGTGAGCGACGAGCCCGCGGGCGACAACGCCGCCGGCATGGCGCTGGCTCGCCAACTGGTGCAACTGGGCGCGGCCCTGAGCGAGGCGGCACGCACCCACCAGACGGTGCAACTGGCCAGCCACATCGGCAGCCATGCGGCCAACGCCAGCACCTTGAACGACCAGGCGGCGCCCCTGCAGGCCCTGCAGACCGCCTTGAGCGGCATGGTCACGGCGGCGGGCGAGCGCGCCCAGGGCGGGCTGAGCGGCGCCACCGCCGACGCCGCAGCCCAGCGCACGCAACCCGCGCAGGGCACGGTGCCCCACACCACCGAGCCGCTAGTGGCCATCATGGGCCGCGCGGGCGTGGCCACCGTGGCCGGCCAGGACATCCAGATCGCGGCCGAAGAGGGCATCACCTTGGCCAGCAGCGGCGACACCCACGTGGCCACCGGCGGCACGGCCCGCATCCACACCGGCCAGGCCATCGGCCTGCTGGCCGGGGCCATCGCACCGGGCCAGCAGGCCGTGGGCACGGGCCTGACCCTGATCGCTGGCCAGGGCGACGTGGAACTGCAGGCCCAGAGCGACCGCATGGACATCGCGGCCCAAGGCCTGGTCAACATCCAGAGCCAGAACGCACACATCGACTGGGCCGCCGCCCAACGCATCGTGCTGTCCACCGCCGGAGGGGCGTGCATCACCATCGAGGGCGGCAACATCACCGTGGAATGCCCGGGGACGCTGACGGTGAAGGCGGGGACGAAGAGTTTTGAGGGGCCGCAGAGCGTTGGATACCGGCTGCCGGCATTGCCCAAGGCCGCGATGAAGCCCAAGAAGTTGGACTTCGACCTTTTGCTCACGGCAACACCCGGCGTTGACGCCTTGCCGTTGGCTGAACTTCCCTGGGCGGTGGTGAGATCGGGCGGCAGCGGACGCGATCGCATCATGGCGTCCGGCAGGACCGACGCCGCAGGCAAGATGACGATGACGCCCATGCAAGCCTTACGGCTGTCGGTGGCGGCCGCCAAGTGGCCTAACCACCTCCAACTGGTGGCACCCGGTATCAAGCGGCCCTTTCAGGTCCACACCGAGGACCCTGGCTGGACAGAGGAAACCAAGAATCTTCATGCATTGGCTGCGCTCGACTTTGCCGACCTGCCAGGGCACAGCTTGAGTGCAGAGGACACGCGTTACGAACTCGTTCGGGCGGCTGAGGCCACGGGGTCGGGCACGTCGTTTCAGCACTACCAAAACATTCAGTGAGGCCGCGAAATGTCCGGGCAGATGGAAACACCCAACAACACGATGGCGAATGTGGCCACAAGCGAGGGCAAGGTCTGCGGTCTGGCGGCCAGTCAGGCCGACGCCTACCGCCAGGACCTACGTGACAAAGCTCCATTTGCACCCCTGCGGCAAGGCAACCAGGTCAAGACCTTCACCACGGGTAAGGAGTATTTCTCGACGCTCCTGGCGGCGATGCGTAAAGCCCGCAAGTGCATTTTCATTGCAGGCTGGCAAGTCAACTGGGACGTGGACCTTGAGCCCGGCGTGCGTCTGATTGATGTGCTCCATGAGCGGGTCAGCAGCTCCCCCGACTTTCGGGTCTATGTCATGCCTTGGATGTCCCCCAAGGTAGCGGTCAACACGGGTGATCTGGACACGATGCTAGCCATCTTCCAGCTCAATGCAGGACGGCCACACATTCAGGCCATGTGTTGCCCTGCGGGCTCACAAAACGATCACGAGGGTGTCGAGGCAGGGTTCTTCAGTCACCATCAAAAGCTGGTAGTCATCGATAACGAGATCGCCTACGTGGGCGGCATCGATCTGGCCTACGGTCGCCGCGACGACAACAGCTTCTCGCTGGATCCATCGGGCTTGCGCTACAACGAACGGTACAACCCGGGCATCCCCAAACTACGGCAACTCAGCAGTCATGACCCCCAGTGCCTGTCCGTGACCGATTTGCTGATGGCCACCTTGACATCCGTGTCATGGATGACCGGCGGTGACAGTGACCTTGATGCCATCGAACGCAAGGTCAGGGGGCTCGTTGATGCTGCCGACAGAACGTTCCTGCGGGCGATTGAGCTGGCCAAGAAGGAAGCGCGGGCCGTTGCGGATGGCTTCGTCTATGTGGGGAAACAGACCGCTGGCGTTGCCAAAGCCAGCGCTGAAGCCGCTGGCGACCTCATCAAGTCCGGGGCCAATGCATCGGCAGATCTCGTCATCGATGCGGCGTCCAGCATCAGCGAACAATGTGCCGCTGCAGGGGTCTTGGATCTTCAAGGTGCAACCGCTCGCTTGGCCATGCCAGCAGATGCCAATACCGGGCTGGCTAAAGACATCCAGCGCGCCGAGATTGGTGCTCGGCAAGCGTGGAACAACGCCGTAGACGCAGTCAGCCTGCTGCACGACTATGTCAAACCAGCCATGCGATTGAAGGTGTCGCAGCGCCCTTCGAACGTGGCAACCAGATGGGCCGATGCAGAGCGCAGTGCCGTTGGATCCTACAACGCGGTGATACAAGGTGCTGCAGGGGCCGCGAGCAAGGTCGATGCCGCCGGCAACAAGTCGCTTGAGGCCTGCGTCGAACTCGCGCCTGCCACACGCAGGGGTGTTAGAGCCGCCAAGCAGACCACACGCTCAGCCATTGACGGCACGAAGGCGATGGCAAGTGAAGTCGGTGGTGAGATCAAGAGCGCCACCGTCTCGGTCGTCACGACAGCAGCGCGCATCAACGTATTGCAGGGGCTCGTCCTGACTCAGTTGCAGTTCTCTCGCCAACTGATCAACAACGCACTGGCATGGATCGGCCCCAAGTCTGACGCCGCGCTGATGGACATCGTGAGCAGCGAGCACATCAAACCCCAAGACGTCCAGAACCTGATCGATGCGCTCAAACGCCTGCTCAAGCTCGTTTACCTCATGCAGTTGGCCGTCAACTGGACACATGTGAATCGTCACGAGCAGTTGCTCAATCCCTCGGTCAAGGCCGCGCCTGTGGGCGGAGCCTTCCTTGATGACCTTCAGCCACGCCAACCTTGGCAAGACGTTCATTGCGAGATCAGAGGTCCATCGGTCTACGATGTGGCGATGAATTTCATCGGACGATGGAACGCTAATCAGAAAAGCTATCTCTCGGACGACACTTTGGGCGATGCTGGCTCACTGGTGGGGTCGCTCTTCGGTGCAGTAGCTACCCGAGGCAGCTTGGTCGGTCGATTCGCTGGCGGGTACGCTGGTCGCAAGTTCGCCGAGCCGTTGGCAGGCAAAGTCCAAAGTGCTGTTTTCATCGAAAATGACCTGATCCCGACCGAGCCGTCGCCCACGACCAACGAGGCGCCGAGGGGTGTGGCCGTGCGCGTGCTCCGAAGCGCGGCCAAGAAGTTGGTTGAGCAAGAGTCAGCCGCGGCACCCAAAGGCCGCAAGCCCAAGATCATCCAGCGCCAGAATGAAATCGAAACGCAGATGGTCAACTTGATCCGGGGCGCGACGGATTTCATTTACATCGAGAACCAATTTTTCCAGAGCGACTTTGGCAAGCCGTCGATTGATGTGTTTGGCCCCGAAGGTGAAAGAACGCTGTCGGCACCCATGCGGTACTTGATGAGGCAGCGAGGCAATCGAATGACCTCTGCCCTGACCATGCTGGGGTTGAAGGACCAGAAGGCGCCTGCATTGCCACGCAACAAGATCTGTCTTGCCCTGGGCGAGCGCATTGCGGAGGCCATACGCTACGGCCATCCATTTCATGTGTATCTGGTTCTGCCAGAGCACCCGGAAGGGCGCCTCGATGACATCACCATCATGGGGCAGATCCACTGGACCATGCAGAGCCTGGTGTTTGGCGAACTGAGCCTGGTCAACCGAGTAAGGCAGGCAATCTGGGCCAAGGCGAACTGCACGAATATTTATTGCGACGATGAGTGGCGGGCGGCGTTGGTGAAGTCTCGCGCCCATACAGATGGTGAAGCCGGCTTCGAGGGCATCACGTGGACTAAGTGGAGTACTTATCTTACATTGCTGAATATGCGCAACTGCCAGGCGCTAAAGAGCGCCAAGGGCCGACGCGTGTGCACGGAACAGATTTATGTTCATAGCAAGCTGTTGATCGTGGATGATCGCCATGTGATCATGGGCAGCGCAAACATCAACGATCGAAGCTTGGATGGCGGTAGAGATTCAGAGATCGCTGTCATGCTGATGGATACCGAGCTTGTAAAAGCGCCTCTGCGTGACAAGGAAGTCTATGTCACACCACTTGCAAGGGATCTTCGGATGAGATTGTGGCGAAAACACTTTGCGTTTGATGGTGGCAATGACGTGGTGGGGTCTGCCGAGGAAAGGTTGGGCGGGCTGATAGAGCGTCCAGCTTCGAGCGAGACCATTGCGGCCATCAGAAGTATTGCTGTGGGTAATGCGGTCGCATATCAATCGGCGTTCGATTTTATTCCTCGAAGTGACTTTCCAAGGGGCACGGGAAGCGGGATCTGGCCTCCGTTGCGTGGATCGGCCGGCGGCAGCGATGTGGGCTTATCGCTTGTGTTTGATTCGCAAAAAAGAATGCCGTTCAGCTTGGATTACTGGAGCGCCTCGCGTGAGAATTCATTGGTCAAAGATGTGATGGGCTATTTGTTGGCGCTGCCCATTTTTTGGACGGGCGGTGAAAATAATCACCCCACTGGGATGAGTGTGAAGGTGCTGACAAAGGCGCCAGCTATTGTGCAAAGTGCGACTCATGGGTAAACAGTTTTATTTTCTTAACTTTGAGCGGTGTGTTCATTTTGCCTATTTTGGTGTGGTGGCTATGGCTTTGCCGCTTGCGGCCTGCGGGGAAATAGGTGGCCGTCCCGTCAATGAATTGCAGCATGGTTATGTATGTGTTGATCGCTTTGTTGTGGATTTGTTCGGGTCAGTCGATGTCGGTGGTGCTGTTATTGGGTGGAAGAAGGGGGTTGTAATTGATGGTATCAAAGGGGTATCCGCCTCCGGTGTTTCTTGGGGTGGCGTCGGGGTAAGTGAGAGTCTGGAAGCGGATTCGAACGCCTTTTTGGAAACGAAGTATCAAGCCAAGCGGGTTGTAGGTTTTATTGGTCACGCCCAAGATTGGTTGGACGTTGGCTTGAAAGAGCGCCGCAAATTCGCTGAAGGTTTTCTGAAATCAAGCGATCCCAGGTCCGTCGCCGCAGGCCACGAGTCGCTGGCCCTCCTTCAGAAGGAGGAGGAACGTGTCAAACATGACATCAAGGTGTCTGGCGAGGCCGTTCTCAAGGACGCCGGAGCATTTGCCTACAGACACCCGGATGGGTTTGTCGCTGGTTATCTGAGCGAGTTCGACAAGCGGGTTCGCGTCTTTGAGGGCGCAGTCCCCAAAGATGCCCCTGACAACGCACAGGCCGCGGCGATGATGTACGAACAGCTGCGCTCGGTGTACAGGGAGCTGCCACCCGGCGAAGTGCCGCAAGGTCACGGTTATTGCACAGGCCATGGATTCATCAAGGAATCGGCCGATCAGGTGCAATGGAGAACGCGGTTTCACCTGCCGTACCGAAGCCTCAATCACCCGAACCTGATCATCACCTTCGAGATCGAGGGGCGCGACAAACAAGCGGCGCCCACGGGCGACATCCGCAAGGCCGACAACCCCAACAGCATCACGCTGCAAGATATCGGCGACATGAAAGGCTGGGGCGCCTTGGGCATGCTGGCCGGCATGGCCGAGATCAAGCGCACGCACGGGCCTGAGTACCTCGACATTGCTGGCCAGAAGGGCCGCATCATTGGACGCGAGTACAAGCCAGATTCGGGGGCGGGTGCGGCTTACGAATTCGAGGCCGAGGTCTTGGGGGTACCGGGGCAAATCGACAAGCCGGCCATGCGCATCACGATGGCGGCAGCCTTGCCCGACCCTGATCCGCTTCCTGCCGGTGAGGTCGCTCGCCGACCTGCGCTCAAGGGCACCAAGCCCCCGCCGTTCAAAGAAGGCCTTGACTACTTCCGCAAGGTGTTGCTCTCGATGCGGCCCCGACCGGTGGTCGACGAGGCCGCCACCGCAAGGAGCGCTGCCAATGCACCGTGATGGCCTGCAGCGGGGCGGGTTGACCACCCGTGGACGCGCTCGCATGACCGGTGCGTGCCGCGCTGCATGGACCCGTTCGCAGTCCGTGGGCCATGGCCGCGTGGCCGCGGTGTTGTCGCTGGTGGTGCTCACGGCATGTCAGGCCAGGCCGCCCGGGTTTGACGCGGTGTCGGAGATTTCGGCGGACCTGCAGCAGCAACTGGCGTTCACCTGCACGCATGAATCGGCCCGGATCCCGCCGCGTGATCCAGAAGCCGAGCAACTGTACAAACACGCGCGTTGGCTGGCCCGGCAGAACATCCTCAAGGAAGATCCGGCCGCCTACCCGCCCATCGAGCGCTTGCTGCGGATCGCGACCGCGTTGGGTCATGATCGGGCCAACATCGAGCTGCGCGACATGCTCGACAAAGGGCGGGCGCAGAGTGCCGGTTCGGGTCGTGAACGCATGGACCTGGTCCAGGACCTGATCGACCGGGGGATCCCCGCCGGCTATTACGACATGGGGTGGTATCTGGAGAATGGCTTTGGGGTGAAGCGCGACGTGGAGCTGGCGTTCAAGTACTACCGCAAGGCTGCAGACCTGGGCAGCCCGGAGGGGCAGTACCTTGTCGGCGCAAGGCTGGTCGACGTTACGAAAAATGGCAAGGAGATTGCGGCCATTGGCTGGTCAATGTATCGCTGCGCAGCTGATCAGCAGCATTTCGAAGCGGCCGAGGGCTATGCGATACACGCGAAGAACAACGGTAACCCTGGGGAAGGGCGAAAGTATTTCCTGATATCGGTGGCACAGGGGAATGCAGCGGCTGCCATGCGCTTTGCAGATGCATTCACGATCAAGGACCATGCAGATCCGATCTGGGGGCTGGCCTTCGTGCCGGATCCTGCACGTGAACAGAGGTTTAGGCAGATTTTTGATTTTCTTGCTGCTTACTCCTACCTCAACCCCAAGGTTCCCGAGATCAACGAGATCGTCCCCCCGCCGCCCGCCCAATTGCCCCCGTGGGATGGCACGTTCAAGTGGCTGGAGGCCCACAAAGCCAATGTGCCGCCGCCTTTGCCGAGCGAGGCCCGTATCCAGGCAATGGCCAGGTCCAAGGGACTCGATCCGGAAACCGGGTGGCGGTTGAAGTTGGACGGCTAGTTGCCTCTTTCACGTCAAATCCGGGAGGCTTGCATACTCGGCCCGTGCAGATTCTGGGCCTTGAGTGGAAGTCATCTTGCAAAAATTCATGATTGGTTTACAGGGAGGTCGCATGGCATACGTCCATGGTGGTGAAAATATGAGGTGGTCGCCCAACGTTCAGGCACGCATTCTTGCAAACACCAACGAGCACATCGAGTTTTGTCGGCTTTGGTGAGTGCGATTTCTCTCTTGGCTTTGGTCGGGTGTGGCTATAAAGACGGCGAATTGATATCCAGTCTTTGGTCTGCAATGGGTGCGGATCAGCAGGATGTTCACTATTACGATGTGTGCAGTTACGCCTACACAAAACGCATGATCTTCGAGGTCAAGTTGAACGGGGTCGAGGTTGGTGCCGGTGGTGGTGGGTTGGTCACAAGCGTTGCTGTACCAAGCGGCCATCAGGTGGTGACGTGGAGAGATGCTGGTACTGGCGAAACCTTTCGAGCAAAGAACAAGCTGTTTCTAGAAAGGCCTGCGGAGGGGATGAAGTCTTTGGGGGTGCACATTTACGCGGATGGCACCGTTGAACTGAAGCCTGAGATGTATTGGCCCGATATGACTGATCGCGGGGTGAGGGAATTGGAAGCGAATGAAGTTGATGGTGATTGATGGCTGCTTGGCCGGGTTGCGGGGGGGGCGGCCTGCGGGCATGAACGTCAAAATGGGCCTTGAATGGTCACGCTGGAACAGTGTGCGACTTATGAGAAATTTTTACAGAGCCTTTTGCTTCATGGTGAGGCGAATCTGTCATTTGTTGGGGGCGGTGGTTGCTTTTGTGTCGCTTGCCGCTTGCGGAAAGGCAAGCGACCGTCCCGCCAATGAAATTCTGCGTGGTAGTGTATGCGTTGATCGGTTTTTGGTGGATATTCCTGGTGTTGTTCAGGTTGGTGATGGGTATGTTGGCTACAAGCGGGGAATAACGATCGACGGCATTTCTGATTATGGGGTGTCGGGGGTTTGTTGGGGAGGGTTATCTTTTTTTGAGAGCAAGCCGTCTGATGGGTTCGGTGTGAAAAAGGTGTTGGATGAATCTCGGGGTGCTTTGGATTTTATTGGGGGGGCTCGGAGTTGGTTAAATAATGGGATGATTGACGAGATCGGTTATGCCCAAAGGCGGTTGAAGTCGAAGGATTCGGCCGTTGTGGAGGCGGCCAAAAAACATCTTCTTGATATTCGCGAGGAAGAGGGGCGTGTTAGAAGATCCATTAAAGTTTCTGGCGAGGTCAAGACGAAAGATGCCGACTCTTTTGCTATTAGATATGGAAATGATTTCTTGGTTGGCTACCTGAGTCCGATCGATAAACGTATTCGAGTGATTCAGGGTGTGCTCTCAGATGACGCACCCGACAATGCACAGGCCGCGGCGATGATGTACGAACAGCTGCGGTCGGTGTACAGGGAGCTGCCACCCGGCGAAGTGCCGCAAGGTCACGGTTATTGCACAGGCCATGGATTCATCAAGGAATCTGCCGATCAGGTGCAATGGAGAACGCGGTTTCACCTGCCGTACCGGAGTCTCAATCACCCGAACCTGATCATCACCTTCGAGATCCAGGGGCGCGACAAACAAGCGGCGCCCACGGGCGACATCCGCCAGGCCGACAACCCCAACAGCATCACGCTGCAGGACATCCGTGACATGAAAGGCTGGGGCGCCTTGGGCATGCTGGCCGGCATGGCCGAGATCAAGCGCACGTACGGGCCGGAGTACCTCGACATCGCCGGCCAGAAGGGGCGCATCATTGGTCGCGAGTACAAGCCAGATTCGGGGGCGGGTGCGGCTTACGAATTCGAGGCCGAGGTCTTGGGGGTTCCGGGGCAAATCGACAAGCCGGCCATGCGCATCACGATGGCGGCAGCCTTGCCCGACCCTGACCCGCTCCCTGCCGGGGAGGTCGCTCGCCGACCTGCGCTCAAGGGCACCAAGCCCCCGCCGTTCAAAGTAGGCCTTGACTACTTCCGCAAGGTGTTGCTCTCGATGCGGCCCCGACCGGTGGTCGACGAGACCGCCACCGCAAGGAGCGCTGCCAATGCACCGTGATGGCCTAGAGCGGGGCGGGTTGAGCACCTGTGGACGCGATCGCATGAGCGGTGCGACCCGCGCAGTGACTCGTTCGCAGTCCGTGGGCCATGGCCGCGTGGCCGCGGTGTTTTCGCTGGTGGTGCTCACGGCATGTCAGGCCAGGCCGCCGGGGTTTGACGCGGTGTCGGGGATCTCGGCGGACATCCAGCAGCAACGGGCATTCACCTGCACGCACGAATCGGCGCGGATTCCGCCGCGAGATCCAGAAGCCGAGCAACTGTACAAACACGCGCGTTGGCTGGCCAGGCAGAACATCCTCAAGGAGGACCCAGCTGCCTACCCGCCCATCGAGCGCTTGCTGCGGATCGCGACCGCGTTGGGCCATGATCGGGCCAACATCGAGCTGCGCGACATGCTCGACAAAGGGCAGGTGCAGAGTGCCGATCCGGGCCGTGAGCGCATGGATCTGGTCCAGGACCTGATCGACCGGGGGATCCCCGCCGGCTATTACGACATGGGGTGGTATCTGGAGAACGGCTTTGGGGTGAAGCGCGACGTGGAGCTGGCGTTCAGGTACTACCGCAAGGCCGCAGACCTGGGCAGCCCGGAGGGCCAGTACCTTGTTGGCGACAGGTTGTCGGACATGTCGAAGAACGGCAAGGCCATTGCGTCCATTGGGTGGGCCATGTACCGCTGTGCGGCCGATCAGTTGCACTCGGATGCAGCCCTTGAGTTTGCGATTCATCAGCGAAGCTCAGGTGCGCCTGCGGATGGGTTCAAGTACTTCCAGGCGGCAGCTTCCGCAGGGGAAGCTATGGCCGCGTCAAGCCTGGCTGATGCGTTCTCCATCAAAGATCATGCAGACCCAATCTGGGGTCTCGGCATGGCACCGGATCCTGCGAGAGAAGCCCGCTACAAGCGAATCACCGAATTCCTGTCCGCCTATTCCTACCTCAACCCCAAAGTCCCCGAGATCAACGAGATCGTCCCCCCGCCGCCTGCCAAGCTACCCGCCTGGGATGGCAAGTTCAAGTGGCAGGAAGAGCACGTGGCCAACATACCGCCGCCGTTGCCGAGCGAGGCCCGCATCGAGAAAATGGCCAGGTCCAAAGGACTCGATTCGAAATCCGGGCGACGGCTGAAGCCAGTCGTGTAGCCGCTTTCTGCTTGGACCGCATTCAGGATGATTGCTTCGAAAACGCTGATCAGGTTAGGGTGGTTTGCCCTTCTATCGGTATGGTCGTTTCAGGCGTGTGGCGTTGCCGAGGGGCCCGCAACGATGGCAGGGCGACTGGAATGCGTCGGCCGCCTTCAAGTTCGATTGCCTGGCGATGCCGATGTGGCTGCCTTGTCGTTTGAAAGAATGCGGAGGTATGTCAAAGCGCCGGGAGTTGTGAGCGGGATGACATTCCCCGGTGACATCTCTGCCCCACGAGCCAGTGGGTTCATGGTCTCTCATCCCCTGACAGCCAGTCAGAGCGCCGCCTTGTTGTCCGAGGCCAAGGCGCAGGCCAAGGACGTGTTCCTTCAAAGCGCACGTCGTCTACGTGAACAGAAGGTCAAAGAGGCGGACGTCGTGGCGTTGCAGCCCCCGTTCGATGCCTCGACGATGGTCGGATGGCAAAGTGGCGGCGACCGACTTCTTGTCTACCGGTTTGTTGGCGACAACTTGATCAAGTGGCGAGGTGGAAGGCGCAACGCGCAGTCCATCTTGAATGCCCGTCCGCGCGCCGTCTTTGAGGTGCCCCGGGAAACCGGCTTGTGCCTGCCTTATGTCTTCATGCCCGATGACGGCAAGACCGCCCGGGCCTTGAGCATGAGCTACCGGCTCAAAGATCACCCAGACATTCAGGTCACACTGACGGATGCCTCGGCGTTCGACCCACGGGATCTGTTTGCGTTTGGCGCCATGAGCGAGCAGGAGGTCAAGCACCGCAACAAGCAGGCCGAGCCAGAGGCTGAGATTGCAGGTTTTTGGCATCAGGCCTTGAACGCCGCCCGCAAGTACGAATCGCAATGGAAGCTCCCATCGACCACGCGATCGGTGACCTTGGCGGGCTATGAGGGACGGCAATCTTTCGTGCAGTTGACCATGGATGACGGCACGCGGAACCACGGCTACTACGCAGTCGTTCGGGGCAATCCGGCTGCGGCCGATGACACGCCCGATCTGCGTCTGCACGTCGCTCAGGATGTGCGGCTGGCGCAGGGCAAGCCGCCGCTGACCAAAGAGCAGCTCATCGAGATGGCGCAGGCGATCGCCCAGAGCGTGGAGCGTCGACCCACGGTGGGCCAGCAGAGCGCGGGCACCTGTTCCGGACCGGCTTGCCAAGTCTCGGTATCACGTCCTTTGGGTATGACGTGGCCGCCGACAGATCGTCAAGCGGGTGGGGAATTTTGAACGACCATGACCAGGGGTGACCGCATGACTGGTGAGAGCCGCGCAATGGCCCGTTCGCAGCCCGTGGGCCATGGCCGCGTGGCCGCCGTGTTGTCGCTGGTGGTGCTCACGGCATGTCAGGCCAGGCCGCCGGGGTTTGACGCGGTGTCGGGGATTTCGGCGGACCTGCAGCAGCAATTGGCGTTCACCTGCACGCATGAATCGGCCCGGATCCCGCCGCGTGATCCAGAAGCCGAGCAACTGTACAAACACGCGCGTTGGCTGGCCCGGCAGAACATCCTCAAGGACGATCCAGCCGCCTACCCGCCCATCGAGCGCTTGCTGCGGATCGCGACCGCGTTGGGTCATGATCGGGCCAACATCGAGCTGCGCGACATGCTCGACAAAGGGCGGGCGCAGAGTGCCGGTTCGGGTCGTGAAC
>Ga0255182_1000884_pt1 | contig 17449 bp, 11 predicted proteins | sample Atl_UVDOM_RepA_8_FD_188420 | JGI IMG/M metagenome (GOLD analysis project Ga0255182, IMG submission 188420) | Freshwater microbial communities from Altamaha River, Georgia, United States - Atl_UVDOM_RepA_8d | ecosystem: Environmental > Aquatic > Freshwater > River | place: USA: Georgia...
CCAGGCCCGCTCGTGCATCTTCATCTATCTCGAAGGTGCCCCCAGCCAGATCGACCTGTTCGATCCCAAGCCAAAACTCAACGAGCTCGATGGACAGGCCCTGCCCGAGTCACTGACCGCCAATGTCCGGTTTGCCTTTCTGCAGAAGGAGACCGCCCGGCTGATGGGCTCACCCCGGAAGTTTCAGCCGCATGGCGAATGCGGGATGGCGCTTTCCGATCTGCTGCCCCACCTCGCCGGCCGGGTCGATGACATCGCCCTGATCCGGTCGATGCACACCGAGGCGTTCAATCATCATCCAGGGCAGTTGCTGCTCAACACCGGGTCGCAGATGTTCGGCCGCCCCAGCGTCGGTTCGTGGCTGGCGTACGGACTCGGTTCCGAGAGCGAAAACCTGCCGGCCTACGTGGTGCTGACCGCCGGCCGGGGGACCAGCGGGGGAACCTCCAACTGGGGAAGTGGTTTCCTGCCGTCGAACTATGCGGGGGTGTTGTTCCGCAACCAGGGAGAACCGGTCCTCAACCTCGCGAATCCCCCGGGCATCACACCGGCCCTGCAGGCCGAGTCGATCGCCGGTCTGACGGAACTCAACCGCCAGAGGCAGGCGACCCTGCACGATCCCGAGATTGCAAGCCGGATCTCGGCCTACGAACTGGCCTTCCGGATGCAGTCGGCCGCCCCCGAATTGATCGATCTCTCGGGCGAGACAGCGGCCACCCAGGAGATGTACGGGTTGGGCCGGCCCGAACCCGACCTGGGGAACTGGCGTGGCGGCCCCAAGGGCTGCTTCGAGGCATTTTCCCGCAACTGTCTGCTGGCGCGGCGACTGGTTGAACGGGGCGTCCGGTTCGTCAACCTCGTGCATGCCTCGTGGGATCACCACAGCGATCTCGACCGGCAACTCACCCTCAGCACGCAGATGGCCGACCAGCCGGTCGCCGCCCTGCTGGCCGACCTGCGACAACGGGGCCTGCTCGACACCACGCTGGTGGTCTGGGCGAGCGAGTTCGGGCGGACCCCCCTCGGCGAGAACCGCAAGGGTTACGAGAAAGTCACCGGCCGCGACCATCACCCCTTCGCCTTCAGCCTGTGGTGTGCCGGCGGGGGCATACGGGGCGGGCAGGTCATCGGCGAGACCGATGAAATCGGCTGGAACATCACCCGCGATCCGGTGCACGTGCACGACCTGCAGGCGACCCTGATGCACCTGTTTGGCATCGATCACCGGCAACTCACCTACCGCCACCAGGGGCGCGATTTCCGCCTGACCGACGTCGGCGGGAATCTGGTTCCCCAACTGCTGAACGCGCCCGGCTGATCGGCCCGGGTCGGCCGGCCGCTTGCGGGCCGGGGGCTCAGCTTCCCTTCCCTTCGAGGGTCGACCAGTCGACCAGCTCGATGGCGGGCTTGAGGATCTGCGAGAATCCGGCGCGCTGGATGGTGCGGATTCCCTTGCCGCCGCGGGAGGTCAATTCGTACTTCTGCTGGCCGAAGACCAGTTCTTTGTCGCCGGTCGACAGCACCCGCAGGCAGTCACTGGGACGCGACAGCAGAGCCGCACCAAGAATGGTGTCGTCGTCGGCAATGCGGATGCCGCGCACTCCCTTGCCAGCCCCCGACAAGACCGGCACCTCGTCGATCGCGAAGTGCAGGATGCGGGCCTGGGCCGACGCCAGGAACATCGAGGTCGCCTCGCGCTGCAGGTCGACAAACACCACCTTGTCGCCCGGTTGCAGCCGGCAGTACTTGCGTCCCGCCTTGGTCGAGGCGGAACGGAACGGCGCGAGCGGCACCCGCAGCACATTCCCCCGGGCGGTCGCCACGACGATGTACGGAGAGGGCTGTTCCTGCCCCTTCTGGGCCTTGTCTTCGGGAGTGAAGCGTCCATCGGTCGTGAGTGCCGCGACGATGGCGACACCATCCCCCATCTTGATGGACTTCGAGAGGGGTTCGCCATACCCCGACGAGGCGGGAATCTGGTCGATCCGCAGGGTGTAGGCGATCCCCTCGCTTGAGAAGAAGACCGCATGGTCGAGCGTGCTGCCGGGAATGACCGTCAGCACCGAATCTCCCTCGCGCACGCGGGTGCTGTCGACGTTCGCGAGCCGCCCCACGCGCTTGACCCAGCCCTCGCGGGTCAACACGACATTCGTGTTCTCGCGGATGATGTAGGCCTCGGGATTGAACTCGGTGATCTCTTCGCTCGAACCGAGGGCCGACCGTCGCTTGTCGGCGAACTTCTCCGACAGTTCGCGCAGCTCGGTCTCAACCACCTTCCACAGCCGTTTGTTCGAGGCGAGAGTCGCCTCGATGTCGGCCGCCAGCGCCTTTTTCTCGCGCAGTTCACGCAGGATGTCGTTGATCTCGAGCTGCGAGATCTTGTAGAGCATCATCTCGAGAATGGCGTTGGTCTGCTCGGCATCGAGGGGGAAGGCCGCCATGAGCTTGGTCGCCGCGTCGGCCTTGCCATTGCTGTTGCGGATGATCTTGATGGCCTTGTCGAGCCCATCGAAGATGATCTTGAAGCCGTTGAGAATGTGGATGCGCTTCCGCAGTTGCCGGAGCTGGAACTCGAACCGGCGCTTGACGACGTCGAACCGGAAGTCGAGAAAGGCCAGCAGCATGTCGGGCAGAGCCATCCGCTGCGGGGTGAGCGTTCCATGTTCGTCCGGGACCAGGCAGGTGGCGTTGTAGCCGAAGTTCTGCTCGAGCGCCGTGTGCCGGTAGAGGTACGCCATGACCGCCGCGGGGTCAGCCCCCGGCTTCAGCTTCAGCACCAGCCTCAACCCGTTGTCGCGGTCGGTCTGGTCCGAGCAGTCGATCAGCTGCGGCAGCTTGCGCGAGGCGACGATTTCGCCGACCACCGACATGAGGGGCCCGGTCTCCACCCCATAGGGAACCGAGGTGACCACGATCTGATCGGGCACCTCTTTGCGTTTCTCGCGATCGGGCTGCCACTCGGCCCGCACCTTGATCGAGCCGCGCCCCTCCTCATAAATGGTGCGCAGGTCGCGCCGCGATGTGACGATGCGTCCCCCGAGGGGAAAGTCGGGCCCCTTGATGAACTTCATCAGATGCGCCACGGTCGCCGTGCGGTCACCAATCAGGTGAATGCAGGCGTCGATGACCTCGCCCAGGTTGTGGGGGGGAATGCTCGTGGCCATCCCCACGGCAATCCCCTGCGCGCCGTTGACCAGCAGGTTGGGGTAGCGTGCCGGGAGGACCACCGGCTCTTCCCGCTGCGCATCGTAGGTGGGACGGTAGTTGACCGTTTCGAACCGCAGCTCGCTCATCAGTTCGCCGGCGAGGGCGGTGAGCCGGGCTTCGGGGTAGCGGGCGGCGGCGGCGGGCAGACCCATCACCGATCCGAAGTTGCCCCAGCCATCGACGAGGGGATAGCGCAGGCTGAAATCCTGCGCCATGCGGACGAGCGCCTCGTAGCAGGCGACGTCTCCGTGCGGGTGGAAGTTGCCGGTTGTCTCGCCGCAGATCTTCATGCACTTGGCATAGCGGCCGTCGAAGGTCAGTCCGAGCGAGTCGAACATGGCGTACAACAACCGCCGCTGCACCGGCTTCAGCCCGTCGCGCACGTCGGGCAGCGCCCGGGCCGTGATGACAGACAGGGCGTAGTTGAGGTACCGCCGACGGGATTCCTGGCTGATCGAGACGTACTGCGTACGGTCTCCATCGGTCAGGCCCCCCTGGCGTTCGGGGAACTCGGGTGTCGTATCCTGCGACTCAGCCATGATCTGTACAAATCTCCAATCCGGGGCGCGGCAAACTGTAGCGATTACAGCACCTGCTCTCAAGCTGCCGATTCTGCCCGCGACACCGGTTGCTCTGATCAAGACCGGCGGCGTTCCGTTCGTAACGCCTGTGCTGCCCACCCATTGGGAAAAAAGCGTTTCCCGGGCATTCCGGGCCCTTCGTGACTGATTGATCTCCCGGGAGAAGGCCGAATTTTGATGCAGGCTGGCACATCGCGTCGCCAGCACGGATTCCAGGGCGTTGCCCCCCACCACGGCGGGGTACGCGGGCTTCCAAGGAAGGATTTCCCATGAAACGTTTGCTGCTGTCGGCGGTTGCCGTCTGCCTGGCCTGCTCGGCCACGGGCACCCAGGCCCAGGAAGAACTCACCCCTCCGGCGAGCCCCGCGATTGACGCGGCGCTCTATCCGTCACCCCGGCCAGACATCCCGGCCGAAGTGGGTTGGACGATGATCTCCAATCCCGCCTTTCACCCGTACGAGATGACCTACGCCCACTCGTACAAGGCGCTCTATCCCCCGTACTACTACAAGAACTGCCACGGGCTCTCGTGCCTGCCCCTGGTTCCGAAGCCTCACCTGGTCGGGACGGAAGTCCGCGTGAAGTATCACAGCCATTACAAGCTGGGGTCGGGCTTCTGGTTCCGTCAACCCAAGATCCACTACCACAACAACCAGAGCCATGATTGGTACAAGGGCTCGGGGTGGTGGAAGTAACCCCGGCCCACCTCCTCTCAGGATGAGAACATGATCAAGAATTCGTGGACCATGGGACAGACGGCTCTCGCCATCAGCCTGTTCCTGTCGATCGGAGGCCCAGCCCTGCGGGCCGATGATGTGCGCCTGGTCGACTGCCAGAACGATGGCGGCGCCAATGGTGGTGCCCATCGCTCCGGAGTCCGCTCCGGGATGATCGATCCAACCCTCGGGTTGGGCGATTGCGATACCTGCAATGGTGGAGCGGCACAGCGCGGTTACGGCCGGCATGGCGCCGGTTGCCCGTGCGACGGTTGCCGGGGTCGGGGCGGTTACGGCCGTCACGGCCGCGGAGGTTACGTCGACAACCTCTACGCCCAGGGTTACGGCCGCCACGGTGCCGGGGTCGGTGCCGATGGCTGCCCCACCTGCCGCCACGGTCACCACGGTGCCCATGGCGACTGCGACGCCTGTCGCGGTGGCCGCGGTGCCTACGGTGCCGGCCATGGAGGTGCGGGTGACGGCTGCGACCAGTGCCGGGGAACCCGCTGTGCCGGCGGGGGCTGCCTGGGTGGCGGTTGCTACCGCCCGGTCGCGGGCTGGTACCGCGATCCGCGTGACTCCGAGGTCTACTCGGCAGTCGGATACAACGTCCCGGTGGCCGTCCCTCTTCCCCCGGTTGTGAAGTACCAGTACCAGTACGGCTGGGGACTTCCCGCCAGCCGGCTCACCCGGGTGGTCAACAGCTACCAGCGCTACTACCCTTATGAGCAGTTCACCCAAAAGGGTGGCCGGATTCCCGGCGGCCCCCCGGTGATCTACCAGCCGACCGACACGACCCAGCAGGGTTTCTACTCGGTCCATGCCCCCCGCTGGGTTCCGGTCAAGCGGGTCAACAGCATCGGCTACTACTACGGGCGGTAACGCCCTCATTCGACTCGCGTGCGACGGCTCTCCCGGGTTCGCTGAACTGTCCCGGGTGAGCAGGCGAGCCCTGTCAAAGGATCGCGACACGACCCGGCTGTCTTTCTGGACAGCCGGGTCGCTGTATTTTGATCCCCCTGGTCTCCGCGTTGGCTCGAAGACACAGGTCGGCCCAGCACCAAACCCAGAATCAAAACAGTGCGTTGCACTCGGGCCGTGCACCAGCGCTGTTGACCGGCGCTGCGAATCCACGCCAGCCCGCGACTGTCGCATCCGGTTGCAAACGGGCAGCGGGACCTGCTTCTCAGAGGACGGGGGCGAACAGCAGCAGGGTCTGTTCGCACAGGATCTGCCACCGACCCCGTTCGCGGAAAGTTGCCAGGTCGATGCGGCGGGCGTCGCGCAGGTCGTCGGCGAACTGCTCTTCCAGATCGCGCGCGAGCCGCGGGCCGTAAATGGCGACCGCCACCTCGAAGTTCAGCAGCAGGCTGCGGTAATCGAAGTTGGGTGAACCGACCAGCGACCAGGCTCCGTCGATCGTCAGTGTCTTCGAGTGCAGCGGCCCTTTCTGATACTCGTAGATCTGCACCCCCGCCCGCAGCAGCCTCTCGTACCAGGCGCGTCCCGCCACGACCATCCACTGGTGGTCGGCCACCCCCGGCACCAGCAGACGCACCTGCACCCCGCGCAGCGCCGCCGTCTCGAGGGCCGTCGCGAGGGCCGGGGTCGGAATGAAATACGACGTCGCGAGGGTGATCCGCTGCTGCGCCTCGTTGAGGGCGGAAAAAAACAGGGTCTGGAACGTATCGTGATCGCCGTCGGGCCCGCCGGGTATCACCTGCGCCACCACGTCGCCCGCCTCGAGTGCCGGGGGATGCCAGCGGGGATGGGTCAGCGCCTCGCCTGTGGCGAAATACCAGTCCTCGGCAAACACCTGCTGCAGTTGGCTCACCGCCGGACCGCGCAGCCGCAGGTGGGTGTCGCGCCAGAACCCCAGGCGGGGGTCGCGCCCCAGGTATTCATCACCGATGTTCATCCCCCCGGTGAAGCCGACGACCCCATCGACCACCACGATCTTGCGGTGGTTCCGAAGGTTGATCGACCAGCGTTCGCGCAGGGTCGAACCGGGCAGGGCGCTGGCGACCTCGATTCCGGCGTCGCGCATTGGCTGCAGGAACCGCCGGCCCAGGAACAGCGACCCGATCCCGTCGAAGAGGAACCGCACGCGCACCCCTTCGCGGGCCTTGGCGATCAGCAGGTCGCGCAGTTTCTGACCGGTCTGGTCTTCGCGCCAGATGTAGTACTCGAGGTGAATCGACTCGCTGGCCGCCCCGATCTCCCGTTCGATGAGTCCCAGGGTGCGGTTGGTATCGGCGACGATCTCAACCGTGTTGCCATACGAGGCATGAAACCCCGAGACCCGGTCGATGAGCTGCATCAGGCGCCGCGCGGTGACGTTTTCCTCCTCGGCGGGCAGCAGTTGATTGCGGGGAGACGACGCCAGCAGCGCATCGAGCTCGCGCCGGGCGAGTTTCTTGAGCGAGGCCCGCCGCTCCACCCGGTTGATGCCAAACACCAGGAAGAGGAGTGACCCGACGTAGGGGATCATCACGATCGCCATGATCCAGGCGATCGTCGCCACGCTCTGGCGGCGGCGCTGCAGGATGACAAACGGCACCAGCAGCAGGGTCAGCAGGTAACCCTCGGCAATCAGGGAGACCCACAGGGAGTTCATCACAAAGGCCGCCTGTGCCGGTGTTCAATGACGGGGGGAGAATGATCCACAAGGGACAAGTCTTCCAAAATAACAATTCCCGGCCAGCGTCGCGGCCTGATTTCCTCCTGGCCACTCTCGGTCGCCCGTCGGCACAACCGGGTGATATGCTGCCGGAGTGTGTTTGTGAAACCGTGCTTCTCTCACCGCTTTCCGAGGACAACCCTGCGATGAAGTTCGCGATCTGCCAGGAGCTTTTTGAAGACTGGAGCTGGGAACGCCAGTGCCGGTTCATCGCCGAGACCGGCTACCGGGGGATCGAGGTCGCTCCCTTCACGCTGGCACCGCGGATCACCGATGTCACCCTGGCCCAGCGGCGCGAACTGCGGACGGTGGCCGAGGCCCACGGACTGCAGATCATCGGGCTGCACTGGCTGCTGGCGAAGACAACGGGGCTGCACCTGACCACCGCCGACGAAGCGGTGCGCCGCGCGACGGTCGACTATCTGATCGCACTCGGTGATGCCTGTGCCGATCTCGGTGGTGACGTGCTGGTCTTCGGCTCCCCTGCGCAGCGCAACCTCGATGCGTCGACGACGCGCGAACAGGGAATGCAGCGCGCGGCGGAAGTTTTTCGCGCGTGCATGCCGCGCTTCGCCGAGCGCGGCGTGAAGCTGTGTGTCGAGCCGCTCACTCCGCGCGAGACAAACTTTCTCACCACGTGTGCCGAGGCGATGGAACTCATCGGGCGTGTGAACCACCCGCAGTGCGTGCTTCACCAGGATGTGAAAGCGATGCTCTCGGAAGAGCAGAGCGTGCCCGCGCTGATTCGCGAATATGCCGGTAAAACAGGGCATTTTCACGCGAATGACTCAAACCTGCTGGGGCCAGGCATGGGTGACACCGATTTCCGTCCCATCATGGCCGCGCTGCGCGAGACCGGATACGACGGATGGGTGTCGGTCGAAGTGTTCGACTACAAACCGGGCTGCGAACGCATTGCGCGCGAGAGTTTTGCGACTTTGAAACAGTGTTGCGATCTGGGGAAATAATGTGGAAAACCTTGAAAAAGTGCTTGCACATTTTTCAGAAATGCTTACCATGACCGCAGGAAACGCGTTGGTTGATTGAACTCTGACAACAACACACAGAGAACACACCCCGATCTCAATTCCTGGTGAATCGAACGGGGACCCTGGGTGGAGAGTTGGAGAACAGTAAGACGCGTTGGTCCGTCAAGGTTGGCGGACTGAAGGATTTGGTTCTGCGTGACAACAACTCTGCAGTTTCACTTCGCCCGGTTCAGGCGGCAGAGCGGTTGGCACCCTTTGACAAGAGAGGGATTACTCCCATGGCCAAGAAAGCCGCGAAGAAGAAGGCTGCTGCTCCCAAGAAGGCTGCCAAGAAGAAGGCTGCCAAGAAGTAGTCTTCGGCAGTTCGTCACGGCTCCTGCCGTGACAACTTGTAACAACAAGCATGAAGCGGTCGAAACTTGTGTTCGACCGCTTCTGCTATTTTTGCTCCCGCGTTTTCTGTATTTCCAGGTCTTTCCTTCGGTATTCCCCGGCTGACAGGCCCCCCGGGATCACCCGCTGACGGCTCCTGCCCAACGCTTCCCCCGGCCCCCTGTTCTCCACCGGCCGGTTCCCCACATCGCGGGCCCCCACATCGCGGGCCGGCGTCGTGAATGGGCCACGCGGTGACGCTCATCGACCCACGCGGCACATGATGCTGGTTCGTCTCGTGCGGACACAGTCCTCAGAGCGCCCGGCACCGCGCGAATCGCACGCCGCGATCTCGCCCCTCAACATCCCCCCGTCACGAACCGCTGCCAGGTTTCGATCTCCCGCGCGGTGTAGTATCGTCCGGGATTCATCGATCGATCCACGAACCACACGCCCGTGCATCGCTCTTTGCAGCATCCGTCTCCATCTCATTCCGAGAGTCTCTTCTCCCCGGCGAGGCCCCCATGCGTTTCCTGTCCTCCCCCTGGTGTCTGCTGCTGCTGTCGCTCGGCCTGATGGCCTCCGACACATCCACCACACTCGCCGATCCCCGCCAGACCGAAAACGTTCTCCTCGTCACGCTCGATGGCCTGCGCTGGCAGGAGTTTTTCAGTGGGTGTGACGAAAGCCTGCTCTCCAAGGAGGCAGGGGGCGTGCGCGATGTCGCCACTCTCCGCCGACGCTTCTTCCGCAGCACTGCCGAAGAACGCCGCGAGACCCTCTTCCCCTTTCTCTGGAAGACCGTCGCCACCCGCGGACAGGTCTTCGGCGATCCCACCCTCGGCAGCAGTGCCCGCGTCACCAATGGACTCTTCTTCTCATATCCTGGCTACAGCGAGATACTCTGCGGGTTCGCCGACCCCCGCATCGATTCGAACGACAAGAAGAACAATCCCAATGTCACCGTGCTCGAATGGCTGAACCAGAAGCCACGCTTCGCCGGTCAGGTCGCCGCCTGCACCTCGTGGGACGTCTTCCCCTGGATCATCAATGCCGAACGGAGCGGCATTCCCGTGGACGCCGGCTGGCAGCCGGTCGGCCCCCACGTCCCACCCGAACGCCGGGCGCTGCTGCAGCGCCTCGCCGACGAGACTCCCCACCTGTGGGACAACGTCCGCTACGACAGCTTCACCGTCCAGGCGGTCTTCGAACTGCTGGAAACCCGCCAGCCGCGAGTCCTCTATGTCTCCCTGGGGGAAACCGACGACTTCGCCCATGATGGACGCTATGACCTGTACCTCGACTCGGCTCTGCGCGACGACAGGCTCATCGAACGCCTCTGGAACCACCTGCAGACCCTGCCGCAATACGCCGGCAAGACATCGCTGGTGATCACGACCGACCACGGCCGGGGTGACGACCGGGTCTCATGGAAGAACCACGGCAAAGACATGCCAATCGCGGGATTCATCTGGATGGCCGTGATGGGCCCCGACACCCCCGCGCTCGGCCGGCGTGAAAACACCGAAGTGACCCAGAGCCAGGTCGCCGCCACCGTGGCACAACTGCTGGGTGAAGACTACCACGGTGCCGTCCCGCAATCGGGCGCCCCATTGCCGGGCGTCGTCCGGGGTCCGGCGGTCTCCAGCCTCCCGACACCCCGCACTTCCTCACCCATCCGCATCAGCGGTCGCCGCCCCGCGCCCGAAGAATCCCGGTTCGTGCTGCACCCCTGAAGTCATCCCTCGCACGGCGACATCGCACCAGAGGCCAACCTCACATGGTCGGCCTCTGGCTGATCGGGCTGAAGCGACGGTTTGAGACCCGGCTGCGACGCGATGCCGGGGCGGCAGTGACATGACGAGGGGGCGGCGTGATACGGTCTGTTCACGCCGCCCCCCTGGTCACAGCACAACACCGGCTTCCCCGGCATGATGCCGACTCGGCCCCGCCACGAATGCAGCCGAGCGGCCGGCGGTCTCAGGGCTGCCGGACATCCACGCAGATGATCTCGTGGTCATCGCGGGCAAACAGCTTCCCTCCCGACAGGGCGGGGGCGGTGCGGGTTTTTTCCAGCAGGGGCTGACGGCCGATCACCTCAAACTTCTGCGGATTCGCACGCACCACCACCAGCTCACCCGTCAGCGTGATGATGAAGAGCTTGCCGTCGGCAGCCGTCAGGTTCCCCTTGCCGAATCGCAGCTCCTGCCAGCGTCGTTCGCCCGTCCGGGGATCGATGCAGGCGAGATGGGTGACAGGGCCCGCACTGCCAACGTTGTCGAAGCCAAACAGCGCCCCTTCGAGAGCCACCGACGTCTGCCATTCATTCCGGAAGGTGCTCTTGGGTCCGTATGAGGTCCACCGCGGCACGGGTTCGAAACCCTCGCCGCTCGGCTTGAGGTCGAGCAGCACCGAGCCGTGGTTTTCGCCCGATGACAGGAACACGCCGCCATCCACCGCCAGGGGAGTCGCGATATTGCAGGCGAAGTCGGTGACGTAGGGGAAGTCCCACAACGGCTTGCCGGTCTGCGGGTCGAGACCCAGGGCACCCCCACCGGCGAAGACCACCACCTGGGGGCGGCCATTCACCGGAATCAGGGCGGGTGACGAATAACCGGCGGGCTGCTCGCGACCAGCCTGCCAGGCGACCTTGCCGGTCTTCGCCTCCACCCCCACGACCGTGGCCGTTTCCGCCCCCACCGTCACGATGACCCGCTCGCCGACCACCAGGGGCGAACAGGCCATGCCATAGTCGGCCAGCTCGGCATTCAACCGCTCCATCAGATCGTTGGACCAGATCTGCGATCCATCCTGAAGGCGGAGTGCCGACAACACCCCCTGCCCTGTGAAGGTATAGACAACCTCGCCGACGACGGTCGGGGTCGACCGGGGGCCATCTCCCATCTGGTTCCGCAGCGCGGGGCCCAGGTCCGTCCGCCAGAGTTCCGATCCATCCTTGATGGAGAGGCAGAGCGCCCATTGGCGTCCTTCGCGCTGGACCAGGGTCAACACCCGTTCCTGCACGACCGCCAGCCCCGACATTCCCACGCCCCCGGGGACGCGCCAGAGAACGGCCGGGCCCCCTTCCGGCCAGCTCTTCAGCAGGCCCCGCTCGGCAGAGACTCCCGTCCGGCCGGGGCCCAGCAACTGGGGCCAATCGTCGGCCCGCACCGGGCTCGCCCCGAGGGTCAGCAAGCCCCACACCAGCAATGCCGCGAGATTGAAAGGGAGCCGGGTCATGCGCCGATCCTCATCATCAAGACAAATCGAGACAGCCCCGCTGCCGATCCCCGGGAAAGCGGTCCGGGAAAACTCCTGTGGGGGGCGGGGGGAACCCCTGTGCTGACTGACGTTAGTTCTCCCCCCGGCAAAGGGTCAATGCGGGTGAGCGGGATGTCACCCGACTCTTCCTTCAGGCATCAGCGAATACTGATCCCGGCAATCTCCCGGGTTGAACGTTCGCGGCGGGCAGGCTGTGGAGTCCCGGTCCAGTCCGCAGCGTTCACCCGCCACCAGTCGCACGGTATACTCAGCCGACAAGTTGTGTCGTGCTTGAATACCCACCCTTCCGCCGCCAGACCGGGGGTTTTGTTTTGAATCGGCTGAGCGCCTATCTCGTCGTGCGAGACGGCATGAAGTTCGGCGACGTGTACCGACTGGTTCCCGGGCAGGTGACCCGGTTGGGCCGGGCGCCGTCGAACGAAATCATCATCGCCGATGATGCCTGCAGCCGGAATCACTGCGAGATCTTCCATCGCGACGGTTCGTGGTTCGTTCGCGATCTGAACAGCCGGAATGGAACCCACATCGACGGCGAGCTGCTCGACGGCGAATCTCTGATCCGCCAGGGACAGAAGCTGCAGGTGGGGGAATGCGAGCTGGTCTTCACCCATGATCTGTCCGAGGTCCTTCCCGACGAGGCGGGACCAGAAGCGGACGACCACCCCACGGCCACGCTGCATCCCGAGTCCAACCAGGATCCGGAACCGACGATTCTCGGCTCGGTGAACCGCAATCCCTATCTCGGTGGGGAACGGACGAAAGAAGTCGAGCCGTACCGCCCCGGGCGTGAACTCGCCCAACTCTACCGGATGGCGCTCGACATGGGGCGGGCGACCAACGCCCAGCAATTGGCTGAGGCGGTATTGACCGGCCTGACGGCGGGAACGACGGCCGACATCGCGGCCCTGTTGTTGTTGCCCCAGCCCTGTTCGACGGCAGCCGACCCTGCCGATTTGCGCGTGGTCGCGTTTCGCTCTCCCACCAACCAGGCCTATCAGCCGGTCTCGGTCGGATTGTCGTCCCGCGTGTTGAAAGACCGGGAAGCGGTTCTCGCCTCCGACGCCGACGATGACAGCCTGCTGCGCGAACGGGACAGCCTGGGAGAGCTCTCGGCCAAGAGCGTCATCTGCGCGCCGATCCGCCACGACCGGAAGATCTACGGTCTGATTCACCTGTATTCGACCAATCCCACCCGTGAACTGGGGGAGGACGACCTGCAGTACACGCTGGCGGTGGCCGACCAGTGCGCAGGGGCGCTCGACCAGATGCTGCGGCAAGAGCGGCTGGCCGAGGGGTTGGCGAAGCTGCGCGATGACAACGCCAAGCTGCGCGAGCAACTGGGAATCGAGAGCGACCTCGTTGGCAACAGCCAGCAGATGGCGGCCCTCAAGCAGAAGATCGGGCGGATTGCCCCGACCGATTCGACGGCACTGATCCGGGGTGAGAGCGGCGTGGGGAAAGAACTGGTGGCCCGGGCCATCCATCTCTCCAGCCGTCGCAAGAACGGACCGTTTGTCTGCATGAACTGTGCCGCCCTCACCGAGACCCTGCTCGAGAGCGAGCTGTTTGGTCATGAGAAGGGTTCCTTCACCGGGGCGACGGCCCGCAAGATCGGGAAGTTCGAGCAGGCCCACCGGGGAACGCTGTTTCTCGACGAGGTGGGGGAAATGGGCCTGGGGATCCAGGCGAAGTTCCTGCGGGTGCTGGAAGGGCATCCGTTTGAGCGTGTCGGCGGCGCCATGCCGGTGACGGTCGACGTGCGGGTGGTGGCCGCCACCAACCGCGACCTGGAGAGCGCGGTCGAACAGGGACAGTTCCGCAAGGACCTCTACTTCCGGCTGCAGGTGGTGGAACTGTTCGTGGAGCCACTCCGGCAACACCCGGGTGACATCCCCCTGCTGGCCGAGCATTTCCTCAAGCGGTTCACATTGAAAACTGGCCGGGAGATCACCGGGTTTTCTCTGGCCGCGATGGAACGGCTGATGGCCTACGACTGGCCCGGCAACGTTCGCGAATTGCAGAACACCATCGAGCGGGCAGTGGTCTTGTGCACAGGCTCCCAGGTGGAGGCGGACGAGATTCAATTGTCAGGATTGGGGGGCGGGGAGCCAGCCCGGATGGAATCGTCGGCAGCCGGGAACTCGCCATTTGGCGACATCTCCCTGGAAATGCTGGAGCAGCAGCACATCCTGGGGGTCCTGGACCGGACCAACTGGAACAAGTCACAGGCGGCGCAGATCCTGGGGATTGAACGCTCGACCCTCGACCGCAAGCTGAAGCGGTATCGCGTCTCCCGGCCGGACCGGTAATCGCCCGAGTTTTGTCGGCCCAATCCCGGGGCAGACCGGGTTCGGAGAGGTCAGAAATCTGCCCTGATGTTCAGATTTCGGCCATTTCGTGCGGGAAATCCTGCTCCTGTTTTTCTGAAACCGGACGAAAACCGGGAAAATCGTGTTCCTTCGAACTTTTTTGTTTGACATCCCGTTTTTTTGTCTGAAAATGAGGCCCTACAAGCGCTTTTCGCCGAAAAACGCTGTCTCTTGAGGGCCCAATGACTGGGTTCTCCCTTCCGGAAGGAACCGGAGGGTGATGAGCTGAAGTGAGGAACCAGGCACCAGCGGGGCGCTGGCCGGTTCCAGCTCCCCTTCAGCGGCAGAAACGGATGCTGTCTTCATTGTCAGGAGCGGCACTGCCGTCCCGAACCTCACCCAGGGTGGGTTGACGGATTGGGATCGGCAATTCGACAGTTCTGATGGAGACTCGCTACATGCCGAAGGACGTTGCAGAAGACCTCGACCACAACATGGATGAACTCGACCTCGAATATGATGAGGGGGCGACGTTCGATCTCGAGGAGTTCCTGTCCCTGGGAATCAATCCCCTGGCTCCCACCACCGCTCGTCCGGGCTCTGAGGAAAAAGTGCTGATGCTGTCGGCCCGCTATGCCGCCGGCATGCCCCTGTGGCACGAAGAAGATTGCTACGACCACGGCCCGAACGAATTGCAGCTGATGGGCAATCACGGGCTGGCGATCCCCTCGGCTCCCCTGATTCCCCTCGACGAATCCGAAGAAGACGAGCTGTAATCGGGAACCGGGACCTGGTCCTCAGACTGGGCCCGGCCCTGTGACTGTTTCGTCCGGGCCCAATGCCCCGCCGACAGGCCCAGCGACTCGAAACCAGTCACCCGAAACCAGTCACCCAATCTGACTCACCGTAGCCCGCTTCTTGCGGGCTACGGTTTTTTTATCGCCTCAGCACACCCCCCACCGGTCAGGCCCTGCCCGATCCGGCTGCGTCGCGCGTGGCGCCCGTGGCCACAGCCACTTCGCCCTGACTCTGTCCCGGTATCCGCAGACGCTCACCCAGCGATTGGCACAACGTGACGTTGTCGGCAGAGATCCCGGAGCGGTCTGCCAACATTGTCGTCGCTGCGGGCTATTTCGATCGGGGGCGTTCGAGACGCAACAGCCGCGATTCGGTCCGCAGATAAATCGAACCGGCCGAGATCGCATACGACGCAAACGTCCGCTCACCCACCTGGCTGCGCGCGAGTTCCACAAACTCCCGACCGGGCTGCAGCACCAGCGTCTCACCCGCCTCACTCTGCACGTAAATCCGCCCGTTCGCCAGCGTCGGCGACGACGAATACGCCCCGCCGATCCGCTGCTGCCAGACCGGCTCGCCGCTCACCGCTTCGACGCAGCTCATCACCCCGTCGTCACTGACGAGATACAGCAGGTCGTCCACCAGCAACGGCGAGGGATTCAGCGGCACGCGCTTCGCCAGCTTCCACGCAACGTGCGATTCGGTCACATCCCCCTGGGCGCCCGACAGCCGAATCGCCAGCAGTGTCGGCGTGTCGTATCCCGTGCACACGAACACCATGCCGTGCCCGGCCACCGGGCGGGGAACCACCGAATAGCCCCCCTTGTAACGCACCTTCCAGATTTCTTCGCCGGTCTGCGGCACCAGCCCCACCACCGCATCGGCTCCGGAACTGATCAACTGCGTCTTCCCGTCGACCTCCACCAGCAGCGGCGTGCAGAACGCAAACCCTTTCGCCGGTTCCAGGCTGCGGTTGTATCGCCACCGCTCCTGCCCGTCTTTCCGGTCGAGTGCCACCACGAACTGCTGGTCGGCCCCGTCGCAATTCACAATCAACAGATCTTCAAACAGCACCGGCGATCCGCCGTTGCCGTGCACCGGCTGATACTTCAGACCGGTCGTCTTCCAGACCACTGTGCCGTCGAGCTCGAGGCAGGCCGTGCCCCAGGTGCCGAAATGCACATACAGCCGTTTTCCATCACAAATCGGGGTCGCACTCGCATGCGAGTTCTTGGGATGCACGCGCTGGCCGGCCGGCTGCTGGAACAGCTCCTGGTTCCATTCGATGCGTCCGCTCGACTCATCGAGCCCCACGACCCGCAGCGACTGGGCCGGTGCGTCCCCCTCCTCTTCGGGAACCGCCGTCGTGAGATAGATCTTCCCCTGCACCACCACCGGAGACGACCACCCCTTGCCCGGGATCGACTGCTTCCAGGTGACGTTCTCGTCGTCGGTCCAACGGTCGGGCAGCCCCTCGGCACGCGAAATCCCGGCCCCTCCAGGCCCCCGGAATTCCAGCCAGTCGTCTGCCGACACAATGGCCGGGACCAGGGACAAAACTGTCAGACCGCACGTCAAGACGGCACGTTTCATCGGAGAGTCTCTCCCTGGCGCGTAAGCAGCCCCCAGATCACACCGGTCCCACGATCGACAGCGATACGGCTGGTCGCGACCGCGTCAGGCGTCGGCTTCGTTGACCGCGACGATTTCCATCTTCTGCAGCCCCTTCGGCAGCGGGACTTCCACCTGGTCGCCAGGCTTCTTCCCCAGCATCGCCTTGGCCAGCGGACTGCTCGTGAGAATCTTCATCACGTCGCCGCTGTAGTCTTCTTCGCCGGGACCGACAAACTGGTACTTGTCTTCCATGCCGTTGGACAGGTTGCGGACGGTCACCACCGAACCGAACACCGCCACCCCCTTGGGCAGATCCTTGGGGTCGACAATGTACGAGGCCGTCAGCTTCGCCTTGAGCCGGTTGATCCGGGCCTGCAGCAGCCCCTGGGCCTCGCGCTGGCCGTGATACTCGGCGTTTTCGCTGAGATCCCCCTCGGCCCTGGCGTCGGCGATTTTCTCGGCGATCTTCGGCATCTCGACATCCTCGAGGTGACGGATCTCCTCGCGCAGCTTGTCGAAGCCCTCGCGTGTCGTCGGGATGCGGTCCATGGCCTTTCCTCCACAGGAAACACACCCCCCGGCCTGCGAGTCAGTGCGTCTGGTACGGTCCTGAAACAGAACGACTGGCGGAGTCATCCGCAGGACCACCGGCAACCTCGCGGTCACCGGCCATCCATCGCGAATCCTCACGCCAGCCACAGTCCGCGTATTATGCCGGTTCTGGCCAGCCAGTGAAAGCCTCTCCCCCCACCCCGGTCGGCCACGTCGGGCGTTCGCACTGCCGCCCCTCCGGGGCCAATCACCTTCCGCCACCGCCTCCCCCCGCGGCAATCAGCCGCCAGGAGTCACCCGCCCCGCCCGCGATTGCTCTTCCTGGTTCAGCCGGTGGGCCTCCAGGAAT
>Ga0255182_1000886_pt1 | contig 17427 bp, 16 predicted proteins | sample Atl_UVDOM_RepA_8_FD_188420 | JGI IMG/M metagenome (GOLD analysis project Ga0255182, IMG submission 188420) | Freshwater microbial communities from Altamaha River, Georgia, United States - Atl_UVDOM_RepA_8d | ecosystem: Environmental > Aquatic > Freshwater > River | place: USA: Georgia...
CGAATGAAGTCCTCGCGGATGCCGCTCGCGATCAGACGGGCGTCGGCCGTGCGGTCCTGCCGGTAGATCACGGCCTTCACCGGCCCGAGCGTGGCGCCCAGGGCGCTGCCGGGCTCCAGCCGGTCGAGCAGTTCCATCGTTCCGTCCTTGAACTCGCGCGCGGAGAGCACCTCCGGCGTGATCGGCGAGACGAGGATGTCGGCAGCCATGAGCGCCGCGTCCTGCAGCGTGCCGATGGCGCCCTGCGTGTCGATCAAGACGCAGTCATAGGCGTTCGCCACCACGGCGGCCTGCAGCGCGAAACGCAGTCGGAAGCCGCGGTCGATCCGGTTGAGCAGCCAGTTGGGGAGGTGGCCCTCGGGGTCGTCCGACACGACGATGTCGAGGTTCGGGAAGACCGTCGCCGTGATGCAGGCGGCGGTCACCTCGCCGCGCAGGATCACCTCGGTGAGCCCGGCCGCCGGCTGTGGCGTCGCCAACGGGAAGTACTTCGACAGCGAGGGCTGGACGTCCGCGTCCACGAGGAGGACGCGCAGCCCCATGTCGGCAAGCAAGGCGCCGAGGTTGGCCGTGAGCGTCGTCTTGCCGACGCCGCCCTTGGTGCTGGTGACGGTGAACTTGATCATCGATTCCGTGCCGATTCAGGTCGGTCATCAGGCATACGGAATCGCGTGCAAAAGTGTCGGGCTACTCCTTCAGATAGTCGCCAAGCCCCTGATCTGCGAACACCCGACGGATGCGCTTGATCTCCTCGTACAGGGTGCCGCGGGGGATTCGGAGCCGCTCGGCGGCCTCTTTGATGGTCAGTCCCTCCTCGCTGAGCATCTGGCACAACTGGCGCTGGATCGGTGTGAGCCGGGCCAGGGCGCGGCCGATGTCGATGCGTGCGTGCTGACGATCAACGGCACCGGCTTCGTCCTGCTGCGCCGACTCGTCGTCGGCCAGCAGGTCGGCGAGCGTCAGGCCATCGTCCGAGCCGTCGAGCGCGGCATCGAGCGAGAGAGCCTCCTGCTCGCCCGCGCGCTTCTCGGCCGCCTGCTCGCGGATCAGATCCGTGAGTTTGTTGCGGACCACCTGGGCCATGTAGGCCGTGGGCGGCGCCGCCGGATCGGGTGCGAGCTTCCGGCGCACCACGATCCAGTGCGCCAGGCACTCCTGGACCAGATCGTCGAACTCCTCCCGGGCGAGGCTTCGCGATCGCCTCCTGAACTCGCCCACCAGCTTCTTCGTGACCGCGATCTCCCATCGCTGGAGACCCTCTCCTGCCTTGAGCGCCATGGCTCTCCCCGTCGGTTGGCTGACGGGAAAGAGATCGAGCGGGGCTCAGCGGAAGGAAAAGAGCGACAGGCGACCTAATTCGTAGGGCCGACGAAGTAGCGGGGAGACGTATCCCGACACTTTTGCGCCGGATTCCGTACCCGGATCCCAAGGGGCTTCGATAGATCTCGAAGGGCGGCGACGCATGGCGACAGACGCCAGGACGCCCCGCCGATGCCCCCGGGGTCGCGAAGCGCCACGTCAGTGGCGGCTACGCGAGGTCAGAGGTTCTGAAGGACGGTTGGGACTACTGCACGCCGCCAGGCGACGGAAGCGGGGCGGCCACTCGACCGAGAACGGGGGCGCGCATGAAGCGAGGAAATCAGTTCACGGACGTGGCGCGGGCCGTCGGCACGGCGAAGAGGCATGCGACGCCTGCTGCACTCGACGGGGTCATCGACGACGATCGCGATGCCGGCCGAGATGGCGCCGCGGCACTTGGGCAGGCGGCGCGCGAGACCGAGCCGCCGGGGGCGTTCGACGCGCGAGCGATCCGGGATCTGTACAAGGCGGCACCGACCGACCCCAAGGGACTGCGGCGCACGATCCGCCGCAGCGAGCTACGTCAGATCGTCCCGCTGGCGGATTCGACGATCTACGAGCTGGAGCGCCGCGGCGAATTCCCGCAGCGGTTCTACCTCACGGCGCGCTGCGTGGTGTGGGACCTGGCAGAGGTCATGGCCTGGCTCCAGAGCCGGCGGCAGGCCGGAAGCAACGGGGTGAAGAAGGCGCCGCTGCCGGACGTACGGAAGAGGATTGCACGGCCAACCAGCGTGCGCGGATAGCGTGGCGCCCTATTCACGCTTAGCAGCTCAGACGCCGGTCTGCAGCATGAGAACTGGCCCGGCAACTCGATACCGCACGAGCGCGGGCACGTATCCGTGTGGAGGTTCTAGGCCGTTGCGCGTCGCAACTCTGCGAGCGCGCTGTCGTACTCGCTTCGAAAGCGAGCGAAGCCGTGCCCCCACCCGTGAGCCTCGGAGTTCCACCGTTGTGCATCCCACCCTCCTTCGATGAAGTCCGACGCAGCGAATATGAACTCAAGAGCGTCAGTAAGAAACGGCACAAGCGGCTCTACGTGTCGAAAGTCGATGTCACCCGAACTGCCATGCACGAAGTAGTTGCGGCACTTGATGGCGACGCTGGCCACGAATCGTAAGTCTGGGAACCGGCTGCCGAGCCGCGCTTCAACAATCGACGCTCGATGGGCGACCTTCTTGGGAAGCGAAGGCTGACCGAGCCTGCCCAAAGCAGAAAGCGCGCTGTCACGGTCGATTCCGGGTGGATGCTTGCGAAGCATCTCGGCGCAAACATCGCGCGTAGTTGCCAAGTCTTCGGGCAGCCCAGCAGCCAGTGGCACAGCGTCCAACGGAAGGATGTCGAACATGTTGGCCGCGGCGACGAGTCGATCGGGGCCGTATTTGTTGGCCCTTCGCATGCACTCCAGGTATCGATGTCGCGCAACTCTCCAACCCCTGTGTCGATCGATCCAGTTGGCAAGCACCGCATCGAACTCAGCGCGGTTCCGGATCGGATCCAGCGGTACATCTCCAGGATGGGGCTTGTGCTGTTCGCTCTTGTCCGTGGCTTTCCAGCGATAGCTGGGGCAAATAGTTAGCGACTGAGGGATGCCGTCCGTCACCTCAGTCGTAGTCACGTGCACATGGTCAACGCCCTGGGTGCGCCCTGCCGCCATCGAGAGAAAGCAGGCGACTTGGTACATCCGGTCCATGGATTCATGAAAAGTCACCGGTTGCTCGGGTTCGATCGACACAACGATGCGGTTCTTTATGAAGACGCCTGTCGGGCCGCCCAAGCTGTAACGCGGCCGATGATGGACTGATACCTTGCCAATCACCGTAGGCACCTCGGCAATGCAGTCCTTCCCAGTGAAGTAGAAGACCTGGGGCCACTCACCCGCCTCGACCGGACGCATCTGCCGACGCTCTTGCAGGACCACATCAATGATCGGTCTTGCATCGATCACATGACTGAATGCGTCGAAGTCGTAGAAGAGCGTCGTCAGATCGGTGGTCGTGAAGTGGACTGCCGTGATGCAAGCTCCGCCCGGTTCAAGGTGGCGCCCACCGACGGCGACGTAGTGCGGGAATACATCGGCGTGGTACCGGGTGGGCGCATCTTTGATGCTGGTGTGACCGGTGCCAGGACTGTGGCAGTCGATGAGGGTGAGGTGCTCGCCCGAGTATGCGTTTCCTTTGACACAAGAAGCCGTCTCGATGCCCGACAAGAACTCGTCCGAGTGCAACTTGAGAAGCGTGCTTGAACCCTTGAGCCGCAGATCACCGATCACGGATTTACCGTCGGGCAACGTGTAGGTGCCGAGAAATCGCGAGGGCTGCGTTTTCCTGTCGCGTCTGTTGCTCATGCATCCCCGCGAAAGAGCGGCTGGTTCAGTTCAATAGCCTGCCATCGACGACGGTTCTGCTGACGAACCCGATTGCGTCGACCGACTGCCGAAAAGTGGTGCATGCATGACACGCGTCGTAGCAGCACCATTCTGGGACGCTTCGTCGCCACCCCTCAAATCGGCGCCGCCGTCGTCGCCACCTTCATCGTCGGCGGCAGCAGCGTCGGCGTGTGCGACTTCCCCGCCACCCAGGCATCGATCATGTCCGCCCACTCCTGCAGCATGTGGCGGCGCTGCTCCGCGTACTCCGCCTTGTTGTAGACGCCGCGCGATGAGCGGCCGTCTTCGTGGGCCAGGCACTTCTCGATCCAGTCGCTGTTGAAGCCGAGCTCGTTCAGGATCGTCGAGCCGGTGCGGCGCAAATCGTGCACGGTGAAGGGCTCCAGCGGCAGCTTCGCTTCCTTGGCGCGCTCCGCCACGATTTGCGTGACCCGGTTGAGGGTCGCCTTCGACATGCAGCGGTCGGCGTCATAGCGCGAGGGCAGCAGGAACTTCGAGCCGCTCGCGCAGGTGCGCAGCGCCACCATGATGTCGAGCGCCTGCTGTGACAAGTAGACGTTGTGGGGCTTGCCCGCCTTCATGCGGTTCTTCGGGATCGTCCAGACGGCGTTCTCGAAGTCGACCTCGTCCCAGGTCGACTCGATCAGCTCGCTCTTGCGCACGAGCGTGAGCAGGATCAGGCGCAGCGCCAGGCGAATGGTCGGCAGGGTTGCCGTTGCGTCCAGCACGCGGTGCATGACGCGGATCTCGGACGGCGACAGCGCGCGGTCCTTGGCGACGAACGTCGCGATCGACGAGGGGCCGACCTCGTCCGCGGGATTCGGCGCCTTCTCGCCGTGCAGCGCCGCAAAGCCGAACACCTGCTTGACGATGTCGCGCACGTGCACGGCGGTGGCAGGCGCACCGCGCGCCTTGACTTTGGCGCACAGGTTGCGCAGGTCTTCCGGGCTGATCTCCGCCATCAGGCGGTTGCGGAATGCCGGCAGGATGTCCCGGTCGATGATGCTCTTGCGCATCGACTTGGTGCTCTCGGCCATCCTGGCCTCTTCCAGCCAGCGCTTCGTGAACTCCTCGAAGGTCTTGGCTTCGGCCGCCCTGCGCTTCTCGCGCTGCTTCTCCTGGGAGGGAGACCGGCCCTCGGCGATTGCCTTTCTCGCTTCCATGCAGCGCTCGCGCGCCATGAGCAGCGAGATTCCGTCCTTCGTCCCATAGCGGCCGATGGTGAGCGTCTCGCGGCGGCCGTTGAGCCGGTAGTCGAGGCGGAACGTGATCGTGCCCCTCGGGGAGACGGTCACGTACATCCCGTCCCGGTCGGCGATCTTGTAGGTGGTGGCCTGGGGCTTGATGCCCCTGAGCGTGCCATCGGACAGCATCGGCGGTCCCTCCTCTCGGAGAATTTTACCGTCACCGAGAAATGGCCGCTACATGATTCCTAAGTGATTGATCGATAAGCGCTTTGTTGGCCATTTTTTACCGTCACGCCCAACTTCATGCTGACGGTAAAAACTCTGGAGGCTGCTGGCGTCAAATTTCTACCGTCAGATTTACCGTCAACTCGAAGCGCATCCCACCGATAGATGTCGATAGACCCCGACAGATGTTTTCTATATGTGACAATGACTTAGGATCATTTTTCGATCGATCTCGATCGACCCTGAAAGACGCCGAATCATTCCCACTCGATCGTCGCCGGCGGTTTCCCTGAAATGTCGTAGACCACCCGCGACACGCCCGGCACCTCGTTGTTGATGCGGCGGGAGACGTGGTCGAGGAAGTCGTAGGGCAGGTGCGCCCAGTGGGCGGTCATGAAGTCGATGGTCTCGACCGCGCGCAGCGCAATCACGTGGTCGTAGCGGCGGGCGTCGCCCTGCACGCCGACGGACTTCACCGGCAGGAAGACGGCAAAGGCCTGGCTTACGCGGTCGTAGAGATTCGCCTTGCGCAGTTCCTCGATGAAGATCGCGTCCGCGCGGCGCAGGCAGTCGGCGTAGGGCTTGTGGATCTCGCCGAGGATGCGCACGCCGAGGCCGGGGCCCGGGAACGGATGGCGGTAGACGAGTTCGCGCGGCAGTCCGAGTTCGACGCCGAGGCGCCGCACTTCGTCCTTGAACAGTTCCTTCAGCGGCTCGATGAGCTTCAGGTTCATCTCCGCCGGCAGGCCGCCCACGTTGTGGTGCGACTTGATGACGTGCGCCTTGCCGCTGGCCGCACCGGCGGACTCGATGACGTCCGGGTAGATCGTGCCCTGCGCGAGCCATTTGACGCCCTGCAGCTTGTGCGCCTCGGCGTCAAAGACTTCGATGAACACGCGGCCGATGATTTTCCGCTTCTTCTCCGGGTCGTCCACGCCCTTCAGCGCGTCGAGGAAGCGCTGCTCGGCGTCGACGCAGATCACGTTCACGCCGAGGTGCGCCTTGAACATCGCCATCACTTCGGTGGCTTCGTTCAGCCGCAGCAGGCCATTGTCGACGAAGATGCAGGTCAGTTGAGCACCGATGGCCTGGTGCAGCAGCGCGGCGACGACGGAGGAGTCGACGCCGCCGGACAGGCCCAGCAGCACGTGGTCGCCGCCGACCAACTCGCGCGCGCGGGAGATGGCGTCGTGCGCGATGTTCGTCGCGTTCCACAGCGCGCGGCAGCCGCAGATGTCGTGCACGAAGCGCGCGACGATCGCCGCGCCCTGCTTCGTGTGCGTGACTTCCGGGTGGAACTGCAGCGCGTAGAAACGGCGCGCCTCGTCCGCCATGCCGGAGAACGGCGAGGTCTCGGTGGACGCGATGCACTTGAAGCCGGGCGGGAGCGCCGTGACGTGGTCGCCGTGGCTCATCCAGACGTCGAGCAAGCCGTGGCCGTCGGCGTTGACCTCGTCCTGGATGTCCTTCAGCAGCTGCGAATGCCCCCGGGCGCGCACACGTGCGTAGCCGAACTCGCGCTTGGCCGCGGACTCAACCGCTCCACCGAGCTGTTGCGCCATGGCCTGCATGCCGTAGCAGATGCCGAGCACCGGCACGCCCAGTTCGAACACCAGCGGCGGCGCCGCGGGGCCGTTGTCGGCCGTGACGGATTCGGGGCCACCCGAGAGCACGATGCCCTTCGCGCCGAAGTCGCGGATGACGTTCGCATCGACGTCCCAGGGTTTGATTTCGCAGTAGACCTGCGCCTCGCGCACGCGGCGCGCGATGAGCTGCGTGTACTGCGAGCCGAAGTCGAGGATCAGGATGCGATCGGCATGGATGTCCGCTGCTGGGGTGCTCACCTTGGTTTCAGTCCACGCGGTAGTTCGGCGCTTCCTTCGTGATCTGCACGTCGTGGACATGGCTTTCGCGCATGCCGGCGAGCGTCACCCGCACGAAGCGCGGTTTGGTCCGGAGTTCCTCGATGTTACGGCAACCGGTGTAGCCCATGGCCGCGCGCAGTCCGCCAATCATCTGCAGCACGATGTTCCGCAGCGGGCCCTTGTAAGGCACGCGGCCCTCGATGCCTTCCGGGACGAGCTTCTCGATGTCGCCGCCTTCCTGGAAATAGCGGTCCGACGATCCGTGCCGCTGCGCCATGGCGCCCAGCGAGCCCATGCCACGATAGGACTTGTAGGAGCGGCCCTGGTAGAGCTCGACCTCGCCAGGCGCCTCCTCGGTGCCCGCGAAGAGGCTGCCGAGCATCACCGAGTGCGCGCCGGCGACCATCACCTTCGTGACGTCGCCGGAGTAGCGGATGCCGCCGTCGGAGATCAGCGGCACGCCGTGCGGCGCGAGCGCCGCGGCCACTTCGGACACCGCGGTGATCTGCGGCACGCCGACGCCGGTGACGATGCGCGTGGTGCAAATGGAACCCGGGCCGATGCCGACCTTCACCGCGTCCGCGCCGGCTTCGGCCAGCGCCAGCGCCGCGGCGCCGGTCGCGACGTTGCCGCCGATGACCTGGGTGTCGGGGAATTTCTTCTTCACGTAGCGCACGGTGTCGAGCACGCCGCGCGAGTGGCCGTGCGCGGTGTCGACGACGACCACGTCGACCCCGGCGGCGACCAGCGCCTCGATGCGCTCGTAGGTGCCCTGTCCCGTGCCGACCGCGGCGCCGACGCGCAGGCGCTCGTAGCCGTCCTTGCAGGCGTTCGGAAATTCGTCGGCCTTCTGGATGTCCTTGACCGTGATGAGGCCACGCAGCGCGAACCTGTCGTTGACGACCAGCACCTTCTCGATGCGGTGCTTGTGCAGGAGCGCGATGACCTCTGTCTTGTCGGCGTTCTCCGGCACGGTGACGAGCCTGTCCTGCGGCGTCATGATTTCGCGCACCGGCGCGTCGAAGCGGGTTTCGAAGCGCAGGTCACGGCTGGTCACGATGCCGACGAGCTTGCCGTTGCTGTCGACGACGGGCACGCCGGAGATGCGTCGCGAGCGCGTGAGCGCCAGCACTTCGCCGATGCTCATGTCGGGCGTGACGGTGATCGGGTCGCGGATGACCCCGCTCTCGAACTTCTTGACCTGGCGGACCTGTGCCGCCTGTTCCTCGGCGGGCATGTTCTTGTGGATGATGCCGATACCGCCCTCCTGCGCGAGGGCAATCGCGAGACGCGCCTCGGTGACGGTGTCCATCGCGGCCGCCATCAGCGGGATCATCAGGTCGATGTCGCGCGTGAGCCGAGTACGGAGGTCGACGTCGCGGGGGAGCACTTCGGAGTAATCCGGAAGCAGGAGGACGTCGTCGAAAGTAAGACCATCGCCCGAAATGCGCATGGCGGGCACCGTTTCTGCTGCGTGGGAGGAGGCGGGATTATACGGACTCGCGGCCGGGCGGGTAAACGCGCGCACCACCCGGCCTCTTTTGCGGTTTAATGCCGGCATGAGCAGCGCCACCCGCGACGTTTACACCGTTTCCCGCCTCAACCGCGAGGTCCGCGCCGTGATCGAGGGCAATTTCGGCGCCCTGTGGCTGGAGGGTGAAATCTCCAACCTCGCCCGCCCCTCGTCCGGCCACTGGTATTTCACGCTGAAAGACCCCTCCGCCCAGGTGCGCTGCGCGATGTTCCGCCTGCGCACCCAGCAGGTCCGCTTCAAGCCCGGCGAGGGCAGCCAGGTGCTGGTGTATGCGCGGGTCGGCATGTACGAGCCGCGCGGCGAGTTCCAGCTCGTCGTCGAGCATATGGAGCCCGCCGGCGAGGGCCTGCTGCGGCTGCAGTTCGAGGCGCTGAAGCGCAAGCTCGCCGCCGAGGGCCTGTTCGACGCCGCGCTGAAGCGCCCGCTGCCGGCCTGGCCCCGCGCGGTCGGCGTCGTGACCTCGCCGACCGGCGCGGCGGTGCGGGACATCCTCCACGTGCTCGGCCGCCGCAACCCGGGGATCCCGGTCATCGTCTACCCCTGCGCCGTGCAGGGGGCCGCCGCAGTGCCCGAAATCGTCGCCGCGATCCGCGCGGCGAACCGGCGCGCGGAGTGCGACGTGCTGCTCGTTGCGCGCGGCGGCGGCTCGCTGGAAGACCTGTGGGCCTTCAACGAGGAGCCCGTGGTGCGGGCGGTGCGGGCCTCGGACATTCCGGTGGTCAGCGGCGTCGGGCACGAGATCGATTTCACGCTGACCGATTTCGCCGCCGACGTCCGCGCGCCGACCCCCTCCGCGGCGGCCGAGATCTGCGCCCCGGACCGGGCGGAAGTCCTGCAGCGCTTCGCGCAACTGGAAAACCGCCTGCGGCGCGCGGCCGGCCACCAGCTGGCGCTGGCGCGGCAGCGCCTGGAAGCGAATCTCGCGCGCCTGCGCCACCCGGGACGCCGCCTCGAGGAACACGCGCAGCGTCTCGACGAACTGACCCGGCGCCTGCCGCAGGCCCTGCAACGCCTGCTGGATTTGCGGCGTTCGCGACTGCGTGCGGCCGAGATCGCGCTGGCCGGGGTGACGCCGGCACGACGCCTGATGCTTGCGAACGAGCGCCTGCGCGGCACCGCCGCCCGCCTCGGCGCGGCGATGCCCGCCCTGCTCGAGCGCAAGCGTGCCGCGCTCAGCGAGGCCGAACGCACGCTGCGGGCCATCGGCCCGCAGGCGACGCTCGACCGAGGCTACGCCATCGTCAGCACCCGGGAAGGCGCCATCGTGCGCGACGCCGCGCCCCTGGCGGGCGGCGAGGCGCTCGTCGCGCAACTCGCGCGCGGCCGCATCGAAGTCGTCGTCGAGCGCATCGAGCCAGGCCGCACCCTTGGCGGCGAGGCCGAGTGACGGGCGGGTTTCCCGCAGGCGGCACGAGCCACCGGGTGCGAGGGCCGCAGGCCCGGGCAGGGCTCAGTAGCGCAGGCGATACCAGGCGAGGCCGAGGTATTCGTGCAGCGCGATCCGCGACAGCGCCAGCGCCCCGGCATCGGGGAAATAGTCGAAGACGTTGAATTCGGACGGGCCGGCCCGGTTCAGGAAACCGAGCGGGCCGGGCACGACCGTGAAGCCGGCGGCCTCGAACATCCGCCGTGCGCGCGGCATGTCCATCGCCTGCGTCACCAGCAGGATGCTATCGACGTCGAGCAGCCGGCGTGCATTCCGCGCGTTCTCGGCGGTATTGCGGCTCGTCTGCTCGATCCAGCGCACCGGCACCCCGAAATCCTGTTCCAGCACCACGGCCATCAGCACGCCCTCCGGCGTCTCGTCATCGAGCGGCGCGCCGCCGACGGTCGCGATCGGCCAGCCGGTCGCGCGATGGACGCGCGCGGCGTAACGCAGGCGTTCGAGGGTGCGCGGCGAGACGGTGTCCACCCCGCCGTATTCGGGCGCGCTGGTGTAGCGGCCAGTGCCCGGCACGACGATGGCGCCGACGGGGGGCAGGGGCCGCTCCGCGAGCGGGAACGCGGGCGCGGTTTCGAGGCCCCGCGCGAGCAGGGTCGCCATCCACGGGCTGGCGGCCGCAAAGAGCGTGAGGCCGGCCATCGCGGCCAGCATCAGGGCGAGACGCCGGCGGCGACGCAGGCCCCACGCGAGGGCGAACAGCAGCAGGTTGCCCGCCGGCGGCAGCAGCAGGCCCTTCAGCACGTAAATCGCGAAGACGTCCACGCGCGGTGGTCGTCAGGCGATGGTTTCCCCCGCCGCCTGCCGATCCGCGTGGTAGGACGAGCGCACCATCGGCCCGCTCGCGACGTTGTCGAAGCCGAGGCCGCGACCGTACTCGGCCAGCGCGACGAACTCGGCGGGATCCACGTAGCGCACCACCGGCAGGTGCGACCGGCTCGGCTGCAAATACTGGCCGATGGTGATCATGTCGCAGCCGTGGGCGCGCAGGTCGCGCAGCACCTCCTCGACCTCCGGGATCTCCTCGCCCAGCCCGAGCATCAGGCCGGACTTGGTCGGGATGGCGGGGAACGCCGCCTTGAAGCGTCGGATGAGGTCCAGCGACCACTGGTAGTCCGAACCGGGTCGCGCCTGCAGGTAGAGACGCGGCACCGTTTCGAGGTTGTGGTTGAAGACGTCCGGCGGCGCGAGCGCCAGCGCGTCGAGCGCGCGCTCCATGCGGCCACGGAAATCGGGTACCAGGATCTCGATGCGCGTCGTCGGCGACGCCGCGCGCACGGCCTTGATGCACTCGGCGAAATGCGCGGCGCCGCCGTCACGCAGATCGTCGCGGTCGACCGAGGTGATGACGACGTAGCGCAGCCCCATCGTGACGACGGCCTCGGCGACGTGCGCGGGTTCATCCGGATCGAGCGGCAGCGGCTTGCCGTGGGCGACGTCGCAGAACGGGCAGCGGCGCGTGCACAGCGCGCCCATGATCATGAAGGTCGCGGTGCCGTGCGCGAAGCATTCGCCAAGATTCGGGCACGAGGCTTCTTCACACACCGTGTGCAGCGACTTCTCGCGCAGCAGCTGCTTGAGCGCGACGACGCGCGGGTCGGTCGGCGCCTTCGCCCGGATCCATGCGGGCTTGCGCGGCAGCGGACCGACGGTCGGCTCGACCTTCACCGGGATTTTCGCCACTTTGCTCGCGCCGCGCTGCGCGCGGCTGATGGTCGGGTCGGTCATTTCAGGAGTGCTCCAGCGGACTGGTCTTCGGGTTGGTCGGCATTATCGGCCGCGGGCCCGGCCATTGCAGCAGGCACGGGATCGGCGCCGAGCAGCGCCGCGAGTGCCTGCGTCAGTTCGTGCGCGATGTCCGGCATGGTCCTTGATACGCCGAGCGCGGCCAGGCTGGTCACCGCGAGCCCCTCGTAACCGCAGGGGTTGATGCCGAGGAAGGCGGCGAGATCGGGCGCCACGTTCAGCGCGAGGCCGTGATACGAGCAGCCGCGCCGGATGCGCAGCCCCAGGGACGCGATTTTCGCCGGCCCGACGTAGACCCCGGGCGCGCCGGGCCGACGCACGGCGGCGATGCCCTCGCGCGCGAGGGTGCGGATGACGGCTTCCTCGAGCAGGCGCACGAGCTCGCGCGGGCCGAGCCCCCGGCGCTTCATGTCGAGCAGCACGTAGGCCACGAGCTGCCCCGGTCCGTGCCAGGTCACCTGGCCGCCGCGGTCGGTCTTCACGACCGGCGTGCCGGCCGGGTTCAACAGGTGCCGCGTCTCCCCCGCGAGGCCCAGGGTATACACGGCGTCGTGCTCGAGCAGCCAGAGTTCGTCGGGTGTCGTCGCCTCGCGACGGTCGACGAAGGCTTTCATCCGCTCCCAGGTCTCGACGTAGGGCACGCGGCCCAGCGCGCGCACGACGAGCCAGCCCGGGCTGGCAGCGGCCGTCGCGTTCACAGCACCATCAGGATGCGTTCATGGCCGGACAGCTCGCGGTAGAGGTTGTCGAGCTGCTCCTGGCTCTGCGCCTGCACGGTGACGGTGACCGACAGGTAGTTGCCGTTGCTGCTGGCCCGCAGGCTGATCGCGCCTTCCCGCACCTCACCGACGTGACGCAGCACGATCTCGACGACGAGTTCGTCGAACCCCGGATCCGCCCGACCCATGACCTTCAGCGGGAAATCGCAGGGAAACTGCAGGGCGGATTCTTTCTGTTCGCTCATGGATACCCGATGTGCGGCCACTGCCGCGTCGATTCAAGCGTCCGCGCCAGTGTACGGAAAAGCGGCCCCCGCTGTCGTCGCGTCACGCGCGACGGACCACGTCGACGATCGGCTGCGCGCGCCGCATCGACGCGAGCAGCACGCGGTCGAAGCGATCGGTCAGGGCCAGCGCCCCCAGCGCGGCGCGGCGGGCCAGCACCGCGAGTTCGTCATCGTCGACCATGTTGATGAGCGGTACGACGGTCGCCGTGGTGCCGACGCCACGCAGCGAGCCCTCCGGACTCGCGAGCAGGCGCGCGAGGTGTGCGGGTGCGAAGGCCTCGTCCCCGGCGAGCCCGCACACGGCCGCGACCAGCGCCGGTCGGTGGGCAATCCGGTCGGTGACGGGCTGGCCGAAAGCGCGGGCCGAAACGACCGGAATCACGGTCGTGGCGCAGGGCGGAATCGCAGGTTCATGGGCGGCAGGCGCCTTCAGAATGCGGCCACGCGCGCCGTCGGCCTTGACCAGGCACAGGTCGAACTTCGCTGCGCGCCATATTTCATCGAGTTCATCGATAGTGACACCGAGCAGGCGTCCCGGGTTCGGACAGGGCTTGGCGAAGGCGAGGCGGCGTTGCGTCGCCGCCGCCGCGCGCACGCGCGCCACGATGCCGTCCTCGCACACCACAGCGTCCCGCGCGTATTCGCGCGGAAAAGGTTCGATGTGCGCGGTGGCGGTGATGCCGACGCGTCCCGTGCACCGACGCGCGAGCTGGTAGATGGTGCTCTTCTTGCCGCCGGCCCCGACGAGGCACACCACGCCGCGGCGGGCGGCGAGGACATCGGCCAGATCTTCAGCGCCCATCACGCGTCGCGTGATCTGCCGCAAGCGATTCAAGCGACAACAGGTGCCGGCCGACACAATCGGCCGTAGAATCGTGTGGCTTTTTCGCGGAGCATTGGCGCATGGAAAACATTCTGTTCGGGTTGTTCTATCTCGTCGCCATCACGGTGCTGATACTGCATTTCACCGGATGGCTGGCCGAGCGCAACCTGGAATGGCTGGTCTACGTGATCGCCGTGCTCGTGTTTCCAGTGGTCCTGTTCCTCTGAGCGCCCAGCGCCGCCCGGCCGCCGCTCACTCGGCGGCGGGCAGCAGCTTCGGGCGCATGTGGCTCAGCAGCGAGGCGCTGCCCTGTTGCGGCGTGCCACGCCGCCGCGGCAGCTGCAGCACATACACCGCGCTGGTCGGCATCAGCTTCGGCAGATCGACCAGGCGCTCGACGTCATGCACCAGGTAGCGCACCAGGTCCTCGAGCCCGGGGTTGTGGCCGACGAGCAGGGTCGTGTACCGGAACTCCGCTTCCACCACGTCCAGCAGCGTCGACAGATCGGCGAGATAGAGCCTCGGATCCCAGGCCGTTTCCGGCGGTGAATCGCCCCAGGCGACGCTGAGCGCCGCGACCGTCTGCCGCGTGCGCAGCGCCGTCGAACTGACGATGCGCGCGATGGCGGGACATTGGCCGTGCAGCCACTCCCCGATTGCCAGCGCGTCCGCACTGCCGCGCGGCGTCAGGGCGCGGCTGAAATCCTCGCCGGTCGGCGACGTCAGGTTGGTCTTCGCGTGGCGCATCACGATGAGCTTGGGGCTTTCCATGTCGCTACTTTAAGCGTGAATTGCATCGCAGCTCCAGCGGACCGGGTTGGGCGCCCGCGCGGGCCGCCGCTATAAGGACTCGAACCGTCGCGGCTCCGTCGCGACTGACCAGAGGACCAGCACCCGCGCCCCATGCACGCCCTTGTCATGCAGAACACGGCCCCGCAGCCGACGGGCCCGCGCGCCGAACCGGCGCAGGACCCGACGCTGGACCTGTCGACGCTGGCCCGCGTGGGCCGGGAGGATCGGATCGAGGTCGTCGCGGCCGGCAATGATTGCACCCAGGAGCTGTTCGATCGGACCGTGCGCCTGATCGATGCCGAGCGTCCCGCGCCCGCGGCGGAAGCCAGCCCTGCCGCGCGGCTTGCGCAGTACGTGCCGGAGCACGCGGACCTGCGCAAACGCTTCATCTTCGCCGAGGCGATCGGCAGCTACTCGGCGCTGCACGACCTGCTGAACGGCTATTCGCCGGCCTACCAGCTTTTCGCGAACTACGAGCGCGAGGCGCAGGTCACGCGCCTGAGCCGTGCCGAGGTGCAGGTGCTCGAGGACTACCGGAGCCAGGTGCACGGCGCGCTCGGCCATGCCAGCCGCTACCTCCACGAGAACCTCGGCAGCGGCTACAGCGCGGAGGAACTGCGCGAGCTCAATGACATCCTGCTCGAGGCACGGGAACGCTATGACTGCGTGACCGCGATACTCGGCATGAACCTGATCCACGAGGTGGGGGAAGCGGTGCAGACCCTGCACGAGCTCGAGCAGAAGATGCGCTCGGTGCAGCCGACCATCGACGGCATTTTTCTCGTCGGCGCGGAGTTCATGTTCGTGCCGGCCAATGACCTCATCCGCATCGTCAACTGCATCTTCGCGGCAGTCGGCAATCCCTACGTGGCCCGGCACATCGACGGCATCATGCTGCTCGCTGCGCGCAACCTGCTGATCCAGGTCGTCTCCTTCTATTCCTACTACGGCCGCCAGCAGATCTACGGGGTGTTCAAGCGCCGATCGATGACCCTGAACCAGGCGGCGATCGCCCATCACATCCGCGCCGAAATCCGGGGCCTGTTCCGCGCCTGCAAGGCCGAGAACCGGCTGATCCTGAAACGCGTGATGGCAAACGCCGAGCGCGAGTTCGAGCTGTCGGTGGAATCCATCCGGGAGGAGGCGGAAGCGATAGCAATCGCCGCCGTCGATCGGCTGCTGCCGGTGGCGGCGCCCCCGGACACCGGACCACCGCCCGGGTGGCTGCGCAGGCTGGCGAACTGGTTGTTCCGGTAGCCCTGCCGGCGCGGTAAACTCCCACGGGTTCGCCGGTGGGGGAGTTCGTGATGACAATGCTGCGTGCAAGCGTCGATCTGCTGCGGCGGGTGCCGGTTTTCGGCTCTCTCACCCAGGACGAACTGCAACGCATCGTCGACGCCCCGGACAACGGGGTCATCAGCTACGCCCCCTCCGCACTCATCATGGCCGAGAACGAAATCGGCGACTCCATGTACATCGTGCTCGAGGGCACGGTCGACGTCCGCATCACGGCGGTCGATGGCCGCGAAATCACGATCGCGACCCTCAAGTCGGGCGAATTCTTCGGCGAGCAGGCCCTGCTGCCTGGCGCCACCGGCCGTCGCAATGCGACGGTCAGGGCGCTGTCGGCCTGCACGCTGTTCAGGATTGCGAGGAACAATGTCGCGCAGGGCCTGGCGCACACCGAGGATCCCGGGTTGTCCGGCCGACTCGAACGGGCCTCCGACCAGGATCGGGTGCGCATGCTCCTGCGCAGCGTGCGCCTGTTCCGGAGCCTGTCACCCCGGGATCTCGAACGGGTCGGCGAGTGGACCGAAACCGTCAGCTTCGATGACGGCGACATCATCCTGCGCGAGGCCGAGGAAGGCGATTACATGTACATCGTGCTCGACGGCGCGGTGGAGGTGTTCGTGATGGACGACGACGGCAAGGTCATCGTCCTGGCGCGCCATACCAAGGGACAGTACTTCGGCGAGCAGGCCCTGCTGCCGACGCGCTCCGGCCGGCGCAACGCCAACGTGCGCGCCGACGGGCAGACCACGCTGGTCCGCGTGGCCAAGCGCTACTTCCAGTTGATCCTGAACCGCGACAACAAGCTGATGCTCGCGCTACAGGCGGTCGGCGACGCGCAGCGCCGGAAAATCAGCGACGTGATCGGCCGGGGTAACACCTGGTAGACAAGCCCGTCCGCCGGCGGACGCCCGCTTTCCAGCACCGAATCCACATGAATGCACTCGAACTGCGCGGCTTGACCAAGACCTACGCCAATGGGCACCAGGCACTGAAGGGTATCGACCTCGAAGTCGCCGACGGCGACTTCTTCGCGCTGCTCGGGCCGAACGGCGCCGGCAAGTCGACGACCATCGGCATCATCACCTCCCTGGTCAACAAGTCGGCGGGACGCATCAGCGTCTACGGCGTGGACATCGACGACGATTTCGCGGCGGCGAAGGCCATGCTCGGCGTGGTGCCGCAGGAATTCAATTTCTCGCAGTTCGAGACGGTGTGGGAAATCGTCGTCAACCAGGCCGGGTTCTACGGCCTGCCGCGCGCGCTGGCGATGGCGCGGGCCGAGAAATACCTGCGCCAGCTCGCCCTGTGGGACAAGCGCCGCGACCGCTCGCGCACGCTGTCGGGCGGCATGAAGCGGCGCCTGATGATTGCCCGCGCGCTGGTCCACCAGCCGCGGCTGCTGATACTCGACGAGCCTACCGCGGGCGTCGACATCGAGGTCCGTCGCTCGATGTGGGACTTCCTGGCGGCACTCAACCGCGAAGGCACGACGGTCATCCTGACCACGCACTACCTCGAGGAAGCCGAGCGCCTGTGCCGGAACATCGCGATCATCGACCGCGGGCAGATCGTCGAGAACACGACGATGAAAGACCTGCTCGCCAAGCTGCACGCCGAGACCTTCGTGCTCGACATCGGCGCACCGGTGACGGCCGCGCCCCGACACCCGGACTTCGCGATCAGCCTGCTCGACCCGACGACGCTGGAGGCGGTCGTCGATCGACGCTACTCCCTGAACGACCTGTTCTCATTCCTGTCCACGCAGGGGAT
>Ga0255182_1000888_pt1 | contig 17419 bp, 13 predicted proteins | sample Atl_UVDOM_RepA_8_FD_188420 | JGI IMG/M metagenome (GOLD analysis project Ga0255182, IMG submission 188420) | Freshwater microbial communities from Altamaha River, Georgia, United States - Atl_UVDOM_RepA_8d | ecosystem: Environmental > Aquatic > Freshwater > River | place: USA: Georgia...
ATTGGGCCAATCAGGGTGTGCTGTTGCTCAACAGCGTGCTCACGGTTGAAATGGCGAAAGCCGCCTCACACCAGGGCAAGGGGTGGGAACGCTTTACCGATGCGGTGATCCGGCTGGTGAATGCCAAGGAAGAGCCGGTCGTCTTCCTGCTTTGGGGCGCTTATGCGCAGAAGAAGGCGGCGTTTGTCGACACGTCCAAGCATCTGGTGCTCAAGGCTGCGCACCCCTCGCCCTTGTCAGCGCACAATGGCTTTCTCGGTTGCCGGCACTTTTCAAAGTGCAACGCATTCCTTGAAAGCAAGGGTTTGGCACCAATCGACTGGGCGCTCCCTGCGCTTTAGGCTTTATACATCCCGTCGAGACGATCCTTGTAGCGATCGCGGATCATATGGCGGCGGATCTTCATGCTGGGCGTCATTTCGCCATTCTCAATCGTGAAGGGTTCATCGGCAAATTCGAACTGGCGCACCTTTTCAATAACCGACAGGTCCTTGTTCACCCGATCGACAGCGGCGCGAACCGCTGCGCGAAACTGGGGATTATCCTGCAGCTCGGCAAAGTCATATTTCATGCCCTGCTCGCGTGCCCATTCGAGCGCCCATTCGGGGTCGGGAACAACCAGTCCGACAATATATGGGCGCTTGTCGCCAGAAACCATCGCCTGCAGGATTTCGGGCTGCAGCGTCAGCATTCCCTCCACCTTTTGCGGCGCGACATTATCGCCCTTGTCGTTGACGATGATGTCCTTCTTGCGGTCGGTAATCTTGATCCGGCCCATTTCATCGAGATGCCCGATATCGCCGGTGTGAAGCCAGCCATCCTTGATCACGCGATCGGTTTCAGCCTCATTGCGCCAATAACCGAGCATGACGAGTTCGCCGCGCACAAGGATTTCGCCATCTTCCGCAATCTTGACTTCAACGCCCTTCAGCGGCGGGCCGACTGTGTCCATCTTGAGGCCGATTTGCGGGCGGTTGCAGCTGACCACCGGGCCACTTTCGGTCTGCCCATAGCCTTGCAACAAAGTGATGCCGAGCGACTGGAAGAAAATACCAATATCGGGATTGAGCGGGGCGCCGCCTGATACCATCGCCTTCATGCGGCCACCAAAGCGGGCACGGATTTTTGGCAGCAGCGTCCGCGAAAGCAGCAGCTTCATCGGTGCATCGCGGAACCGCCCCTTGCCGCCATAGTCTCGCTCCCCAATGGTCAGCGCCTTGTCGAGCAGGTAGGTCGGGAACTTGCCCTGCTTTTCGACATTCTTGATCATGCGCTGGCGCAGCACCTCGAACAGACGGGGCACGACGACCATGATCGTAGGCTGGGTTTCCTCGATATTGCTCGCGAGCTTCTCCAGCCCCTCCGAATAGTAAATCTCGGCACCCACGCCGATGGGCAGGAACTGCCCACCCGAATGCTCATAAGCGTGGCTCAATGGCAGGAAGGAGAGGAAGCGCTCATTATCGAGGCCGAAATCCTCACGCAGCACTTCGGCAGCACCGTCGACATTGCAGATAATCGATCCATGATGCAGCATCACGCCGCGTGGTGCGCCGCCGGTTCCGCTGGTGTATATGATGCAGGCCAGTTCATTCCGGCCGACCTTCGCCATTTCTTCCTTCAGCGCTGCGACATCGGCATCGGTGCCTTGCACCAGGTCGGCCCAATCATGGTGCTTCTGCTGGCCGCGCTGGCTTACTTTCAGCGGCTCCATGCCGATGACAAATTCGCATTCGGATGAACGGATCACGGCAGGCATCAATTGCTGCGCCAGCTTTGCAGTCGACACGATCACTGCGCGCGACTGGCTGTTGTCGAGTATGTGCTGGTGGTCGCGTTCGGTATTGGTGACATAAGTGGGCACGGTGACGCACCCTGCCGCCATGATACCAAGATCGGCGATGCACCATTCCGGCCGGTTTTCGGAAACCAGCATCACCCGGTCGCCTTTCTTTAAGCCCATGTCTTTCAGCGCTTTGGCCAATCCGGCCACGCGACGCGCGGTTTCGGCCCAGCTGATGGTGCGCCACTCGTCGCCATGCTTATACCCCAGAAATGGCCGGTCGCCGCGCAGCTCCGCACGCGACAGGAACATGCTCACCAGGTTCGGAATCGATTCAAAATCGTTGAAGTTATCGTCCACCAATACTCTCCCGGGGGCGGCCCGTTTTCGGACTCGCTCTATACCAAACGCTAGCTTTACGGTGCGGGCTAGGCAAGTTTGCTTCAGCCCACGCTGGCAGCTGGCGCTCCATCCTTGATTTGATTGCCGTCAATTACCGTCTGCTTACCCTTTTTGTCGACAGCGACTACATTGCCCTCGCTGCGCGGATCGGCTGCACCCGTCCATTGCCCATCGATAAGCTGCAAGCCATTTACCTTAGACCCTAGATCCTCAGGCTTCACAGGTTGGCCGAAATTGGCCAGTTGCTGTGCCATGGTTGCGAGTGTGGTATTCTCCTCAACCAGCAAAGCACCGCCGCCAAAATAGATATTCGGAAGCGCAATCGCTTCCTTGAGCGGGAGGCCGAAATCAAGCACGCCAACAAGCGTCTTGGTCACGTGCATGATGATGCGCTTACCACCGGCCGATCCGAGCGCGAGCACAGGCTTTCCTTCGCGGTTGAACACAATGGTTGGCGCCATGGATGACAAGGGGCGTTTCCCGCCTTCAACGCGGTTGGCAACCGGCGCGCCGTCTTTTTCCGGTGCGAAAGTGAAATCAGTGAGTTCGTTGTTGAGGAAGAAGCCCCCGGCAATCAATTGGCTGCCGAACGGTCCCTCAATGGTCGAGGTCATATTGGCGATGCTTCCCTTGGCGTCGACCGCGGAAAAGTGGGTGGTTCCTGCAACTTCGCCCGAAATCGCAGCAGTTCGCGGCATCGCCCCCGGGGGATTACCCGCCGGATAGTCTGCCCGCGCCTTTGATGGATCAATCAGGGCAGAGCGTTCGGCCAGATAGGCTTTGTCGATCAGTCCGGTGACCGGAACCTGCACAAAGGATGCATCGCCGAGATATTTTTCGCGATCGGCATAAGCGAGTTGCATCGCCTGACCGATCAGGAACCAAGACTTAGGATCATCCTTGCCGAGCGCCTTCATGTCGAAACGCTCGAGCGTTCCGAGAATCTGGATCACGGTGGTCGCGCCCGAGGATGGCGGTGCCATGCCGCAGATGACATACACGCGATAGGGCGCGCAAACGGCATTTTGTTCGACCGCTTTATAGGCGGCCAGATCGGCCAGCGTCATGTCGCCGGGGGCAACAACGCTTTTATTGACGGTATCGACGATGCTGTTTGCAATCGCACCCGTGTAAAAGGCATCGGGCCCTTTCTTGGCGATCAACCGCAAGGTCTTGGCAAGTTCGGGATTGCGCAGGGTCATCCCGGCCTTTGCGGGCTTTCCATCCACCCAGTAGATCGAACGTGCGGTTTCAAACTGCGGCCACAGGCGCTGGATCATCGCCAGTCGCGACTCCAGCGTGCGGTTGACGACAAAACCCTTGTCGGCAAGGCGAATGGCGGGCTTGAAAATCTCCGCCCATTTGAGCTTGCCCCATTTACGATGCGCCTCTGCCATCAGGCGGATATTGCCGGGAACACCCACAGATTTCCCGCCCGGAAACGCCTGCAGGAACGGAATGGGCTTCCCATTTGCATCGGTGAAACGCTGGGGCGTCGCAGCCGCAGGCGCGGTTTCGCGGCCATTGATCGTGCTGATTTTCCCGCCTTCGGCATCATAATGGACGAGGAAGCCGCCACCGCCGATACCGCTGGACTGCGGTTCAACGACTGTGAGTGCCAGCATCATCGCCATTGTCGCATCGGCAGCCGAGCCACCTTTCGCCAAAATCTCGGCCCCCGCAGCGGTAGCGCGTGGATCGGCCGAACTGGCAATGGCTTGGCTCCGCGCAGTGGCGGGCGACGATGCAACGGCAAAAAGGGCGACAGCAAAGAGGATCAATTTTCTCATCGTTAATCTCCGTAATCCCCGCACGCTGCTTGGCAAGGCATCAATCGACATCAACCCCGACTGCTTCGGAAATGTTGGCGAATCCATCCCGGCGTAGCAACTCGATCAAACCCTTGTTGATCCGTCGCGCCAGATATGGGCCTTCGTAAACGAGTGCGCTGTATAGCTGTACCAGCGACGCCCCGGCACGGATGCGGGCATAGGCATCTTCGGCTGAAGCAATGCCCCCCACCCCGATCAAACCGATGCGTCCACCGGTGGCCTTGCGAAAATCGGTCAGGCGCTGCTGTGCCAGCGATTTCAAGGGCGCGCCGGAGAGCCCACCGGCTTCACTGGCATGCGATGATTGCAACGGGGGTCGGGTGATAGTCGTATTGCTGATGATTAGAGCATCGATCCCGCGTTCGATGGCAATATCATCGATGTCCGCCGGTTCCAGGTCCGGAGCAACTTTCAGGAACAGCGGCGGACCGTCAGGTGCCACTGCCCGAACCCGCAGCAGCAAATCATCAAGTGCCGACTTATCCTGAAGCGCGCGCAAACCTGGTGTGTTGGGGGAGCTGATATTGACGGTCACATAATCCGCCAATGGCGCCAGACGGGCCATCGCTTTTTCATAATCGGCGATACGATCTTCGCTGTCCTTGTTGGCTCCTATGTTGATTCCAAGCGGCCCGACGCGATGCTGGCGCGCAATGGCTCCGATCCGGCTCGCAGCAGCCTCCATCCCTTCATTGTTGAAGCCCATGCGATTGATGACGGCACGATCTTCCACCAGCCGGAACAGCCGGGGCCGGGGGTTGCCGGCTTGCGGTAATGGTGTGACGGTGCCGATTTCAACAAAGCCGAAGCCGATGCCATAGGCTTTGGCGAAAATCTCGGCATTCTTGTCATAACCTGGCGCCAGCCCGACTGGCGAAGGAAAATGCAAACCTGCGAAATTGACGCTTAATTCCGGCGGGGATCGGCGGGCGGAACTTATGGGCAAAAGGCGCAACGCAGCGAGCGACAAACCATGTGCCGACTCGGCGTCGAAGGCGAACAGCAGCGGACGGGCCAAATTGTACATCACCGAGTCGCTATGGCAGCCGCCGATGTAAACTTGCAATCGTTATAACGTCTTGTTTTGGCGCAGTTGGTCCAAAGCTTGGCCGAAAATGTCAAAAGTAACGTCATGTTATGACGATTCCATGCAAGAAAATGTCACCAAATTGGTGCATACCTCCCCTGCGACCCGAAGGGCTCGACGTCGTGAGACAAGAGTTCTTTACCTTTTAAGGCCTGCCTTCGGCAGGCCTTTTTTTTGCCCGCCATTGGTATATCATCCGGTCAGGACCATGACTGCGCAAATGATAGACCTTGCTTATGAGGCACCAGACAAGGCTCTGCAGCCATTGGTGTCGTCATTCTATCGCTTCGATTATCGGGGGGAAGCGCTCAACGAAGTCGAGCGCGCCGACCGCGCACAATTTCGGGTCACATTGAGCGGCGATGGATGGTACCGTTTTGGCGATAACGAAATCCCCTCTTATCCTGTCACCATAATCGGACCGACCACCAAACCGTTCCAATCGCTCTCCAAGGGGCCGATATGCGTTTTCGGTTGGGGAATGCTGCCCGCAGGCTGGGCTGCGTTGATGGGAGCAGAGGCCGGAAACTGGATCGACAGGGCGTTCGATGCGAGGCAGATTTTCGGGGATTCGGTGATCGAGCTTAAAAACCAACTGATCGCTGCAGGCAGCGCTGAAGAGCAGTTTCGTATTGGCAACAGGGCGGCGACGGAAATCTATCGCAAGATGCAAGGCGCGCCGTTTGAATTCACCGCGATGGTGGATCGGTGGTTGGTCGAAAACAATGACCCCGATATTGATACTCTAATTGCCGAGTCAGGCCTTTCGGTGCGCCAGTTGGAGCGGATAACCAAGCGCTACTATGGCATGCCGCCCAAGAAACTTGCGCGCAAATATCGTGCGCTCCGCGCTGCCAGCCGGATCGCACATGGAGACAGCCTTGACGATACTGAACTGGGCCTTGCCTTTTACGACCAATCGCATCTGACCCGCGAGATCAAACAATTCACCGGGCTCACCCCTGGTGAACTTCGCACGGGCAAATCCAAACTGACACAGGCAACAATGGCTGGCCGCAGCACCCTCGACGGTAAAGTCAGTCCGTTGATTTCGGGGAGTTAGAATCAGCGGGTTTCGATGCCCGGGCATCGCTGTTTTGCGCTTTTCGGCGGCGCAGATTCGCTCGCAAAGCTTCTGCCAAACGCTCCTCGCGCGACTTGTTTCCTGCCTTTTCCATAAAATGCCGATGCCAAAGGACTGTATTGGGTGCAAGCGGCTTGACAAGCGATGCTCCGCTAAGCATAGGGCCGCCTTCCCGGCGCTGCTGTAGCTCAGTGGTAGAGCACTCCCTTGGTAAGGGAGAGGTCGGTGGTTCAATCCCACTCAGCAGCACCACTAATTTTTCCTGATAATCGCAAGCGCCAGAAAACGATGGAATCTCTGCAGAGTGCAGGGCATTTCATGCGTGTCAATTGCGTGCAATGCCAACCGGCGGCGACCGAGTTTGAACCGCAATTTTCTGGAAGATAAACCTAGCTCGGAATTATGATTTCAAAGGTGACGATCGAATCCTCACCTACATCATATTTCAACTGCCCCTTGTGCAGATTCGCCACTTCTTTGACGATGTACAGGCCAAGCCCGTAGCCCTCATACCGACTATCCACACCCCGTTTGTTACGTTCGATGATGTTTCCTTCCATCATCGATGCGTCTTTCACCAGATTGGAAACCCTGAACGAAGTCGACAACTCATCTTCACAGAGAACGATTTCGAAATTCACCGTGGAACCGGGAACCGAATATTTGATCGCATTTTCGAGCAAATTCCTGAGCGCCAAACGCAGGACGATAGGATCCGCCTCCGCATAGACTATCTCCTGATCATAACGCGTCACGACCCTGTTACGGTCACGCGGATTGATATCCAAAAGCGCCAGCTGCGATACCGCACATAAATCGATCAACTCGAATTGGGCAGCACGTCCCTTGGTAATAAGCGTGGCACCGAGGATCGAATTAGATATCGAGAGTGAGATCGAATTCAGCGTGATGCTGGCGCGATCGACGGCCGAGCGGATGATATCAGGTTTTCCCTTTCCGCCCGCGATTTCCTGAAGCACCGTCTGCAGCGCAGCTTGCGCGGTGTTCAAAGGTTGCCGTACTTCGTGTGTTAGCATCTTCAACAAATGATAGCGTTCGTCCGCAAGTTCTGCGCTGATCTGCCCCTTCTCCTTCAGCTGGATCGCCTGGCGTTGCAGCCGGTTCGCACGTTTGGACTGGAGCAATTGATCGCGAACCTGACGCGACACGATCATCCCGAAAAAGGCGATTTCAAAAAGGAAGGACAGGATGATAACCGCAAGCAAATTGATCCGACCAGCGAACCTGGTCATGTCGCCAAAGGGATAGGCATTCGGCAACTGCGTCGAAAGTGCAGCGGCTGAAATTGTGAGAACCCAAATTGTCAAATTGGTGGGTCGCAATCCCTTCCAGGCACGATTGCGCAAAAGAAAAAGGATACCGCTGATGCAAAACAATATCCCGCAGACCAAGATTAGCAGCAGTCGGTAGGGCGATTGCACGTCGATCAGCAACGACATCGAAACCAATAATCCGCAAACGAGCAACGCATGCGGTAGTCTATTTGATTTTCTGAACAGCCGACGATCGCTGAATGCAGCGGTTTTCAATGCGCTGCCGGATAGAAACAGGACCGCCCATATCAGGGCGCCAAGATCCTTGTTTTCGAAGAGTTGGGTCGATGCCAGCACGAACCCTGAAGTCGTTATCACATTGGACAGCAGCCAAATAACGACCGGTGCATTTACACGTTCGAGAAGGATGTAACAAATCGAGAAGGCAACTATGTGCCCCATATAGAGATAGCTGAATCCTATCGCGTAGGGGATGTTCATCCTGCTGCGGATCCCGCGTTACCGCCTTCGATTTCTTCGCTTAGTTGATAACCGATGCCATGCACCGTGCGAAACGGCGACGGACAACGCGCGTCGCGTTCAATCTTGCGGCGCAAACGGAATACGGCAGCATCGAGATTGCGGTGATCCTGGCTGGCAGCGATACCAGCAGCATCTGCAAGTTCTGCCCGCGACACCGGGTTTCCGGCTGCCTTGCGCAAGCATTGGATCAATCGCCCTTCCACCGGGGTCAACGACACTTGATTGCCGAGCGGAGAAATGAGTTTGGAATGATCGAAAGATATCATCCAATTGCTCGCGCGTGCACGCGGTTCGGCAAAGCGGCGCCAGATCGACTGGATTGCATGGTAAACTTGGTCAAAGCGAACCGGCTTGTTGACGAACATGTCCGCTCCTGCGGCCAATGCCGAGTTAAAGGCATCGGGGCCTAGCCGGCCGCTCACGATCAGTATCCCAGCGGTGCTTCGCGCCCGGATCAACGTCGTCAGATCCACGCCGTCAATTCCAGGCAATCCGAGATCAAGAATGAAAAAGTCGTATTGGTCGACACCGCCCGACTGCAGGAGCGACTCTGCAGACCCGTAGATGCTGCACTTGCAATCACGCAATTTGAGATAATCGGCAAGGAATCCGACAAAATCCTGATCGTCATCCACAATGCAAATATTGGTGGGAAACTCAGCCACTTCGGCAACCTCGTACTTTTCAAACTTCAGCCAACAGGCGGGGAACCCACACTGTGATGTTACTTGTTTTTACATTTACCACCATCATTTTTCACGCACGGAGAAACTTGCGTGCGGATGTCCAACTTCGCGCCAGCTGGGTTCCAAGATTACATAATCATTTATGACGATACGCACGCCTCTCGGAGCGATGAGGCTGTATAAAATTAACCATATATGACCATTTTTACAAATTCTATTAGCGCCAATCTGGCAGCTATCCCGAATAGCGCGAAGACACTGAGCCGGAATTATATTACGTTTATATTCTGATATTTAAGTCTATTTCGAACGCACACTGCGCATTCGAAAATCGGTATCGGTAGGGGCATCCCCGGCACATAAGGGGGCTTACTCTCAGGTTGAAACCAACTCGGTTTGATCAACCATAATATATGATGTCTTCACGGTGACATATGACCATTCATTAAAAAGATTCGCCGATGCCTTTGCCTAGTCCACTGAATTTCGAAACCCCCTGCTGACTTGCAGGGGAGTGCGAATACGCGGACTGGTAGCGAGGCATATTCCCCCAGACCGTTGCCAGCCTTTTCTCGATCCAAGGACCACTCGTTTGAGAAAGTTTGCCAGACCATGCATAGTAGCAATCGGAACAGCGCAATTTGTGCTGCCCTATGGCTGCGCCTATGCGCAGAACCAACTTACGGTTGAGGTCGCAGGAACGATTGAGCAGGCTTGCTCGATTTCCGTCGGCAACGCTTTTGGCGCTGTGAGTCTTGAACGATCGGGTTCAGCGCAAGCCACGGCCAATGTCGATTGCAATACCGGTTTTGAGATCGATGCACGCTCGGATGCAGGCGGCTTTGCGGCAAATTTCCGAACACCCAATGGCTTCGACGCATCACTACCTTATGCTTTTGATTTCGCCTTGCCGCTCGAAAACGGCAGCACAATGCGGAAAAACTGTACGTCGTCCGAAATGAAATCGCGCGCCTGCCTGATGGGTTCGGGCGGCGCTGCATCGATTGGCCAAACCGGTCGCCTCTTACTGTCGTGGAATACTTTGGGCACTCTTCTTGCACCCGGAAACTACTCCGACACCATCACCCTATTTATCGCGGCGCGACCATGACGACGCTGCGACATCCGAAACAGTTCGCGTGCGCTGCGGAGCAGAGCGACTGTCCCGACACATCGTCGGGCCATTTTAACCCGCATGAAAACAGAAGGAATGGAAAGTGAAAAAATCGACTCTCATATCGCTTATCGGCGTCAGCATGATCGCCACACCTGCTTTTGCAGCAGATCCGTCAGCAACATATGACGTGAGCGGCAATGTCGCAGCCGTCTGCTCGATCAGTGCAAGCTCTGGCGTCACTGACTTTGGGTCGCTGCAAACTTCGCAGGAAAAAGTCATTAATGACACCGCTGCAACGTGCAACAGCGCAGGCGCAACCATCAGCGTAAGCCGCACCAATCTCGTGAATTCTATCACGGCTGCTGACGGTTTCACCAACGTCGTGACTGTCAATACCAAGGTTGAAGCTGGCACGGCGACCGTGACGAACAATGGAACCGATGTCGCTACCGGTGCGTTCAAGGGCCTCAAGATCACGGCCACCACCGTTGCCCCGACAACTACATTGATGGCCGGCGATTACACCGGAACGATCACGGTTACCCTGAACCCCGGCGCATAATCGGGATTGATCGGCAAGGAAAATGGCCATGCGCACAAAGCCAACGGCTATCATTCCAGTCCTGCTGTTAGCGGCTGGTGGAGGGGCTTTGCTCTCCACAGCCGCTACGGCCTTGCCGACTGATGCGAGCTACCAAGTCAGCGGCAATGTTGCCAGACGCTGTACCCCGCAAACATCAACCGTGGATGTGGTGATAACGAAAAGCGGGTCCGGTAAGAATTTACGTTATGATTTTGCAACCTCGCCGTCAGTTACGATCAGCTGTAACGCGCCAGACGGCCAGCTGACTGTCGCTTCGACGCGCCTCATCCCGCAATCAGGAAGCACCCGCCAAGACTATAGTTTGACGGTTTCCGGATGGGGCACAGCAGGCAGCTTTACAACAACGGCGGCTGCCAACGGCGGCACGCGAAGCTTTACAGAAGCTACAACGCGCACCTCGCCAATTAGCTTTTCCACCAGCACCAACCTCGGCTCTTTGTTTGCCGGAAGCAATTCGAGACTAACTGCAACCCTGACGTTGACGGTCAAGACTGCAGCGGAAGGAACTACACCATGATAAAATATTTGAACTTTTCGGCAGCGGTGGTTGCCACTGCCTTTGCAACAGCGGCCCAGGCAGCCACCGTTTCGCCGATGGTCATTGATTTGCAGACATCGGGCCGAAACGTGGTCGCGAATGTCACGGTCAGCAACACCAGCGACAAGCCGCTGACCATTGAAGCGGTGCCACAGGCCCTGCAGCCAACAGACACGGGGTTTGCACCGTCCGAGGGCAACACCGAAGATTTGTTGGTGATGCCCCCAACGGCGTTGATTGCACCCGGGCGCACGCAAACTTTCCGCGTGCAATGGATCGGCGATCCGGCGGCTATGAGTTCAAGCCACTTTTATGTCGGGATGAACCAGCTGCCAGTGAAATTGCCCGAGGGGCAATCGGCCGTTCAAGTCGTCTATAATTTCAACGTCCTCGTGAATGTCGGCCCTGCTAACGGAAAAGCCGAGCTGAAAGTCGTGGACAGCAAGATCGTCACCCAGGAAGGCAAGAATTATCCATCGGTGGCAGTCACCAATTCGGGCTCAACCTATGGCTATATCAGCCAGAAAGGCCTGAAACTGACCCAGACCGATCAGTCTGGCAAAGAGGTTTTCAGCAAAAGCCTGAGCGGCGCAGAAGTGGAGCAATTGGTCGGCTACGGCATTGTTGCGGTCAATCAGACTCGCACGATGGTCGTCCCTGTCAGCCTGCCGGATGCAAATGGCACGGTTACCGCATCGATATCCGAATAAACGAATTTCCAGACAGTTCGACCGCTCATCTCATGTTCGCCCTTGATGCTACTGTGCAGTCTTTCGACCAGGTCGAGGCCGCGCAGTCATTGGGGGTTGCTGAGACTGGGAAGGCGGTTGCTGCTGTACGGCTCAATCCAACCGGCCGCAATCTGCGGTTCCTGGTGCCGCTGATCGATGGCGAGTTATATCTCGGCGATATCCAGCTGACCGTTGCCAAGGACGATGGACTATCCGTCGATGCGGCCAGACTGGCTGATCTTCTTGGCCCCATATTAGTGCCGGGAAAAATCGCGGAAATTACTGCGCAAGCCGACGCCGGCGGGCAGGTAAGCGCGCCGGCGCTCGCATTGTCGGGATTGGAGTTGAGATACGATCCAGAACGACTGTCGTTATCGATACAGCTACCGGTCGATAGCAGAAGACAGCGCACGCTTTCCTACCGGGACGATGTTTCGGGTGCTGAACAAATCAGCCTGAAACCAAGCCATATCAGTGCATTTGTCAATCTCTACGCCAATATGGGTGTGAACCAGGCTGGCCCGGGCAGCACGCTCTCCCCACTTACCATACAAGTCGATTCCGCTCTGCGCTTGGGGGGTTTGGTCGTCGAAAATGAAGGCTATCTCTCGACCCGTTCGGCCGACACTTTGTGGCGGCGCACTGGAACGCGGCTGGTCTATGATGACCAAAGGAATACTGTCCGCTGGACTTTGGGTGATACCGAATTTGATGCCAGCCAGTTCCAGGGCGGCGGCACTGTGTTTGGATTGGGCGTTAGCCGGATTTATTCCGAAATCGATCCGCAGCAGGATATCCGCGCAACCGGTACGCAGACGTTCACGGTGATGGCCCCGGCGATTATCGAAACTATTGTCAACGGCCGCATTCTGGAACGCCGCAGCATCCAGCCTGGAAACTATTCGTTGCGCGATTTTCCTGTCACCGAAGGTGCCAACGAGGTTAGCCTGCGCATCGAGGATCAAAGCGGCAAGACGCGCACAATCAATTTTTCGGTTTACCGCAACCAATCGCTGCTCGCGCAAGGCATCAGCGAATTTTCCGCTTTCGCAGGCGTTTACTCTGCCACTTCGCAAAGCGGTTTCGACTATACGAAAAAATGGGTCGCCGGCGGCTTCATCCGTCGCGGAATCACGGAGCAGCTGACATTAGGCGCCAATGGAATTGCCACTAAACATACCCAGCAAATGGGTTTAGATGGAATTGCCGGCACCCCTTTGGGCCTTGTGGGAGCAAGTGTTTCGGCTTCGAACAACGCGTTGAACGGCTTCGGCCTTGCCGGTTCACTCTCGTTTGAGCGGCTACTCACATCAGCGAACAGCCCGAAAGTCGATGGCTTGCGCGCTTCCATTGAATGGCGGGGCAAACACTATACCACGCCGTCCAGCTTTGAGGGATTGGAGCGCACAGCAATCCGCATGGCGGCGGGATGGGTCCGGACGCTTTCGGCCGGAACCTTCTTTTCAATCGACGGCCAATATTCGAAAGATCGATATCCGGGACGATCCAGCTATGGCATTCGCGTCGCGGGCGGAATTCCGTTACATCCTAGATTGGAATTGAACCCGGAGATCGGGACGAATCGCAAGAACGCGCAATGGGAGGCGTTTGGCAGGCTTTCCATCCGGATGCGTTTGCGTAACGGGGCCGGGGCCCAACTTGATCTGGACAATAAGGGCAACGCGAGAGCCAATATCACGGGTTTTCGTGATCAGGATGGACGGCGCATCCAATATTCGGGCGATGTTAGCCGTATTGGCGACATGCTTTCAGCCAATGCAGATTTGAATTTTGCCACCAGCCGGGCAAACCTGACGGTCGAACAAATAGCGATGTGGAATGCACGCAGTGGAAAGCTGGAAAACTCTCAAACCTCAATTCGAACCGCCATTTCGTTGGCGTGGGCTGGCGGAGCATTGGCGCTGGGGCAGCCGGTCACCGACGCATTCCTCATCGCCCGCCCCCACCGCAGTCTGGAGGGTAAACAGGTCCGGCTTGATCCGTCCAGCGTTGGCGCGGCTGCAAGTTCAGGGGATTTGGGGCCTGCATTGTTAAGCCAGCTTGCTGCGCATAACCGTAGAACGATCATCTACGACGTGCCCGATGCACCGCCCGGTTATGACCTTGGCGCCGGCAATGTTACGGTCCGGCCCGCCTACAAATCGGGATATATGCTCGAAATAGGGTCTGACTATAATTTGACGCTTTTTGGCCGTCTGCTTGACCGGTCCGGCGAACCGGTACGCCTTTTAGCAGGCGAAGCTTTTGAAGTCGGCAATCGCGAAAAACCTCCGATCACCCTGTTCACATCCAGGGATGGGCGCTTTGGCGCACAGGGATTGCGTGCCGGCCGCTGGCGTATCGAGATGCCGGCCGACGAGCCATTGGTTTACGAAGTTGAGGTTGCCGAAGGTCCGCAAGGCACAGTGCGGGTCGGGGACCTTAATCCGATTGCAAACACCGCGGTGGAAGGAAGAAGCAAATGAAGTGCAATCTTGCCATATTGTTGGCGTTTGGCGTGGTTTCAGGTTGTTTTTCGACCGGCGCGTTTGCAGCCAATTGTGCGACAGTCACGTTCACGCCATCCAATCCATCGATTGCCAACTGGAACCCGATCAACGGTTTGGCGCAGGAAACCGGATTCACGATCAGGGTAACGCCAGTCGCACCCAGCACGCGTTCTGCTCGCCTGATATTCCTCGACACGGATACGAACACTCTGCCGCTAAAAATCCAAGATAGCGGCCCCCGATATGACATTATCAATACCGCAACCGGAGAAATATTGTCATTCCCACGAAGCGCGCTGGTAACCTCGTCCACGGTACAAACGCTCCAGTTCCCAAAAGCGCGCACCCCTGCCAATCTTTCGTTGCGGTTGCGGCTGCAGACTAACCAGAATCCGGTCGAGGATTATGAAGGCGGCAGGACCTATTCGGAAACGCTGCGCTATGCAGTCCAGTGCTTCAAGACAAATGGCGATACCAACGGCATAGACCAGGATGTCATTTCAACCCTTACCCTGACTTATACGACACCCCGTTTGGCGCAGTTCAATACGGCGGGGCCGGTCAATCTTGATTTCCGGAACTTCACCGCGACCAGCCAAACCGCCAGAATCAACATGCGCAGCACAAGCCGGATCGCCATGTCGGCTGTAACGTCCAATGGTGGGCGCATGGTCCGTCGAGGAAGCAATGCATCAGCATCCGAAAATGCTGTCATTCCCTATTCCATAATTTTCAACGGCCGACAGCTTGTTCCTGGCCAGCGACTCAATGGGCTGGAGCGCGCCGGGATCGCCGGTGCCAACCTGCCGCTTGTCCTGCAATTGGATGGCATCCCGAGCGGCAAGCTGGCCGGAAGCTATACCGACACCATTATCTTGACCATCGAACCCGAGCCTTGAGTTCTGCTGAAGGACTGTTGCAGTTATCAACAGTCCGATCGTTTTTCCAAACACGCCATTTGACAGAGACCGGAAAGCTGCTTCAAACGTGTGGTTGCTGGAGGAAATGCGATGTCGAACAATCTGGAACAGTTGGATGCGTTTCGTGACGATGTGCGGCAGTTTTTCAGCTCCAGCTATCCCAAATCCGTTTTGGACAAGATCGCCAGCGGACAGCGGCTGGAAAAATCCGATCAAATCCTCTCGCAACAGGCGCTGAATGCAAAGGGCTGGCTGGGGGTTGGCTGGCCTAAGGAAGATGGCGGTACCGGATGGAGCCCGGCCGAGCGCTATATCTTTGATCAGGAACTGGACCTTGCCGGCGCCGCGCCAATCATTCCGATGTCGGTGATCTACATCGGCCCGATATTGTGTGCATTCGGTACCGAGCAGCAGAAAAAGCATTGGCTTTCGGGCATCCTTGAATCCCGCGATTTCTGGGCACAAGGATATTCAGAACCCGAATCCGGGTCCGACCTTGCCAGCCTGCGATTGTCGGCCGTGCGCGATGGCGATGACTATGTGATCAACGGCACCAAGATCTGGACGTCGGGTGCGCATTGGGCGAACTGGATTTTCTGCCTCACTCGAACGTCACGGGAGGCGCGAAAACAGGACGGCATTTCGATGATCTGCGTGCCGATGGACGTCCCGGGCGTAACCGTCCACCCGATTCCGCTGATCGATGGTTCCGCCGAACTGAACAGGGTGGAATTCGACAATGTCCGTGTTCCCGCAAACTACCGGATCGGCGATGAAGGGCGCGGTTGGTATTATGCCAATGTGCTGCTCAAGAATGAACGGCTTTCCTATGCGCATATCGGCGCCAAGCGCCGCGATATAGCGCGATTGAAAACCCGGCTTTCGGCCTGGCCGCAAAATGCTGAGAGAGCTGCGCTCACCCACAGGCTGGCGACAATCGAAGCGCGGCTTGATGTTGTCGAAGCCGCTATTCTCCGCGTGCTTGGCAGCGATATGGAGATGGCGACTGCGGCATTCCTCAAAATTGCCTGCACCGAATGTGCGCAGGCGATCACCGCGCTGGCTGTTGATATTGCGGGGCCTGACCGGGCGGCCATGCTCGATCGCTCAAAAGCCGGTTGGGCAGATGCCGCACCGCTGGTTCCGCCAGCCAGTGCGATCGCGCCGCAATCCTATTTCTTTGAACGGGCGCAGACCATTTACGGCGGATCGACCGAGGTTCAGAAAAACATTATGTGGCGGGCGATCAGCGGTTGATCGCCCCAGCCACCAAGTAAGCTATACCGTAGCCCGCTTCTTGCGAACCAAGGTTTGGGCGTTGGTGTATTCAAGCAAGCCCTCTTCACCACCTTCAACGCCAAGGCCGGATTGCTTCAATCCGCCAAAGGCCGCAGTTGGAGACAGGTGCTGCACCTCATTCACCCAAACCGTGCCGCTCTGGATGCGCTTGGCAATTTCGAACGCCTTATCCTCATCGTTACTCCAGATTGAACCGCCCAGACCATATTCGGTCGCGTTGGCGCGTGCGATGACATCGTCATAATTATCGAATTTCAGCAATGGCAGCACCGGCCCGAACTGTTCTTCCTGGACGATGCGGCTGTCTTCGGGGGGATTATCCAGGATGGTGACCGGGATGAAGTAACCCGGAGCGTCGGATTTCTCCCCGCCCATCAGGAAAGTATAGCCCTTTTCCTTCGCGTCACGGATCAGGTCGAGCACACGCTCATATTGCGGGCGATTGTTGATCGGACCCAGCCGGGTGCCCTGTTCTGATCCGTCACCGATTTTGACGGTCTTGGCATATGCAACAATGGCATCGCGCAGCGGCTCATAAATATCCTTGTGAACATACATTCGCTTGGTCGCGATGCAGATTTGCCCGTTATTGCCAAAGGCCGCCCAGAACAGTTGTTCCGCAACCTTTTCGACTTCGACATCGGGCATAACGATCGCCGGATCATTACCGCCCAGTTCAAGCGTAACACGCTTCAATGTCGAAGAGGCTGATTGCATCACCTTTTTACCAGTCGCGGTCGAACCGGTGAAGCTGACCTTGTCGATGCCCGGGTGTGATGTCATCCACGGACCGAGATTGTCCCCACCGGAAATGATGTTGAGAACGCCGGCGGGCAAAATGTCCTTGATGATTTCCCCCAGCTTCAGGGTGGTCAACGGCGTAAAGGGCGACGGCTTCAACACCATTGTATTGCCTGCCAACAAGCCGGGCCCGATTTTGAATGCCGCTAGGATCATCGGGAAATTCCAAGGTGCAATGGCACCCACCACACCTATCGGCACACGGCGC
>Ga0255182_1000890_pt1 | contig 17404 bp, 15 predicted proteins | sample Atl_UVDOM_RepA_8_FD_188420 | JGI IMG/M metagenome (GOLD analysis project Ga0255182, IMG submission 188420) | Freshwater microbial communities from Altamaha River, Georgia, United States - Atl_UVDOM_RepA_8d | ecosystem: Environmental > Aquatic > Freshwater > River | place: USA: Georgia...
CACGGCCTTGCTGATATCAAAGTCGGTGAATATGCCTCCCTCGGCGGGTGAGTTTGCATAGACTTCGATGTCGCCATTGGATCCTCTCATGTACCAATGCCACATGAGGTGGACGATGCCGTTGCTCTGGCTCCAGTTGATCGCACGCTGTGTGATGTTGTTTGACGTGTTTGGGGGCAGGTCCGGGCTGTACAACGCGAGATCAAAGCCGCGCAGAGCCGGAGATTTTCCTGTGAGCGCATGGATTCTCTCGAAAGGCAGCTCAGTTCCGTCCCCAATCTCCTCCTCCATCTGGCCGGAAACAATGTTTTTCCCCTCGAGTGAGGCCATCCAGTTAAGAAGAGCGTGACTTCTGGTTGTGTAATTGCTTGTGACCGGCGTTTCTGTTGTGTGGGCTTGGCCTGTGGCCATCGATGCCGCCAAGGCAATGATCAAAAACGGGAGGTTTGATGGTTTCTTCAAGGTGAATCCCCTGGTTGGTTTAGAATTGACCCTGAATTTTAAAGGGTGGCGCACTTTGCGCGTCGGGAGTATCCCCAGGTTCTGGGGGCGGGCGGGGCTCTCCATACAAAACGACATGGAGCCCGCAAGGCGCTTTGATCGCAGCCTGCCGCCATGGCAGCATGTTGTCACATGCACTTGTTGTGCCGATCAAATGACGGCTTTAAGTGCTCCGATCTGCTGTGCTGTGGGCACAGGGGATGGGCGATCTGCGTGTTTTTGCAATGCGTTGGCGGACCTCAGCCCGCAGCGGCTGTCTATTGCAAACGAGCGCAGTTCTCTCAGGGGCTTCGGCCATGCAGGTGGTCGAAGGTGTCCACCTGCATCTCGAAGCTGAAGAAGCAGTTGCGGCCCTTGGCCTTGGCGCTGTAGAGCGCCTCGTCGGCCCGGCGCACCAGGTGCTGAGCGTTCGTGCTGCCGTCCGGCACCAGTGTGGTGATGCCGCCTGACAGCGTGACATAGCCCAGCGGCGCCGCGCCGTGCGGCAGGCGCTGCTGGCCCAGCATGGTCTGCAGCGCCCGGGCGAAGGTCATGGCGCCCGACCTGGGGGTGTTGGGCAGCACCAGGGCAAATTCCTCGCCGCCGTAGCGCGCAGCGTAATCCAGAGGACGGTGGCACACACTGCGCAGCAGTCGCCCGACCTCACGCAGGCAGTCGTCGCCTTCCAGATGTCCGTGGTGGTCGTTGTAGGCCTTGAAGTGGTCGACATCGCACAGCACCAGGGTCAGTGGCTGCTGCTCGCGTGCGCACAGACGCACCCCGTGATGCAGGCGCTCGTCAAACCCCCTGCGGTTGCCCAGTTGGGTGAGGTCATCCACCAGGGTCATGTGAGCCAGGCGTTCATTGGCCTCGCGCAGGGCCTCCGAGGTGTCTACCAGCTGGCGGCGCATGCGCTGCAAGCGTGCCATGGCATGCAACTTGGCGGCAAGAACCACCGGTGTGGCGGGTTTCACGATGTAGTCGTCTCCGCCAGCCTCGATGCCGCGTTGCAGGTCGACGTCGCCATCCCGGCTCGACAGGAAGATGATCGGTGTCCAGTCGCCGCCCTCCAGCGATCGGATCTGACGGGCGGCCCAGTAGCCGTCCTCGGCAGGCAGCACCACGTCCATCAGCACCAGATCGGGCGGCTGTTGCCGGAACATGGCCAGCGCCTGTTGCGCGTCCTCGGCCTCGATCACCCGATGTCCTTGGGTTTCGAGGCTCAGTCGCAGCGACGAGCGGATGGCCGCCTGGTCTTCGACCAGCAGGATCTTGAGCGGGTGGTTGGACATGGTGCGTGGGGAGGCCTTCTGCGAGGCACGGCAAGATCGGCGATACTGCCGCCCTCATGTCTGGATGTCGGATCAAGGCGGGCCAACTGTAGGCCGGCCCCTGGCGCCGACACCGTGTCCAGAGGTCGTACTGCACATGTCTTCTCCCGTCCTGACCGAAGTCGCTGGTGGCCTGGGCGTCATCACCCTGAACCGTCCGCAGGCGCTCAATGCGCTCACGCTGTGCATGGTGCGGGAGCTGACTGCCGTGATGCGGGGCTGGGCCAGCGACCCAGCCGTGCACGGGGTGCTGCTGCGCGGGTCGGCTCGCCCTGCGGTCCAAGGTCGCCACGCGGCAACCCATTTCTGTGCCGGGGGCGACATCCGCTTCATGCACGATGCGGCCCTGGCCGGTGACCTGGCCATCGACGACTTCTTCACCGAAGAATACGCGCTCGACCACCTGATCCACGTGTTCCCCAAGCCCACGGTGGCGTGGATGGAGGGCATCGCGATGGGCGGCGGCATGGGCCTGGCACAGGCGTGCCGGCGACGGATCGTGACCGAGCACGCGCGTCTGGCCATGCCTGAAACCCGCATCGGGCTGTTTCCGGACGTGGCAGGGGGGTACTTCCTCTCGCGCTGTGCCGGCTCGGTGGGCGAGTACCTGGGTGTGGTGGGTCCCCATTTGCACGTGACCGACGCCCTGACCCTGGGGCTCGCCGATGCCCATGCCCGGGCCGACAGCCTGAACGCCTGGCTGGACAGCTTGCGCGCCCGGCCCCTGGTGGGAGCCGACGATCTGCTGCCCCGACTCGATGCCCATGTCGCCGGCCACGGTTTGGACGACTTGCCGCCCGCCACGGTGACGGGCGAGCTCGATCGCATCAACCACCATTTCGCCGGACACACCCTTCAAGACATTGAGGCGTCGCTGCGCGCTGACGACAGCGATTGGGCGCGCCAGTGCCTGGCCCAGATGGCAGGGCACTCCCCGCTGATGATGGGCGTGACGCTGGAGCAGATCCGACGCGCGCGCAGCATGCCCCTGGCCGATGTGTTCCGCATGGAGCGCACCATGGTTCGCCATTGTTTCCAGTTGCGCAAGGGCGCCGCCAGCGAGACGGTCGAGGGGGTGCGGGCGCTGGTGGTCGACAAGGACCACCAGCCGCGATGGCAGCCTGCCTCGGTGGCCGAGGTCACGCCGACCCTGGTCGAGGCTTTTTTTGAACCCGTGTGGCCCGCCTGGGCCCACCCGCTGCGCGACCTGAGAGACGATACGGATGGACTCCCGCACTGAATCGCCCGGCCTGACCCCGGTGACCGTGGCCGACCCCAGCCCGTGGCGGGCCTGCGTGGCCCCCATGCTCGACTGGACGGACATGCACTGCCGGTACTTTCACCGGCTGCTCAGTCGCCACGCGCGCCTGTACACCGAAATGCTCACAACGGGCGCGCTGGTGCACGGCAACATGCTGCGTTTTCTGGACTACAACGAGGCCGAGCATGCCGTGGCCCTGCAGCTGGGGGGCAGCGAGCCGGCTGACCTGGCGCACTGCGCGCGCCTGGCCCTGGAGCGGGGCTATGACGAGGTGAACCTGAACTGCGGCTGCCCGAGCGAGCGCGTGCAGCGCGGGGCTTTTGGCGCCTGCCTGATGAACGAAGCCTCGCTGGTGGCCGATTGTGTGAAGGCGATGATGGACGCCACGGGCAACGACGCCCGCATGCCCATCACCGTCAAGCATCGCATCGGGATCGACCGGGTCGAAAGTTACGACTTCGTGCGTGACTTCGTGGGCACCATCGCCGACGTGGGCTGCAACGTGTTCATCGTTCACGCCCGCAATGCCTGGCTCAAGGGCCTGAGTCCGAAGGAAAACCGCGAGATCCCACCGTTGCGGTATGGTTTCGTGCACCAGCTCAAGCGCGACTTTCCTCACCTGACCATCGTTCTCAATGGGGGGCTGGCCGACAACGCACAGTGCCTGGCGCAGCTGCGGCCCGGCGCGGAGATCGACGGCGTGACGCTCGACGGCGTGATGGTGGGGCGTGCGGCCTACCACACCCCGTGGATGATGGCCGACTGGGATGAGCTGTTCTTCGGTGACGCCGACAGCCCGACCCTGGCCCGTCAGGGGCGCGCAGCCGTGGAAGCCGCCATGGCGGCGTATGCCGAAGCGGCCATGGCCCGCACCCGCGGCTGGGCCCATGGCGAGGTGCGTTGGCCGCAGGTCATGCGGCACGTGCTGGGGCTCTACAACGGGATGCCGGGTGCCCGGCGGTGGCGGCAGGTGTGGTCGGATCACCACCTCAAGGACCGTCTGCCCAGCGAGGTCATGGCGCTGGCGCACCAGCGGCCGACGGCGGCCAGCGCCTGAGCGACGGCGCCCGGGCCCCCGGCTCAACGGCGGCGGAAGCGGGCGTCCAGCAGGCCCAGGGCCAGCAGCAGAGCGGCGTACACCATCGGCGAAGGAGCGCCCGGGCTGGAGGCCCACCAGTCGGCGAACTGGCTGAGCCATGTCGCGGTATCGAGGTACGGCATGGTCATGTGTCCTGATTGAGTTCTGTCAAGGCATGAACTGTGCTGCAGTGCGACATCAGAAGTCCTTAAAATTCGTTAAACAACGGATCAACCGTTCTAAAGAGCGGCCAGACGGACAGGCACATGGAGTCAATGGCGTTGCCAGCAGGCGTGCTCCGCTTCGGAGCCGTTCAGATCGAGGTCGATGGGCGCCGCCTGCTCGTCGAGGGGGTCGACGTGCCCCTCGGTGCCCGGGCTTTCGATCTGCTGGTGGCGCTGGCCGAGCGCCGGGACCGTGTGGTGCCGCGCAGCGAACTGCTCGACCTGGTCTGGCCGGGCCTGGTGGTCGAGGAGGGCAACCTGGCGGTGCAGGTGTCCACCCTGCGCAAGGTGCTGGGTGCCCAGGCGATCGCGACCGTCCCGGGCCGGGGCTACCGGTTCACGCTGGCTGCGCCGGTCGCCCACCTCGGGGTGGCCCCGCCCGTGTCCCGCCCGCCCGAGCCGCCTCGCGCCCTGGGGGCGCCCTTGCCCCCCATGCCCACCGCCCTGCTGGGCCGCAGCGCCGAGCTGGCCACCCTGGGTCAGATGCTGACCACCTACCGGCTGGTCACCGTGGTCGGGGCCGGGGGCATCGGCAAGACCTCGCTGGTGCTCGAAGCCCTCCGCCACCGGGACCCGCTGGCGGTGCCGGCGGCCCTGGTGGAACTGGCGCCGATGTCGGATGCCAGTCTGTTGCCCGGGGCGATCGCGCAGGCGTTGCGCATCCCGCTGGCTCCCCAGATCGAGCCGATCGCCGCCCTGGTGTCGGCGCTGGGCGCCATGCATGTCCTGCTGGTGCTGGACAACGCCGAACACCTCGTCGGGCCGGTGGCCACGCTGGTGTCGGCCCTGCTGCGGCAGGCGCCCGGGGTGCGTCTGCTGGTCACCAGCCAGGTGGCGCTCAAGGTGGACGACGAGCACCTGCTGCGGCTGGGCCCGCTGGCCGTGCCGCTGCCCGGCACCCCGGTCGACGACGCGCTCGCCCATGGCGCCGTGGCCCTGTTCGTGGCGCAGGCGCGAGCCGCCGATCAGCGCTTCACGCTGTCGGTCGACAATGTCGACACGGTGATCGACCTGTGTGCGTCGCTCGACGGCCTGGCCCTGGCCATCAAGCTGGCCGCGGCCCGGGTGTCGTTCCTGGGCTTGAAGGGCTTGCATGCCCGGCTGAACGAGCGCCTCAAGCTGCTGCGCGGCGGTGCGTACGGTGCACCGACCCGGCAGCAGACCCTGGAGGCGGCGCTGGACTGGAGTCACGGCCTGCTGGGCCGCGCCGAGCAGCGGGTGTTCAGGCGGCTGGCGGTGTTCGTGGGCGGGTTCACGCTGGAGCTGGCCTGCGCGGTGGTGGCCGATGACAGCGTCGATGCCGATGGAGAGGTGCTCAACGACACCCTGGTGGTCGATTGTCTGGCGGGCCTGGTCGAGCGGTCACTGGTCGCGGTCGACGCTGGAGACCCCCCCCGCTACCGGCTGCTTGAGAGCGCGCGCGAATATGCCTGGCTGCGCTTGCGCGAGGCGGGCGAACTCGACACGTTCCGCACCCGGCACACCCACGCGCTGACGGCCCTGTTCGAACGCGCCGACGTCGAACTGTGGTTCACGCACGATGACGTCTGGCTGGCGGCCTACACCCCTGAACTCGACAATGCCCGGGCGGCGCTCGATTGGGCCGTGCAGCAGCAGGACACGGCCGCCGTCGGCCTGATGGCGTCACTGGCGCGACTGCTGTTCCAGTGGCCGCTCGGCCATGAGACGCGGCGGCGCAGCGAGGCCGTGCTGCCACTGGTGGCGCGCATCGACGGCCCGAGCATCCGCGCGGCACGCTACTGGGTGCGGCGGTCGCACGGGCACTGGGGCGTCAACCAGAGCCATGCACTGGACTGCGCCCGCAAGGCGGTCGAGCTGTTCCGTCAGGTCGGTACCGACGACATCGGCCTGCACGAGGGGCTGTTCGCGCAGGTCACCAGCCTGCGCATGTCCGATGCCGAGATCCGCTCGGCCCTGGCCGAGATGCGGGCCCTGGAGCGCCCCGCCTGGCCGGCGCGGGTGCGGGCCGACTTCAAGGTGGCCGAGATGTTCGGCCACTACGCGCAGGGCCTGTACGAGGACATGCACCGTTCGGCCCGTGAAGGCCTGGCCGTGTCCCGCGAGGCTGGCAGTCGCCTGCGCATCAACATCCTGCAGTGGTATCTGTGTACCGCGTTGCGCTGCCTGGGGCGCCTGGATGAAGCCTTCGAGATCAGCCGGGCGGCCGTGGGGGAAAGCGGGCCCTGGCGGGGCTGGTCGCTGGGTTACCTCATGGGCGAGTACATCTGGGCGTGCCTGAAGCGGGACGATCTGGCCGAAGGGCGGCGTGCGCTGCGTGAGTTCATGGACCTGTCGCGGGGCACGGGCTGGACGGCCTTTGCCTACAACAGCCTGACCTTCGCCGAGCTGGCCCTGCGGCAGGCACGGCACACGGATGCGGCGCAGCTGCTGGGTTATGCCGATGCCGCGTGGCGCCGGCTGGGCACCTTGTACCCTGACATGGCCCAGGAGAGGGCTCGCATCCTGGCAGCTCTTCGGCAAGCTCGCCTGCCGGCCGGGCGACTCGAGTCGCTGATGGCCCTGGGCGAGTCGCTGGACGAAACGGCCGTTTGCCAGCTCGTGCTGCAAGACGCCAGCTGACCGCGCGGCCCGGGCCGGTTCAGGCCGCCCGCGTGGCGGGGGCCGGTGCCAGCCCTTCGGGCAAGGCGAGGTCATCGGCCGCCGTCAGCGTCGAGGTGTCCAGGCCAGAATCCAGGTCGACGAAGCGGTGCCGTCCGCGCTTTTTGGCCGCGTACAGCGACTCGTCGGCCAGCCGCATCATCGATTCGGGCGTGGTCGTGATGTCGGGCACACAGGTCGTGACGCCTCCCGACAGCGTCACCCAGGGTCCGATCGGCGAGGCCGGATGCTCGACGCCGCCCGCATGCAGCTGGTGCAGCAGGGCCAGCACGAAGGCGGTGGCCCCGTCGGTGGGGGTGTTGGGCAGCAGCAGCGCGAACTCTTCGCCGCCATAACGGGCGCAGTAGTCCAGCGGTCGCCGGCAGGCCGTGCTCAGCACACCGGCGATGTGCTGCAGGCAGCGATCGCCTTCCAGGTGCCCGAGGGTGTCGTTGTAGCGTTTGAAGTGGTCGATGTCGCACATCACCAGCGTCAGCGGGCGCTGTTCACGTCGGGCCTGCCCGATGTACTGGGCCAGCCGCTCGTTGAGGCCGCGGCGGTTGCCCACGCCGGTGAGCTCGTCGTGACTGGTCAGGTGGGTGAGGCGGTAGTTGGCACTGCGCAGCTCGTCGGTCGCTCGGGCCAGCTGGTTGCGCATGCCCAGCAGCCGCTGCATGGCCAGCAACTTGGATCGCAGCACGATGGGCGACACGGGTTTGATCAGGTAGTCGTCGCCGCCGGCATCGATGCCTTCCTGCAGGTCGCCTTCCTGCGACATGCACGACAGGAAGATGATGGGGGTCCAGCGGCTGCCTTCCTGCTGGCGGATCTGGCGTGCCAGCCAGTAGCCGTCCTGGTCGGGCAGGATGACGTCCAGCAGGATCAGGTCCGGCTGGCGTTCATGGAACTGCTGAAGGGCGGACAAGGCGTTGTCCGCTTCGATGACCTGGTGCCCCAGTCCACTGAGTTGAAGGCACAGGTGGTTGCGCAGGACCGGTTGATCCTCGACCAGCAGGATCGTCAGGCGTTCGTGATGCATGCAGACTGCCTCAGGGTGGACTTGTGTCCCACAGTGTGCAGAGGCCACCCCCGGGGTGAACGGCCGAATAGGGCCGGGCTTCGTGCTGTATTGCTGGCGTTCAATGGGGCATGAAAAAAGGACACCCTCGGGTGTCCTTGTCTGCGAGGGCGCGAGCGGCTGGAGCCGCCAGCCTCAGACGCGCTTCTTGTATTCGTTGGTGCGGGTGTCGATTTCGATCTTGTCGCCCGATTCCACGAACAGGGGCACCGAGATTTCATGACCCGTGCCCACGATGCGGGCCGGCTTCATGACCTTGCCCGACGTGTCGCCCTTGACGGCCGGTTCGGTCTCGATTTCGCGCACGATGGTGGTGGGCAGTTCCACCGAGATGGCCTTGCCGTCGTAGAACACCACTTCGACTTCCATGCCGTCTTGCAGGTAGTTCACCGAGTCACCCATGTTCTCGGCCTCGACCTCGAACTGGTTGTATTCGGTGTCCATGAACACGTACATCGGGTCGGCGAAGTACGAGTAGGTGCAATCCTTCTTGTCCAGAATGATCTGGTCCATCTTGTCGTCCGCCTTGAAGACCACTTCGGCGCCAGCGCCGTTCAGCAGGTTCTTCATCTTCATGCGGACAGTGGCGGCGCCACGGCCACCACGGCTGTATTCGGTCTTGAGCACGACCATCGGGTCCTTGCCCTGCATGATCACGTTGCCAGCGCGGATTTCTTGAGCGAGTTTCATGGGTCGGTTCCCGTTGGAATCTTCAAAAGGGCGATGCGGGGCGGCCGGGCCCACTGCACGCAAGCCTTCCATTCTACCCCGGGTTCATGACGAATTGAAGGAGCCGGGTGGTGAGATCCGCCTGGCCCGACAGGCGCTCGCTGCCGGCGTGGCTGAGCTGCTGCCATTGGGCCCAAAGCGGCGGAGACAGCAGATCGCCCAGGCAAGCCAGATCGGCTTCGGGCCCCAGCCCGTTGAACGCCCGCCAGAGCGCCTGGCAGCCCGTGCGCAGGCCGGCGGGCGCATCGGCCAGCCACGGGGTCAAGAACGCGTCGAGCTTGTCGGCGTGAACACCGTCGTCCTGTTCGTAGATGTGCCACAGATGGGGGCGTGCAGCCCACAGGGCGCGCACGGCAGAATCTTCGCCCCGCACGATGTTGAGGTCGCTCAGCCACAGCGGGGTGTCGAACTGACGTTGCGCCACCGCGGGCAGCGCATGCAGATGCACGCGGCTGCCCGGGGGGGGCGTCCAGGTCGAAGCCAGGGCCTGGGCCGGGCCCGGGGTCAGCAGGACGTGGGCGCGGCGAGGTACCGGATGCCGGGTGGTGGCCGCCTGCAGCTGGTCGAGCAGGGCAGGCAGCGGGGCGCGGTCGTAGCAGAACACGCTCACGACCAGATCGTCAGGTTGCCAGTCGGTCACGCCCAGCCGGGCGAGCGCCTCGCGGCGGCGGGCCGGGTCGGACTGCAGGGCGTCGCGCCGGGCCAGCAGGTCGGGCTCGCGCAGCAGCCCGCCAGTGCGGGGCGTGAACCCCGGGTAGTAGAACCACTTGTGCAGGCCGGCGGCCGGGCCGCTGAACACGGGCGAGCGCAAGCTGTGCGAACGCTCCACGTAACTCTCGGCACTCAGGTATTCCAGGTTGATCCACACCGGCGGTGTGGGGCGCGGCATGCGCGCCACGAAGGCGTCCGGCGGGTTGCAGCCGAAGGCCTCGATCACCACGTCACCGGGGTCCAGATCGGGGGCACTGGCGCAGCTTGCCTCGGCCCAGGGGCGCACGGTGACTCCCGGGTGCCCGCAACCGTCGCGCCCTACCTCGGGAGCCATCCAGCGCAAGGCGCGATCGTCGTCGAGCCACAGGCAGCAGGTGTGACCGCGCGACGCCAGGTCGCACGCCAGGCGCCAGCACACGCCCACGTCGCCAAAGTTGTCGATCACGGTGCAGAAGATGTCCCAGCGCATCCGGTGGATTATCCTCGCGGCCATGAACAAGGCCCCCGAACCCGTCGAGCCGACTCCTGACGTGTCCGCACAGAGCGAGGCGACCTGGCAGCGCCTGCTGACCGAAGTGGCTGCCCTGCCAGCCCTGCCTGGCGTCTATCGTTACTTCGACGCCCGGGGTGAGGTGCTCTATGTGGGCAAGGCGCGCGACCTGCGCAAGCGCGTCTCGAGCTACTTTCACCGCAATCATGGCGGCACCCGCATCGGGTTCATGGTGTCGCGCATCGAGCGCCTGGAAACGACGGTGGTGCGCAGCGAGGCCGAGGCCCTGCTGCTCGAAAACAACCTCATCAAGACGCTCAACCCGCGCTACAACATCCTGTTTCGCGACGACAAGAGCTACCCCTATCTGAAGATCGCCTCGCATGCCTACCCCCGGCTGGCCTACTACCGGGGAGCCGTCGACCGCAAGCACCGCTACTTCGGGCCGTATCCGAACGGCTGGGCAGTCAAGGAGACGATCCAGTTGCTGCAGCGCGTGTTCCTGCTGCGCACCTGCGAAGACGCGATCTTCAACCACCGCACCCGGCCCTGCCTGCTCTACCAGATCAAGCGCTGCAGCGGGCCGTGCGTGGGCTACATCAGCGAAGACGACTACCGCCGCGACGTGGGCCAGGCCGAGCGTTTCCTGCTGGGCGAGCAGCAGGCCGTGCTCGACAGCATGCAGACGCAGATGATGGCCCATGCCGACCGGCTGGAGTTCGAGAAAGCGGCCGAGATCCGCAATCAGATCGGGGCCCTGTCCAAGGTGCTGCACCAGCAGGCGGTGGACACCGGACTGGAAAAGGACGCGGACATCCTCGCCGTGCAGGTGCAGGGGGGGCGGGCCTGCGTGAACCTGGCCATGGTGCGCGGCGGGCGGCATCTGGGCGATCGGGCGCATTTCCCGGTGCATGTGCAGGACCACGTGCTGACGCCCGACGAGGCGCAGGCGCTGGACGAGTCTCAGGCCACGCCGGTCGAACTGGCGCACGCCACCGAGGTGCGCGTGCTCGAGGCCTTCCTGGCGCAACACTACCTGGACGGCGGTGCCCCGGCCTTGCTGATCCTGAGTCACCCCGTCGACCCGGCCCTGATCGAGGCTCTGGGGCAGCACCACGGTCGCAAGATCACGGTGGTGCATCAGCCGCGCGAGCAGCGGCGCATCTGGCTCGACATGGCCATCAAGGGCGCCGAGCTGGCCTTGGGGCGCTTGCTGTCCGAGGAGGGATCGCAGCAGGCGCGCACCCGGGCCCTGGTCGATGCCCTGGATCTGCCCGTCGACAGTCAGGCCGAGGGCGACCCACTGGCCGGCCTGCGCATCGAGTGCTTCGACATCAGTCACACGGCCGGCGAGGCCACGCAGGCGTCGTGCGTGGTCTACGAGACCCACAAGATGCAGCCGGCCCAGTACCGGCGCTACAACATCACCGACATCACGCCGGGCGACGATTACGCCGCGATGAAGCAGGTGCTGCTGCGCCGGTATGGCGGCGGCAAGCTGGAACGCATGCCTGACCTGGTGCTGATCGACGGGGGCAAAGGGCAGGTGGCCATGGCCCGCGAGGTGTTCGAGTCGCTCGATCTGGACATCAGCCTGCTGGTGGGGGTCGAAAAAGGCGAGGGCCGCAAGGTGGGGCTTGAAGAGCTGGTGTTTGCCGACGGCCGGCCCAAGTTGCAACTGGCCCCGAACTCGGCCGCGCTCATGCTCGTGGCCCAGATCCGCGACGAGGCGCACCGGTTTGCGATCACGGGCATGCGGGCCAAGCGCGCCAGCGTGCGCACGGGCGGCAGCCGGCTGGAAGACATCCCCGGCGTGGGCCCCAAGCGCCGGGCCCGACTGCTGCAGCGTTTTGGCGGCGTCAAGGGCGTGGCCAACGCCAGCGTCGACGAACTGGCGTCGGTCGACGGCATATCCATGGAACTGGCACAGGAGATCTATCGTGCATTGCGTTGAAGCGGCGGGGCGTCGCGGCTGGCGAGTCGTGGCCTGCGGGGTGGTGCTGGTCTGCTCGCTGGCCGGCTGCGAAAGCCTGCGTCCGGGCGAGTCGGCCCCAACCCAGGCGCCACAGCCGGGCACCGGCACGCGGGTGCCGACACCGGGTGATACGGGCAAGGCGCCGCGTGCCCCCGGTGGCGGCGACGCCCGGGGCAGCAAAGGCGACGAGCGCATCGTGCTGGCCGCACCCCGCAAACCCCGCAGCCTCAAAGACCTGCGGGAGCAGGCGGCCCAGCGGCTGGTGGCGGCCAACCCGCGCATCACCTACACCTCCCGCCCGCCGGACATCCTCCTGGCCATTCCCGTGCTGACCGTCGAGCTCAACGCCGATGGCAGCGTGCGGCGCATCGAGGTCATGCGCCACCCTCGGCAGGCGCGCGACACGGTCGACATTGCCATCCAGGCGGTGCGTCGCGCAGCGCCGTTTGGCGATGTGTCCGGCCTGCCCAAGCCCTGGAAGTTCAACGAAACGTTCCTGTTCAACAACCAGCGCCATTTCAAACCGATGACGCTGGACCGATGACGCGGCGAATTTGGACGATGTGCGTTCTCAGAAACAGGCACAATCGCGGCCATGTTCTGGAATCTGCCCACCTTGCTCACGTGGGCGCGGATCGTCGCGATCCCGCTGATCGTGGGTGTGTTCTACCTGCCCCTGCCGCAAACCGACATCAATGTGTGGGCGTGCGGGCTCTTTGTGGTGGTGGCCTTCACCGATTGGCTGGACGGCTGGCTGGCCCGTCGACTCAACCAGACCTCGTCGTTCGGAGCCTTCCTGGACCCGGTGGCCGACAAGTTTCTGGTCTGCGCGTCGCTGCTCATCTTGCTCGAGGTTGATCGCGTCAACGCCGTGGTGGCCCTGATCATCATCGGGCGCGAGATCGCGATTTCCGCCTTGCGCGAATGGATGGCCCAGATCGGCGCCTCGCGCAGCGTGGCCGTGCACATGCTGGGCAAGCTCAAGACGGCGGCGCAGATGGCGGCCATCACGCTGCTGCTCTACCACGGCGATCTGGGCGTGGTCGGTCTGCCGTTCGATGCGGCCCAACTGGGCACCTGGCTGATCTACATCGCCTGCGGCCTGACCATCTGGTCCATGGCGTACTACCTGCGAAAGTCCATCCCCGACATCGTGGCCCGGGCGCGCTGACACGCTGCGCTTTGCAGATTGTCCGACGCCTGTCAAGCGTGCATCCACGCCCCGCCGCGGGCACGGGCCGCTGCATCCCCCCGCATAGAATGATCCGAGGGTTGCGGGCAACCCCATGCGTCGTGGTGCGCGGCCAACGCCCGTTGGGGTGCGACGCCGGCAACGCCAGATTTCGTTGCATCTTTGTGAGGGGATTTTCGTGAACAAGTCCGAGTTGATCGAACACATCGCCAAGCAGGCCGACATCTCCAAGGCCGCCGCGGGTCGCGCGCTTGAAGCCATGATCGGCGGCGTCAGCAGCACCCTGAAGAAGGGGGGCACCGTGACCCTGGTGGGCTTTGGCACCTTCGCCGTGGCCACCCGCCCGGCCCGCACCGGGCGCAACCCGCGCACCGGCGAGGCCATCAAGATCAAGAAGGCCAAGACGCCCAAGTTCCGCCCGGGCAAGGGCCTGAAGGACGCTCTGAACTGAACTAGAATCGGCGGCTCGACGTTGCCGGGTGCTTAGCTCAGTTGGTAGAGCGGCGCCCTTACAAGGCGTAGGTCGGGGGTTCGAACCCCTCAGCACCCACCACCGGCAGCAGCTCCAAAGGCGAACCTTGGTTCGCCTTTGTGTTGTCTGGCAGCGCCACCGTAACGGCCCCATGGACGGGGCCTCAGAAGGCTCGAAATGTTTGATTTCGTTCGCAACAATTCCCGCATCTTCCTGGGCGTGCTGGTCGTGCTCATCGGGCTGTCGTTCATCGGCGGCGGTATCCAGGGCTACCAGCAGTTCATGAGCAATGACACGGTGGCCAAGGTGGCCGGCCACAAGATCACCCAGACCGAATGGGACGCTGCCCATCGCAAGATGGTCGAGCGCCTGCGGTCGCAGCAGCCCGATGTCGACCCGGCGCAACTCGACGCCCCCGAGGTCAAGCAGCGCACGCTGGACATGCTGGTGCGCGACTACACGCTGATGGCGGCCGCCAACGACCAGCGTCTGGCCGTGCCCGACAACCGCCTCAAGCGCATCTTCACGCTGTCGCCCGAGTTTGCGTCCATCCGCAACCCGGACGGGTCGCTCAACACCCAGCTGCTCGAGGCCCAGGGCGTGTCGTCCGAGCAGTTCGCGGGCCAGTTGCGCCAGCAGCTGTCGGTCGGGCAGGTGCTCGGTGCCGTCGAGGGCACGGGCATGTCGTCCAACACCGCCAATCGGGTGGCCGTGGCCGCGCTGTTCCAGGTGCGCGACGTGCAGTGGATGAAGTTCGAGCCCAAGGACTACAGCGCCCAGCTCAACCCCACGCCCGAACAGCTGCGCAAGTTCTTCGACGAGCCGGCCATGTCGTCGATCTTCATGCAGCCCGAGCGTGCCGAGGTGCAGTACGTGGTGCTCGACATCGACACCCTCAAGCAGCGCGTCACCGTGAGCGAGGACGACCTGCGCAAGAACTTCCAGGACAACATCAAGCTCTACACCAAGGACGAAGAGCGCCGCGCCAGCCACATCCTGATCAAGGCCGAGGCTTCGGCCAGCGATGCCGACAAGAAGGCTGCCAAGGCCAAGGCCGAGCAGCTGCTGGCCGAGGTCCGCAAGAACCCGGCGGCGTTTGCCGAACTGGCTCGCAAGCATTCCGAAGATCCGGGTTCGGCAGCCAACGGAGGCGACCTTGACTTCTTCGGTCGCGGCGCCATGGTCAAGCCGTTCGAAGACGCGGCCTTCGGCCTCAAGAAGGGCGAAATCAGCGGTGTGGTGCAGTCCGACTTCGGCTTCCACATCATCTTGCTGACCGACGTACGCGGTGGGCAGGCGCCCAGCTTCGAAGCGGTCCGCCCGCAGATCGAGGACGAGGCCCGCAAGCAACTGGCCCAGCGCGCGTATGCCGAAGCCGCCGAGAAGTTCTCGAACATGGTGTACGAGCAGTCGGACAGCCTCAAGCCGGTGGCCGATGAGCTCAAGCTCACGGTGCAGACGGCGACCGACGTGTTGCGTCGCCCGGGGGTGAAGGACCAGGGCGTGCTGGGCAACCAGCGCCTGCTCGAGGCGCTGTTCGACGCCACCAACCGCGCCAAGGCCCGCAACACCGAAGCCATCGAGGTGGGGCCCAGCAAGCTGGTGTCGGCACGCGTGGTCAAGTACATGCCGGCCGCCAAGCCGCCGTTCGAGCAGGTTCAGGCCCAGGTGCGCGAGCGCTGGATCCAGCGCGAGGCCCGCGAAGCCGCGCGTCGTGATGCGGAACAGAAGATGGCCGCCTGGAAGCAGAACCCCGCCCAGTCGCAACTGCCCGTGTCGGTGCAGATGTCGCGCCGCCTGGTGTTCTCGCAACCGCCGCAGGTGCTCGACGCCGTGCTGCGCATGCCCGAAAAGCAGTTGCCGGGCTGGCAGGTCGTCGACATCGGCAACGAAGGCTTTGCCCTGGTCAAGGTCAACAAGGTGTTGCCGGTGCAGATGTCGCCCGAAGAAGAGCAGGAAACGCGTCGACAGCTGTCGTCCTACTGGGGGCGTGCCGAATCCGACGCCTATCTGCGTGCGCTCAAGCGCGAGTACAAGCTGGACATGAAGGTCAAGGTGCCGGCGGCGGGCGGCGCGGCTTCTGGTGCCGAGGCACAAAAATCTTCGTCGGCAGCCCAGTGACGCGCGCAGAGCGCTGAAAAGCGCGCTATACTTTCAGTCTTTCAGCGGTGGCTGTAGCTCAGTTGGTAGAGTCCCAGATTGTGATTCTGGTCGTCGTGGGTTCGAGTCCCATCAGCCACCCCACCGAATAGATCAACGCCGATCGGTCCCGACCGATCGGCGTTGTCGTTTGTGGGCTGAGCTGGCGTGGGCTCAGATGGTGCTGCCACTCAGCGCGCCGGCGGTGGCCCTGAGCGCACGCGCCGCAGAACCTCTCGCGCGGCGATCTCGGCCTGCACGGCCCGGTCCACCGGTGTGCGGCACAAGCCGGCCTGCGCATAGTTCAGGTTCTCGTAGATCGGGGTCACGGCTGAGCACTTTCGCAGCACCTCGTCAAGGGTTGGCAGTTGCGCCTCTTGCGCCTGGGTCAGCAACTGCTCTACGCGCAGCACCACCTGACGGTACTGCCCGGGGTGCACGCCGTTGGGGCTGGCCTCCAGGGCCTGCAGCAATTGGGCCAAGCTCCACAAGGCCTTGGCCGAGTCGGCCGGCTGCAGGGTGGGGGGTGAGGATCGGGTGTCATTCATGGGCAACGGACCTCCTGGCAGATCACCTGGGGTTGCCCGAGCGCCTTTCAAGCCCCTGGCCGCTCAGCTCACCCTGAGGCGGCCGCTCGCGATGTAGCCACCGTCCAGCAAGGTGGAACTCACCTGCAAGTCGTCCAGCAGGGGGGCCAGTTCGGACCATGGGGCTGTCAGCCCCTCCAGCGAGCTGGTCGAGTACAGCGCCGCCGACAGCACATAGGCATTGACCGGCCAGAGCCAGGGTGCGGCCCACTTGAGCCCGGTGGCGACCACGCTGGCGCCGGGTCGCAGGTGCTTGCACAGGTGGGCCAGGTCCTTGGGCGAGCGCACGATGTCATGGGTGAAGTGCAGGAAGGCGGCATCGGCCTGCAAGCCGATGGGGGCAACCCCCGCCGAGGCCTCGACCAGGCGCACATTGCGCCACCCCTGGTTGTCGATGCGCTGGCGGGCGCGCTCCAACATGTCGGGGCTCTGGTCGATGCCGATGACGTGGCCCCGGGGGCCCACGCCACGGAGCAGGGGGGCGAAGCTCAGGCCGGTTCCACAACCGACATCCAGCACGATCTGGCCGGTCTGCAGGCCAAGCCGCTCGATGGCCGCCTGGCGGATGGGTTCGAAGGCAGCGAGCTCCAGGTCGTAGATGCCAGCCCGTTGTCGGTACAGGGCCCGCGCATGGGCGCCTGGGTCGGCCGCGACAGCGTCCAAGGGGGGGGCAATGGTGTTCATGACCGGTGCGGCAAGGGCTGCTGGTGATGACGATCCTGCATGCTACCGCTTGCCGCGGTCGATGCAACTTGCCGTGCGTCAGGGATTGTGCGCATCCGGGGCGGGGCCTGGCATGGATAATTCGCGACCTTCCACACCGCTCGAACGGCATCCGTCCCCGTGTTCAAGAACCTCACCCTCTACCGCATCGGCCCCGAAGGCACGCCCGACCTGACCGAGCTCGACGACGCCCTGTCCCGCCAGCGGTTCTGCCCGTGTGGCAGCACGCAGCAAAAATCCATAGGCTGGGTCGAGCCTCGGGGGCAGCACCATGGTTCGCTGGTCGAGTCCGTCGAGGGCCAGTGGGTGATGCGG
>Ga0255182_1000891_pt1 | contig 17401 bp, 7 predicted proteins | sample Atl_UVDOM_RepA_8_FD_188420 | JGI IMG/M metagenome (GOLD analysis project Ga0255182, IMG submission 188420) | Freshwater microbial communities from Altamaha River, Georgia, United States - Atl_UVDOM_RepA_8d | ecosystem: Environmental > Aquatic > Freshwater > River | place: USA: Georgia | collected...
TCAACGGTTGGGTGAACACCTCACGCGCCTACAACTCCCAGGTCTTCATCGACCTGCGGGACCGTTACGGTGTCACGCAGGTCGTTTTCGAGGCGGAATCGGGCCCGGGCGGCATATTTCAACAGGCGAACAGCTTCGGCAGGGAATGGTGCCTCGCCGTCACCGGAGTGGTGCGCAAGCGACTGCCGGGCAAGGAGAACCCCGACCTCGCCACCGGCGCGGTCGAGGTGCTCGCCGAATCGGTGGAAGTGCTCAACTCCAGCCCGACTCCACCCTTCGAGGTGACCGAGTTCCCGGGCGAGGAATTGGCGGGCGAGGATGTCCGCCTGACCAGTCGCTGGCTCGACCTGCGCCGCCCCAGCCTGCAAAGGTCGCTGTTCCTCCGCCACCGCATGACCTCCATCATCCGCCGCCACCTCGACCAGCGCGGTTTCGTCGATGTGGAAACACCGCTCCTGGGTCGCAGCACGCCCGAGGGCGCCCGCGACTACCTCGTGCCCAGCCGCGTCCACCCGGGAAGCTGGTACGCGCTGCCGCAATCCCCCCAGCTCTACAAGCAACTGCTCATGGTCGCCGGCTTCGACCGTTATTACCAGGTGGCCCGCTGCCTGCGCGACGAGGACCTGCGGGCCGACCGCCAGCCGGAATTCACCCAACTCGACCTCGAGATGTCGTTTGTCGACCAGGAAGATGTGCTGGGCCTCATCGAGGGTCTGCTGGCCGAGGTTTTCCGGGAGGTCCTCGGGGTCGAGGTGCCCGTCCCCTTGCCACGCATGGGCTACGACGAGGCGATGGCCCGTTTCGGCTCCGACAAGCCCGACCTGCGTTTCGGGCTGGAGATCGCCGACCTTTCGGACTGGGCCAAAACCACCGAATTCAAGGTGTTCCGCGAGGCCGTCGAGGCGGGCGGAGCCGTCCGCGCCCTCAATGTGAAGGGCGCCGCGGGCCGCTTCTCCAACACCGAGCTCAAGCCGGGCGGCAAACTGGCCGAAATGGTCACCCGCGCCGGCGGCAAGGGCCTCGCCTGGCTCAAGGTGGAGGAGGGCAAGGTCACCGGCGGTATCGAGAAATTCCTCGGGGCCCAAGCGTTGGCCGCGCTGCCCGGACTGCTGGCCGCCGAACCGGGCGACCTGCTGCTGTTTGTCGCCGATGAGCCGTTGAAGTCGGCCGAGCTCCTGGGCGATCTCAGGGTCCACCTCGCCAACCAGTTGGGCCTGCTGGCCGGCAAGGAACGCGAATTCAAGCCCCTTTGGGTGGTCGATTTCCCCGCCTTCGGCTTCGACAAGGAAGCCAACCGCTGGGTCAGCAACCATCACCCGTTCACCGCTCCCCGCGTGGAGGATGTCCCCCTGCTGGAGACCGACCCCGGCAAGGTGAAAGCCCGCGCCTACGACCTGGTCATCAACGGCTACGAATGCGGCGGAGGCAGCATCCGCATCCACTCCAGCGATGTGCAGGCCAAGGTCTTCCGCGTTCTGGGCCTCGAGCCCGAGCAGGCCCGGGAGAAATTCGGTTTCCTGCTCGACGCCCTCAAGCTGGGCGCCCCACCGCATGGCGGCATCGCCTTGGGCCTCGACCGGTGGGCCATGCTGCTGGTCGGCACACCGAACATCCGCGATGTGATCGCCTTCCCCAAGAACCAGCGGGCGCGCGACCAGATGACCGGGGCCCCCTCCCCGGTCGAACCCCGGCAGTTGAAGGAACTCGGACTATGATCGCCACGGCCGAATCTCCTGAAAAACCCCTTGCTTCGGGCTTTCGCATCCTCCTGGTGGAGGACGATCCGATCATCGGCAAGGCGGTCAGCCGCGGCCTGGAGGACGCCGGCCACACCTGCACATGGACCAAAAACGGCAAGGCCGGCCTGGATGAGGGTCTCAGCCAGCGCCACGACGCCATCGTGCTGGACCTGATGCTGCCGGAAGTCACCGGCCTCGAGGTGCTCAGGCAGTTGCGGGCAGCCGGAGTGCGCGCCCCCGTGGTTGTGCTCACCGCCCTTGGTTCGGTGGACGACCGGGTCTCCGGACTGCGCGAGGGTGCCGACGATTACCTGGTCAAACCCTTCGCCTTCCCCGAATTGCTGGCGCGCCTCGAGGCTGTCCGTCGCCGAAGCGCCGACAGGCCTGCACCCACGCTGACGGTGGGGTTGGTCACCCTCGACCTGACCAATCGCCGGGTCACCTGCGCCGGCAACCATGTCGAACTCACCCCCACCGAGTTCAGCCTGCTGGAAATCCTCATGCGCAACGCCGGCCAGGTGGTCACCCGCAAAATGCTGTGCGAGCACCTCTGGGAGGGCGAGTGGGAAGGCGTGACCAATGTGATCGAGGTTCATGTCAACCGCCTCCGCAACAAGCTTTCCCAGGCCGGAGCCGAGGGGGTCATCCAGACGATTCGCGGCAGGGGCTACGCCCTGAAGGCTGCCTGAACCGGAACCCGGCATGCCGTCCAGCTTCCAGCGCCTGACACGCTCGCTCCGCTTCCAGCTCGCCTTCTGGAATGCCGGCGTGCTGGTTGTGCTGGTGGCCTGCCTGCTGGTGGTCCTTTACCTGGGCATGCGTTTCCTGCTGCAGCGCGAGCTGGAGGAGGTGTTGCTCGAGGACTGCCGCGAACTCGAGCAACTGGTCGCCTCCAACCCTGACCCCGTCGAGTTGCGCAAGGAGCTGGCCCGCAAGGCCACCAGTCACCAGTCGCAAAACTGGTTCGCCCAGGTCTGGATTTCAGGCAAACTTCTCGCCGACGGTGGCGGGGTTCCCCTCGGGGCACCCCTCGGGCCGGAAGACCTGATGGATGGCCCGCAGGAATTCCTGGGGTTCCGCGTGGCTCAGAAAACCGCCGCGAACCTGCGTGTGCGTGTCGGCTCCAACCTGGATTTTCTCGCGGATGACCTGGCCCGCATCCAGCGCCTGCTTCTGGGCGGGGGCTTCGTGGTGGCGGTGATTTCACCTCTGGTCGGTTGGCTTTTGGCGGCCCGCGCGATAGGCCCGGTGGCGGGCATGCTCGAGACCGCCCGCGGCCTCGATGCCACCAGCCTGGACAAGCGCCTTCCCGTCCGCGGCATCGGTGACGAGCTGGACCGGCTCGCCGTCACCATCAACCAGATGCTTGACCGCCTGGGAGCCTACACCTCCAGCCAGCGGGACTTTGTCGCCAACGCCGCGCACGAGCTCCGGTCCCCCTTGGCCGCCACCCGGGCACTGCTCGAGGTCACCCTCAACAAGGACCGCCCGGTCGAGGAATACCGCGAGCTGATGCAAGACCTGCTGGAACAGGTGGAATCCCTGGCGGGCCTGGTGAACAGCCTGCTGTTGCTGGCCGAGGGAGACGCCGGCCGACTTCATCGGCCCGGTGCCACGGCGCGCCTCGACCAGGTGGTGGAGCGGGCCGTCGAGATGTTCGCGCCGGTTGCTGACCAAAAGGGGGTCAAGCTCGGCTTGCACCCTTGCGGACAGGTCACCGTCAACGGTGAACCGGGCAGGCTTCGACAGGTCCTGAGCAATCTCCTCGACAACGCGCTGAAGTTCACCCCGCCCGGCGGCAGCGTCGAGTGTTCCTTGCGGGTGGATGACCCGGCACAACCCGCTTGGGCCATTTTGGAGGTTTCCGACACAGGCCCCGGTGTCCCCGAGGAAAGTCTGGAGCGGGTTTTCGACCGCTTCAACCGGACCGACCCTGCCCACCAACCCATGCGGCCCAAGGGAGGTTCAGGCCTGGGCCTGAGCATCTGCCGAGCCATTGTCAGGGCGGTCGGCGGTTCGATCCGGATGGAGAACCGACCAACCGGTGGTGCCCGCCTGGTTGTGAAATTGCGTTGCGCGTGAAATGGGTCAGAAAACTGCCATAATTCAATATCTGAAGAATGGGCAATCTTTTCCAACCAGTCTGAACTTCCCTTCAACTTGTCCGTCATTTTCCTGAATAAAAGGCAACCAAGCAATTTGCTTGCCCGTTTGTAACAGACCCTTTCTTGCGTGCCTTTCATGGTGGGAAGAACAATACATTTTCTGGATGTGTGTCCCCCGCCTTGGAAAGGCAACGCCCATGCTTGGTCTTCGGCCGGAAATGTTGATCCAGGATTCCCCTCAAGGCTGTTCATCCGACACGGCGACCCTGGAGTTGGCCCTTCAAAGGGCTGGAGCCTCACTGACAGCCGGAATTCCCGTGGAAACCCTTCCGGCGTGTTTGGAAAAGGCCGATGACTTCTTTGGCCCCGGCTCCGCCTCGCTGGAGGGGGATGACCGGGCTGAGGGAGAATTTCGCACCCTGTACCACCGCGGAAAGATCACTGACAAGGACATTGCGGCGGCAATGACCCGCCTTGGTTTTCCGGATAGCCGCGATTTGGTCCTGCCAGGGCTCACCCGCTCCACTTTGGACTACGCCCTGTTGACCCGAAGCGACCAGCGCACGGATCCTGCGCTCCGCGACTGGGTCCTGAGTCTGCCATGGGCCGGTTTTGAAACCGGGCCCGCGGATGAATCATGGCCACTTGGCGAAGTATGCCGCCTGAATTTTGATCCATTTTTCACCCACGCGACACGCCGGATCCTTCTGCCCCATTGCGAGATGTTCTGCCAGAAAGACAACGAAAAAAAATCTTTCTGGGATTTTTTCCTCGCAAATGTTTCCATTGAAGGGATAAGAACCTCATTCGGTAAGGCCCTGGAGGCTGACGCCTGCAGGCGCCTGGCAAATCGGGTTGGATCGGCTGAAACGGTCCTCGAATTGATCGGGCTCTCGCATACATCCATGCGGGGCCTCGAGAATGCGCTGCAAAAAACCCTTCAGGCCCACCCGGGCTGGTCCGCACGCTTTCGGGACTTGGCCCGAAATTCTTCACCCGGGGAAGCTTCCGGTTCCCCATCGGCACTGACGGATTTCACGGGAGCCGTGATACTGGTGGAATTCCATGTGGCCGCCGATCTGGCTGCCCGGTCAGGAAATCCCGTCGGCAAAACCCCCGGTTCCGCCCATGCAATCGCCAACGCTCTCCTGCAGGCCGCCCCCCCTGGCGTTTCGGCGCTGGAACTGCGGCGGGAGCCCTGGGACCTTTGCCTGGCGCTTCAGCATCTCGGCTACTCCCGCAAGATTCTCGAGACGCTTGCCACCACTGAATCGGAAAGGGATTTGGTTCGCGCGGCAGGGTCACTGTCCCTTTGGAAGCGCCAAGCCATTTGGCGTGAGGCGCTCAACGCCATGGATCATTCATCTGGAGCCTCGGGCCGTTCGATAAGCCAATCGGCCCCGAACCCGGAATCATTTGTTTTAAAACCACGGACCGCCCGGGATGTCCTGCCCGTCGCGCAAGGCCCGGCCAAAGACCCCCAGGTCGCCTTGCGGGTATTGCTGGTGGAGGACGATCCCCTCATCGGCAAGGCTGTCACCAAGGGTTTGCTCGAATCGGGCCACACATGCCTCTGGGTGAAAAACGGCAAAGCCGGGCTGGACGAGTTCATGACCCAGAGGCATGACTGCGTCATCCTGGACCTGATGCTTCCGGAGGTCGCCGGCCTCGACTTGCTCCGCCAGGCCCGTGCCAAGGGGGTGCGTACACCGGTCGTCATCCTCACCGCCCTGGGGGCTGTGGAGGAGCGGGTGGCCGGCTTGCGGGATGGCGCGGACGATTATCTTGTCAAACCGTTCGCGTTCCACGAATTGCTGGCCAGGCTGGAGGCCGTGCGCAGGCGCGCATCCAACCGCCCGGCCCCGGCCCTGCAGGCCGGAAAAATCAGCCTGGACCTGACCAACCGCCGAGTCACCTGCTCAGGAAACCAGGTTGACCTCACTCCCACCGGCTTCAGCCTTCTGGAGATCCTCATGCGAAACGCGGGAAACATCGTGACCCGCCGAATGCTCTCGGAACACCTGTGGGAGGGGGATTGCGAGAGCGAGACGAATATCATCGAGGTGCATGTCAACCGCCTGCGCAACAAGCTGTCTCGTGCCGGCGCCGGTGATGTGATCCAGACTGTGCGCGGTCGCGGCTACACCCTGAAGCCCTTCTGAAACCGCAAAAACCGGGCCGGTGAACCTGACTCCCGTGTAATTTAATACATTGTTGCTCTGTTGTAATCATCGCGCCGTTGCACCGGACCATCCGACATTGAAAGAATTCCCTCGGAATCTGATGGATCACCCGGACAGGCGGATTTGGCCATGGGCAACATTCAGGTTACACCGTTAACCCGTGACGCGATCCCTCGCGCCGGAAATTGTGACCCTTCACCTGAGCGCGTGACGGAAGCGGTCCGCCATGCGGCGGGCCTCCTGGTGGACCAGGCTCCCCTCGAGACATTTGTCGCCCAAAACACCCTGCAGGTTCTCGAAGGCATCCCTTTCCACGACGCGGTCCGGACCGCCCACGAGTTGCACGGTGCCGACGGATACCTGTCCGAGGCGGAATTCCAAGAGCTTTTTCGTTCAGGCGAGGTCACCGCGGCCGACCTGCATGAGGCTCGTTGCCGTCTGGCTTGGCCGGAAAACCCGGAAACCGTCCTGCCCGGTATCACCGTCCAAAACCTGGAGAACGCCCTGCTGTTCAGGCAAGAACCCAGGATAGCCCCGGCCAGCCGTGCCTGGTGGCTTCGCCACCAGCACCCCGCCGGCGCGAAAGCCGTGGATCTCTGGAACGAGGTGATCCGGTTGCCGTGGGAAACCGGCGGTTCGACGGTCACGATGCCGGTTAACACGCCGGGCGACCTGGCACGCCATTTGGCCGGCTTCACCCTGATCACTTCCACGCGGTCCCTGCTGGTCGGCTACTGCTCCCGCTACCTGGACCGCGGCATGGCTGGCCACCACGAACCTGAAACTGGACGATTTTGGCCCTACTTCCTGGGCCATGTCGCCCAAGCCGGAATCGTCGCACCATTTGGCCCTGCCCTGCGGGCCGATGCCCTGCGTCGTTTGGAGGGGCGGCAATCACCTATCGATGCCGTTGTGGAACTGCTTGGCCTGTCTGATAACCAGCCGACCGACCTGGATGAGATGTTGCGGGCGGTGGTCCTCAGGCACCCGGGTTGGGCCGGCATGTTCCACCGTTTGGAGCGTAACCCCGAGGAACGCCCGAGGGCCGACACCCCGGTCAGCCTCATCGATTTCATCGCGGCCCAGTTGCTGATCGAATTCCACCTCGCGCGCGATATCGCCTTGCAGCTTCAAATCATTTCCAGAAAGGATGTCACCCCGGCGGCCCTGGTGAAAGCCCTGCTGGAAAAAGTCAAGCTGCCGGAAGCTTCACCAGCCCTGCGGCGCGATCCGTGGAACCTCTGCCTCGCGTTGCTGAAACTGGATGTCCGCACGGGGGAACTTTCCTCCCTTCCCAAGGCCCAAAGAAAAACCTTGGTGGAGGTTGCCACCAATTTCGGCATGTGGCGCCGATTGGCCCTCTGGCTGGAGGCCCTGGAGGCCAACCTTCGAAACCAAATCCTCAAGGCGCTCGCCGAAAATCCGCCGGTAGCGGCAACGCCTGGCCGCCCGGTTCTGGATGTGATGACCTGCCTGGATGATCGGGAAGAGTCGTTTCGCCGGGCCCTGGAACATTTGGATACCCGGATTCGCACCTGGGGGGCCCCTGGTTTTTACCAGTTGCCGGTCGCCTATCGAGATTTGAGCAGCCCCTACCCGCGCATCCTTTGCCCCCTGGGCGTGTCACCCGCCTACACGGTCCGAGAAAAGCCCGCCTCCGAAAGGAAGGCTGCAACGCTCCAGCGCACCGCCTCCTTCTCCAGGGTGGCCCAGAAGGCCGAATTGTCCCTGAGAAGCAAATGGATGGGGGCCCTGGTCGGAACTCTCACTGCCGTGGCCGCCTTCCCCCTCATGGTGCTGGGGTTGTTTTTCCCCAGATGGCGGGAGGTATTCCAGCGGGTCACACACTCTGGCCACGACTCTGCCGGCCTGGACCTGCCCGAATCGGTCGACGGGGCGGGCGTTCTGGCCTTCCCTCTTCAGGAACAGGTCAACCGCGTGGGCGGCCTCCTGCGCACCATCGGCCTCACCGGCCAGTTCGCCCCGCTCGTCGTGGTGCTTGGTCATGGTTCCCGCACCGCCAACAACCCCCACAAATCCGCCTATGATTGCGGGGCCTGCCGAGGGCATGAAGGCCACAACAACGCCCGGCTTTTCGCCACCCTGGCCAACCGGCCAGAGGTCCGCAAGGCCCTGACGGAACAGGGCATCCGCATACCCGAGGACACCTGGTTCATCGGTGGACGCCACGATACTTGCGCCGGCACGGTGGAACTCCTCGACCTGGAACTCGTTCCCCCATCGCAGCGGGACAATCTGGCCCAGGCCCAATCGACCCTGAAGGCCGCCTCCCAAAAGGACGCCGTGGAAAGGTGCAGAAGGTTCTGTTCGGCCCCAAAGAAACCGGACGGCCGCTCCGCGTTCCGCCATGTCCGTGAGCGCTCGGTTGACCCGGCACAGCCCCGGCCCGAGTTGGGCCACATGACAAACGCCATGGCGATCGTCGGACGGCGGTCCCGCACCCGTGGCCTTTTTCTGGATCGCCGGGCCTTTCTGGTGTCTTATGACCCGACCTTGGACAACGACGGCACCGTGCTCGCCAACATCCTACGGGCGATCACCCCCATCGTGGTGGGCATCAACCTCCAATACTACTTTTCCCGGGTAGATCCCCTCCGGTATGGCTCCGGTTCCAAGCTCCCACACAACCCGGTGGGACTCGTGGGTGTCATGGAGGGATCCTGCGGTGACCTGCGCACAGGCCTTCCCAGGCAGATGGTGGAATTACACACCCCGGTGCGACTGCTGTATGTCGTCGAGGCCCCGATCGATCGTGTCAGGGCCGCCCTGGCCTCCAATCCGGACCTGAGCAGGAAACTCGCCAATCAGTGGTGCTCCATGGCCGTGATCGACCCCTCTTCCACCCGGGAATGGCTGATTGAGCCCGACCTTTCGGCGACCGGGGTCGACCTGACCGGGAAGCCCGGCACACCGCGCAACTCCGATTCCGAATCCTGGTTCCGCGGCCGCTCAGGAAACTTGCCTTTGGCATGGATCGACCCCTCATTGGATACCCGGGGAGCACCCGCACGGTGACACAGCTTCCGGGTTCCGACATGGAATCAACTACCCGACTGATACTTGACCTTGCCGTGGGGTCGCCCCTGCTGGTGGCGGCCACCCTGGGTTTCTACCTGGCAGGGTTCAAATCCTCCGAACGCCGGGAACGCCTGGTCGCCGGTATATCCCAACTGGGACTCGGTTTCACCTGCCTTCTGCTGGTATTGCAATTGTCCGTGTGGTTCGCGGCTGGACGCCCGGTGATCCACGCCCCTCTGTTGGCGGAAGCTGTCCGCGCGGACTCGGAAAGGGGGCACCCTTCCGCTGTCTGGCTGTATGACCCGCTATCGGCTGCAGCCAGCCTGTTGGCCTCGCTCATGGCGCTGGGCACGATGCGGTTCGCCAGCACATACCTACACCGCGAACCGGGGTTCACCCGCTTCTTCATGGTGGGGAACCTGTTCACAGGCTCCATGCTTGGCCTGATGCTCTCGGGTAACCTGGCATTCTCGGCCTGGTGGTGGGAAATCATCGGATTCACCTCCGTGCTGCTGGTCGGCTTCTACCACGCCCGTCCCGGACCTCAGGCCGCCGCCCGGACCGTATTCTGTTATTACCGTGTCGCCGACTCGGGGCTCCTGCTCGCGGTGGCTTGGCTGATGGTCCACGCCGAAACCGCTGCGTTCGAGGATGCTGCCTCGCTCCCCTGGATGACCCGGCAAGTCCTGGGGCTTCTGCTGCTGGTCGCCGCGGTGGGCAAATCAGCCCAATGGCCCTTGATGGGTTGGCTTCCCCGCGCCATGGAAGGCCCAACCCCATCCAGCGCCCTGTTTTATGGCGGCATGTCTGTCCATGCTGGCGCCTATCTCATCCTGCGAACGAAGGACATCTGGCTTGAAAGTGGGCCAGCCCGGTGGGCCCTGGCCATCTCGGGGGCGGTCACGCTGCTGACCGGCCTGGCCCGCGCCCGGTCCCGCGCAGATGCCAAGGGCGCACTGGCCAATTCCACCTCCGCCAGCCTCGGACTGGTGATCCTGCTTGCGGCTGTCGGCCTAACCCCGCTGGCCGGGTGGATGCTGCTCGGCAACGCCGCCCTGCGCTGGTACCAGATGCTACGGGCCCCGGCCCAATTCCAGGAATATGTCCGGCGTAAACGGGAGCTGGCCCCGGAAAACCCCAGCCCCGCCATGCGCCGGCTGGACCGGTCCCTGGAACAGCTCGCCTCCGCCGGGATTCTTTCCGGTTTCTTGTCCAGGTTTCAGCGCGCCATCGAGGGGGCGGCCCTCTGGTTCGCGGCCGGTGGCAAGATCCTCGCCCTCAGCTCGCTGATGCCCCTGGTCCCTGTATCCGCCTGGTTATGTCACGCCGGCGACATCCAGAACAATGTCACACCTCTGGCGGTTGTCTTGGTCCTCACACCCTGCTGGTTTTACCTCGTTTACTGGCTGGGTGGGGAACAGATTTCCTCCACACTGAAGACCGGCCTTGCCACCTTTTCATCGGCGATCGCCCTGGCCTGCGTCTCACAGGTGGGTCCGGTGGAGGGTTTGCCCGGCCAAATCCTGATGTTCGGCGGCCTGGGAATCGCGCTCTTCGGTGCGATGGGCGCCCTGGGCGGCAGAAAACTGCCCGATTCGTTGGTGGCAACCATCCAGGCCTGGACGGGTGTCGGCCTGGCGGCGGCTGCCCACAGACCTCAAATCGGATGGGAATTAGTGGCAACCATGCTGCCTGTCACCCTGGCGGCCACCCTCCTCATGGGCACAATCAAGGCCCGTGTCGGAAAGGGAGTATGGCAAGGACTCGCCGGCGCCGGTATCGAGGCTCCACGACTCGAGGCGGGTTGGCTCCTGGTCGGGGCGGCTTTCACCGGGGTGCCACCCTGGATCATTTTCCACGCTTCTGATTGGTCCGTCGAGGTGCTCATGCACCACGGTTTTCTCCTGGCCATCATTCAGACCGTCATTCTGGCCGTGTTGACTATTGGGTGGACCAGGACCCTGCTCGGCACGCTCTGGGGTGAGCCGTCCGGTCCGGTACAGGAAGGCCCCATGCCGGATTTGAACCTCTTCGAATGGGTTTCCATCCTGGCTTTTCTGGTGTTGGGAGCCACCCTGCCTTTCGCCCGATGGTGGCAATCTTGAGACTAGCTTTTTCACATTTCCAAAAACACAGGATCACAAATGACAATCGTGAAAGAAATTATTGGAAATCCTGAAGAAGCCGTTAACTGCAGTTTACCTTGCCATGTTGTAATCCGGCCCCCGTTGCCCTGCCCGAAAAGGGATGGAACCATCCAACAACAGGCAGTAACTCCCCAGGCTCCTTGCAGGGTCCGGAAACCAGGAATCACCCGTTCCAACTTGGACCACTTGAAGAGGATCGACTCCATGCGTTTGACCGCCTTTTTGGCGACAGCGTTGCTGCTGGCCGTCACGGCTCCGGGCCGGGCCGAGGTTTTTTTCCTCCAGTTCGGCAAAGCCGAGGGGACCAAACGGACGGTGGAGGTGATAGCTGATCCGGCGATCGCCTCGACCGACCCCACGCGTCTTGCCGACATCGGCAATCTGCAGGCCTGGTCCAAAACCGATCCCCGCAAACCGCCTGTCCAGTTGCCGCTCCGTTTCCAGGGCAACCGACTGGTGGGCGAGGTGGCACTGGGTTCCGAAGCTCCCAACCTGCCGGTGTCGGTGGCCGTGGTCCACAGGCACAGGGACGGCGATGGCAAACTTCACAGCCTGTTTGTCAAATCCGTGCGCGGCAATCCCGATGCTCTGAACCAGTTCACCCCCATCCCGGAACTGGGGATGGAAATCATGCCCCTATTCGAGGAAGACGGGTCCATCACCCTTCAGGTTCTGCGGGGTGGGAAACCACTTCCGGAATCCGTGGTTTCCATCCGGGACCCGGAAAGCAAGAGCCAGGGGACGCCTCCCCTGTTCACGCTGAAGACCGATGCGGAGGGAAGGACAAAATGGACACCAACCCATGACGGAACCTTCCAGGTATTCACGCGCCTGGAGGGAGAATCCTCCGAGGAAGCCATCCTGACCCTGGTCTACCCCCTGGAGGATTCAGGCACCCGCGTCCTCCTGCACAAGATGGCCGTTGCCGCCAAACAGAACCTGTTGGGTCCTCTGGTTCTTTTCTTCTTCATGGGAATGATCTCAAAAATCATCAAAAGCGATATCCGGTTTCCAGCCGAGGGCTACCAGCTCATCGTCATTTTCCTGCTCCTCGCCATCGGCTACGAGGGGGGCCATGACCTGCGCGGCGAATCCAACCTGCTGCACTGCCTGGTGCCGTTCGGGACGGGTTTCCTTGTCAACACGCTGGTCTCCATCGGGGCGGTTTTTTTGCTGCTCAAGGTGCTCAGGCTGGATGTGCCGAACTCCTGCGCCCTGGGGGCCCTCTACGGCTCCGACAGCGCGGGCCTGTTCGCCGTTTCAATGGCCCTTGTGAACAGCTTCCAGTTGCCCAAGGACGGATTCATGGCCGCCATGCTGGCGGTCATGGAGATTCCAGGTATCCTGGTGGGCATCATTCTGTTCCAGATGCTCGGGAGGAAGGCCGCGGCAAAACAATCCACCGAGCCCCATCCCGAACCCGAACACCATGCGGGCGGCGTCACTGTCGTTCGCCGGGCCCTGACCGCCGTCCCAAAGGGGGGAGCCCACGCCATTGCCGAAAAGGCCCACAAGGAATCCGGGCATGGCATACTCCATATCCTTCTGCACGAACTCAAGTCGCCTGGCATCTACCTTCTTTTGGGCTCGATTTTGGTCGGCTACCTGACTGTCCCCAGCGAGTACGAGCGCACCCGACCCTTCTTCGACCTGCCCTTCCGCGGCATCATGTGTATCTTCCTCTTTGAAAATGGCATGAAGGCGGGGGAGCAACTCACTTCCCTGGGCAAGGGGGTCTGGAAGCTGGCGCTTTTTGGAACACTTTTCCCGTTGTTGATGGGCCTGCTGGCAATCCCCCTGGCCAAGGCTATCGGGCTTGAAATGGGCAGTGCCATCCTGTTTGCGGCGCTTGTTTCAGCCCCCAGCAACATCGCGGCACCGGCGGCCATGCGTATGGCCATCCCGGAAGCGAACCCCTCCATTTATTTCACCACCGGTTTGGGCATCAGTTTCCCTTTCCTGGTGGTACTCGGGGTTCCTTTCTTTTACCTGGCAGCCCAGTGGGTCTACTGAGCCCAAATCGGTTGCGAAAATTCTCCAATGCCCCCTGCCGGACACGATTCGGCAGGGGATTATCGTTTCCCTTCGAAGTCCGGCCCGAACCACCCTCCCGGGATTTCCAGCATGGCTGGAACATGAATCTTCTGCCGGTTGCGATGCCCAGCAAAAAACATGAATTTGTCGCAAGCTTTTTTGCCAAAAAACCAAAAAGGTGGAAATAAATCCATTTCTTTCCATGATGTAATCTCCCTCCGGTTGCCCTGATCCTGACAGAAAGGAAATATGGTTTTGTGATCACCCGCCTTGGAACCCGGTTCCATGAACGCCTCCTTACCCCACAAGTCCCAATTCCGGTCGGAAACCCCGGATACGACCACTCTCAAGGAGTTGCTGGACCACCTCGCCCACTACCTTCCGGACCAGGGCCCGATTGAGGTCTTCATCCACCACAACACCCTGCACGCCTTCGAGGACCTTCCCTTCCACCAGGCCGTCGCCAAGGCCGGCACCCTCCACTCGGCCCAGGGCTACCTCGATGAGCTGGAATACCACCGACTGTTTGGCGCCGGAAAAATCAACCGTCGCGACCTTCTGGAGGCACGCGATCGGCTGGGTTGGCATCCGGAAGATTGCCGGCTGGTCGGCTCCCTGACCACCGCCGACCTGGAGCAAGCATTTTTGGACCACCCCGCCCCGCGCATCTCCCCCCGCAGCCGGGCATGGTGGCTGGAAAACCGCCTCCCCGGGGGCCGGGCCGCCCTCGATCTGTGGGAGGAAGCCCGCAAACTTCCATGGCCAGCGAATCAACACCACCCGGCGTCGGAATTCCTCACCCTGGCCGAAATGGTGGAGGTGGCAAGATCGCAACCCTTGGCGGCCGCCACCCGTGCCTGCCTGGTGCCCTCCTGCTCTGTCTACCTCGACCGGGGCATGAGCGAGAGTCCCTCGCCAAGCCAGGACCGGTTTTGGTCAATGCTACTGGCCCGCTTCGCGCAGGGTGGCATCTTCGACACTTTTGGTGATTCCCTCGCCACCGACGCACGCAGGCGTCTGGATGAGGATCAGGACCCGGCCGAAGCCATCCTGGAATTGATCGGTGCTCCCGATGCCCACAGCCTCGAGACCGCGTTGCTGTCCACACTCTTCCGCCATCCGGGATGGGCGGGAATGTTCCACCGCCTCGAGAGGCATCCGGAGGACCGCCCCCATCGCGACATGCCCGTCCGACTCATCGACTTCATCGCCGGATTGCTTCTCGTCGAGTACCACCTCGCTCGCGATTGGGTGCTCACGGAAAAACTGGTTCCGCCCAACGCCGCGAACACCCCCGCCGAGTTGCGGGCCCTACTCGATCCCATCGTGCGCTCCGCCAATCAAGCCGAACCCCGTGAACAGCATGCCTGGGAGCTGGCCTGTGCGCTCTCCCATGTGAAACCGGCACCCTTCGATGCAGCCGCCCTTCGCTCCGCGTCCGACAACGCACGAGCCAGGCTGGTCCGCGCCGCCCTAGATTTCAGCCCCGATCGCCGGAGGGCCCTCTGGCAGGAAGCCCTCGAGGCCCATCTGCGCTCCCAGGTCCTTTCGGCGCTTTCCATGAGGCCTCCGCGCGGCCCTGATTCCGATACCGGCGGCTGTCCGGCCCCCCGCCCCTTGCTGGATGTGATGACCTGCATCGACGAGCGTGAGGAATCATTCCGCCGCGCCATGGAGGAGCTTTTCCCAGCCGTCCGCACCTGGGGAGCGCCCGGGTTTTTCGGGTTGCCGGTCGCCTGGCTCGACGAGAGGACTCCCGGAGGCAGGACGCTGGCCCCGCTCGGTGTGCGCGCCGCCCACATGGTCCGCGAACGCCCGACCTGCCAACGCACAGCCCTCATCCAAAAACGGAACGCCTCCGTGGCGCGCGTGGCCCGTCTGGCGGAATCCTCCCTTCGCCATCGTTTTCTCGGGGCGCTTGCCGGCGCCCTGGGCGCCTTGGCGGCTTTCCCGATGATGGTCGCTGGCCTGTTCGTCCCGCGTTGGCGGCATCAATTCAATGACTTCATCGAACGGGTGGGCAACCACGGCAATTCCAGCAGCCTCGATCTTTCCGAAAACGAGGATCTCGAGGGTGTGCGGGCCTTTTCCCTCACCGAGCAAGCCAACCGCGTGCAAAACCTGCTGCGCACCATCGGCATGACGGGCAACATGGCCGGCCTGGTGGTGGTCCTGGGGCACGGTTCCAGCAGCGCCAACAACCCCCACAAGTCCGCTTACGATTGCGGTGCCTGTGGCGGGCACGAGGGATACAACAACGCCCGCCTCCTGGCCATGCTGGCCAACCGGCCCGAGGTCCGTGCTGAATTGGCCAAGCGCGGACTCGTCATACCCGACGACACCTGGTTCCTGGGAGGCGGCCACGACACCTGCTCCGATCGCATCACCCTCATCGACACCGACCTGGTCCCGCCATCCCATTCCACCCTGTTGGTCCAGGCAAAAAACATGCTGGATCAGGCGGCCCGCGCCAACGCGGCCGAGCGCTGCAGGCGATTCGTAACCATCCGCCCCGGATCAAGGCCCGAGGACGCCATCGCCCATGTGATGGAACGGTCGGTCGATCCGGCACAACCCAGGCCGGAGCTGGGCCATGCCACCAATGCCATGGCCTTCATCGGCAGAAGGTCACGCACCCGCGGCCTGTTCCTCGACAGGCGATGCTTCCTGGTCTCCTACGACCCCTGGCAGGATCCCTCGGGAGCGACGGTGACCGCCATCCTCGCCGCCATCACCCCGGTCTGCGTGGGCATCAATCTCGAGTACTATTTTTCACGGGTCGATCCGGTCCGCTACGGTTCGGGCACCAAGCTGCCCCACAATCCCGTCAGCCTCGTGGGGGTGATGGAGGGCGCCTGCGGCGACCTGCGCACCGGCCTGCCACGGCAGATGATCGAGATCCATACACCCGTGCGACTGCTGATGATGGTCGAGGCTCCGGTCGAGCGCGTCGTCGCCGCGGCGCGTGGAAATCCCGATGTGGCCCGCAAAGTGGAGCACCAGTGGTTCACGCTGGTGGCGATCGATCCGGCTTCCGACCGCCAGTGGCGCATCGAGCCCGACTGGACCGCCACCGAGATCCGGCACACTCCGGAAGAACTGGCGGCGATCGCCATCGCCCCAGATTCACGGGCTTGCCACAGCGCCGGCAGGGAAGATCTGCCGATCGCCTGGATCGGCTCCCCCAATCCCGCCATCGGGGCATGACCATGGGCGAATCAGCCATCGGGGAATTTCAGCTTTCCCTCGGCCTGGGCTTGGCGGTTTTTGGTCCCATCGCGTGCGGCTTGAGCCTGGCTTTGCTGCTGGCGTTCCGCAGGCCCACCGAACGGTGGGAGAAACCTGTCGCCTCGGTCGCGCAGGCGAGCCTTTTCACCTCGCTGCTGGTTTTGATTTTCCTCACGGGCCACCGGATCTGGTCGGGACAAACTCCGGTGGACCTGCCGATCAATCCGGCCCTGACCGGATCGGACCATGCGCATGGCAGCGGGTTGTGGCGACTGGATGGCTCGGCCCTGCTGATCGGGCTTTTGTCCTCCAGCATGGCCCTCGGCTCCATGCGCTTCGCGCGCACCTACCTCCACCGTGAACCCTCTTTCAGCCGGTTTTTCATGGTTGGCAGCCTCTTCGCCGGCTCCATGCTGGGGCTCATTTTTTCAGGGACCTTGGCTCTCACGGCGTTCTGGTGGGAGATCATCGGCTTTTGCTCGGTGCTGCTCATCGGCTTTTACCATTCCCGCCCCGGGCCACAGGCCGGCGCCCGCACCGTATTCGCCTTCTACCGGGTGGCAGATACCGGACTGCTGCTCGCCGTCACCTGGATGCTCTTCCGGGCGCACGACACTTCGCTGGCCACCCTGGATCACCTCGAGCTGCCGGACGCCACCATCGTTGGCTGTTTCATTCTGCTGGCGGCGGCCGGCAAATCGGCCCAATGGCCTTTGATGCGCTGGTTGCCCAGGGCCATGGAAGGGCCCACCCCCTCCAGCGCCTTGTTCTACGGTGGCATGTCGGTTCACGCCGGGGCCTACCTGCTCTTGCGCACCAGTGATGGCTGGCTCGATTCCACGCCGGTTCAGGTCGCCATCGGGGCCGTTGGCAGCATCACGCTGCTTTCCGGTTTGGCCAGGGCCCGCCTTCGTGCAGACGCCAAG
>Ga0255182_1000893_pt1 | contig 17362 bp, 20 predicted proteins | sample Atl_UVDOM_RepA_8_FD_188420 | JGI IMG/M metagenome (GOLD analysis project Ga0255182, IMG submission 188420) | Freshwater microbial communities from Altamaha River, Georgia, United States - Atl_UVDOM_RepA_8d | ecosystem: Environmental > Aquatic > Freshwater > River | place: USA: Georgia...
CAGCATCGGCGCTCAATCACTCACCCGATTCTGGAACCTGGTTGTCGTTTGGCCCTATGTCTAAGAATCGGGTGAGTGATTGAGCGCCGATGCTGACCTGAGCGAAGACCTTACCGTCTTCACTGGCTTTTGGGGTGTCAAGCCTAGGTTCACATTTTTTCTCTACCCGACATAATCCCCCCCATGACCTCCCTCATCGCCGTCTACACCACCACCGATAGCCCCGAACTGGCCGAGCGCTTGGCGCGTGATTTGGTGCAAGCGCGCTTGGCAGCGTGCGTGCACATCGAGTCCATCGAGAGCGTTTACGAATGGGCGGGTAAGCTTGAGCACGCGCGCGAGTGGCGGCTCATGTGCAAAACGGTGCAAGGTCGGTATGCAGATTTGGCCGCGGCCATTGCGCAACGGCACAACTATGCGCTGCCTGCCCTCTATGCCTTACCCATCACAGACGCGAGTCCGGCTTACCAGGCTTGGGTCGAGGCGCAAACCACGCCAGAGCCCCTTGCCGAGGCCTGACGCTCTGAGAGTCGCTTCGTTTAGGCTGCCACCGGCAGGAGTTTGGCCAGAAGCCCGCCTTGCTTTTCAGCGGGGAGTGGAATCCACACGCGAACCGGACTACCCTGGGCCACTGAAATGGTCTGGCCGTCGGCATTGCGCATGGCCGTGAGTTCCACTTGCAGATTGCCACTGGGGTGGATCACCTCCAGCGTATCACCCACCTCGAAGCGGTTCTTTGTCACCACCTCAGCCCAGCCGTCTTGCACGCCTTGGATTTCGCCCACAAACTGGCTGCGTTGCGCCATGGAGCTGCCGGTCTCGTAGTTTTGGTAGCTTTGCGCGGGGCGGCGCTCCAAAAAGCCGGTGGTGTAGCCTCGGTTGGAGAGGCCCTCGAGCTCGGTGATCAGATGTGGGTTGAAGGGGCGTCCGGCCACGGCGTCGTCAATCGCGCGTCGATAGACCTGGGCCGTGCGGCTCACGTAGTAGAGGCTCTTGGTGCGGCCTTCGATTTTGAGCGAGTCCACGCCAATTTGCACCAAGCGCTCGACCAATTCCACCGCGCGCAAATCCTTGCTGTTCATGATGTAGGTGCCGTGCTCATCTTCCATGATGGGCATGAGCTGGCCGGGGCGACCGGCTTCCTCAATCAAGTAAACCTTGTCCGCAGCCGGGTGACGAGGCGCACCGCCGCAGCTGGCGAAAGATTGATCGGCCTGGGCTTGCTCTTGCGCGAAATCAAAATCGCCTTCCAAGCGCATGGGCGCCACGTCCCCGCTGTCGGTCTCGTCGGTCGCGGCCTGCGTGCTGTAGTTCCAGCGACAGGCGTTGGTGCACGTGCCTTGGTTGGGGTCGCGTCGGTTGAAGTAACCCGAGAGCAGGCAGCGGCCAGAGTAAGCGATGCACAAGGCCCCGTGCACAAACACCTCCAGCTCCATGTCCGGACATTCTTGGCGAATCATGGCCACTTCGTCCAAACTCAGCTCGCGCGAGAGGATGATGCGCGTCACCCCCACGCTTTGCCAGAATTTCACGCTCGCCCAGTTGGTGGTGTTGGCCTGCACGGAGAGATGAATGGGCACTTCGGGCCACTTCTCGCGCACCATGGTGATCAAGCCCGGGTCGGCCATGATTAAGCCATCGGGTTTGAGCGCGATCACGGGTTCAATGTCGCGCAGGTAGGTGCGCACTTTGTCGTTGTGCGGGATCAAATTGCTCGTGACAAAGAATTTCTTGCCGCGCGCGTGCGCCTCAGAAATGCCTTGGGCAATTTGCTCGAGTTTGAATTCGTTGTTGCGCGCGCGCAGGCTGTAGCGCGGCTGGCCGGCATAGATGGCATCGGCGCCGTAGTCGTAGGCCGCGCGCATTTTGTCGAGCGAGCCTGCGGGGAGCAAGAGTTCAGGGGCCTTGGGCGTCATGGCGAGGTCCGGTAAGGGATAAACCGCTATTTTCGCCGCTTTGGCCAATCGGTGCAGGGGCAGGGGGCTCGGGCACAATCAGGCCCCTATGCAAACCCGTTTTGCCATCGTCGGGGCCGGCATGGCTGGCTTGGCGGCCGCTCTGGTCGCGCGTCGCCTCCAATGGCAGGTCGATGTTTTCGAGCGCTCACCCGCGTTGCAAGAGGTGGGCGCGGGCATCCAACTTGGGCCCAATGCCACCCGCATTTTGCGCGCCTGGGGGCTCGACGCCGCGCTGGCCCCCCTCGCCGTGCGCCCTAAGGCCGTTGAAGCCTGGTGCGCCGAGCGCGGCGAGCGCCTGGCGACCTTGGATTTGGCGGCTTTGGCCGCGCGCCACGGCGCGCCCTACCTGAGCATTCACCGGGCGGATTTGCAACAGGTGCTGGCCCAAGCCGCGCAGTCAGCGGGGGCGCAGCTTCATTTGGGCCAACCCGTTCAAGCGCTGCATCTACAGCCGCAGGCGGTGCAACTCGATACCCGTGCCGAGTCTTACGCCGCTGTGGCCGTGGCCGACGGGGTATGGAGTCCCCTGCGCGCGCAGGTGCTCTCGCCCGAAGCACAGGACCAAACGCCTTTGCGCTGGAGTGGCCACGTGGCCTACCGGGCCCTCTTGCCCATGTCGTCTGTACCCGCCTCCTGGCGCTTGCAAACGGTTCAGGTGTGGATGGCCCCACGCCTGCACGCGGTGGTGTATCCCATTCGGGCGGGCGAATGCTTAAATGTGGTGGTGCTGGTGGCGCATCAGGCCGCGTCCAACCTGGGGCAGGACCGTGGTTGGGATGCGCTGGCCGACCCAGAGGCCGTGCAAGCCGATCTGGCACACGCCCTGCGCGGCACGCACGCGCAGATTCAATCCTTGCGTGAAGCGGTGCCCGAGTGGCGCGTTTGGCCGCTCATGAGTCGCGTGCCCGTGGCCGGTGCGCATCACTGGGGGCAGGGGGCTCGCGCAGTGCTCTTGGGCGATGCAGCGCACCCCATGTTGCCCTACTTGGCCCAGGGCGCGGGCATGGCCATCGAAGACGCCCACGTGCTGGGCCAAACCATGCGTGAGGCCTCTGTCGCGCAATGGCCGCTGCGCTTACAAGCCTTCGCCCGCGCGCGCAACGATCGCGTGGCCCGCGTGCAGCGCACGGCCGCGCGCAACGGTGAGGTGTTTCACGCCACGGGTGGTGTGCGCTGGGGGCGCGATTGGGCCTTGCGGTTGGCCGGTGAGCGGCTGATGGAGGCGCGCTGGCTGTATGGAGAGCGCCACGGCCTTTGAACGGCTCAGCCCGCCAGAGGCGGTAGACCATGACGCTGGCGCGCCCGTGCGCAGGCATCACTGCCTTCGGCAAACTCCCGACACGGCGAGGGGCGCCACTCGTAAATGCCACAGGCCACGGATTGGCCGAGCGTGCCGGTCAAGGCGGCGCAACGCACCGGCACATGATCGGTACCCCGCATGCGGCAGGTGCTGCCATGGACATCCACGCACAACCCCTCGGGGACAGAGCCCCCGTGGTCTTCCCGTTCGTAGACCGAAAAATCCACTCGAAAGCTGGCGCAACAGGCGCCACAGTGCTGGCACGCGCTCATGGGTCCGCTGGCGTTACTGCTTGCCCAGCAGCAGGTACTCCATGAGGGCTTTTTGCACGTGCATGCGGTTCTCGGCTTCGTCCCAAACCACCGACTGCGGCCCATCGATCACGTCGGCCGCCACCTCTTCCCCACGGTGCGCGGGTAGGCAGTGCATGAAGAGGGCATCGGGCTTGGCGCGCGCCATCATGGGGGCGTCCACGCACCAATTGGCGAAAGCTTTTTTGCGCGCCTCATTCTCTGCCTCGTAACCCATGCTGGTCCAGACATCCGTGGTCACCAAATCGGCGCCTGCGCAGGCCTCGTGCGGGTCATCAAACACGCGGTAGCAGTGCTCGGGCACGCCCGCAATGCTGGGGTCGATTTCATAGCCACTGGGCGTGCTCACGTGCACCATAAAGCCCAGCATGTCCGCCGCCTGGAGCCAGGTGTTGGCCATGTTGTTGCCGTCGCCCACCCAGGCCACCACTTTGCCCTTGAGACAGTCCAAGGGGTGAGTGAGTTGGCCGCGGTGTTCGATGAAGGTGAACAAGTCGGCCAAAATTTGGCAGGGGTGAAATTCGTTGGTCAGCCCGTTGATCACGGGTACCCGGGAATTCGCGGCAAAGCGGGCAATCTTGGATTGTTCGTAGGTGCGAATCATCACCAAATCGACCATTCGGCTGATGACCTTGGCGCTGTCCTCAATGGGCTCGGCGCGACCGAGCTGGCTGTCACCCGTGGTGAGGTGCACCACCGACCCCCCCAACTGATACATGCCCGCTTCAAAGCTCACGCGCGTGCGCGTCGAGGCTTTTTCAAAAATCATGGCCAGCGTGCGATCGACCAGCGGGTGGTGTTTCTCATAGGCCTTGAATTTTTTCTTGATCACACCCGCGCGATGAAACAGATAGGCGGTCTCGTCCAACGAGAGATCGGTGAATTGCAAGTAATGCTTCATGTTTGGGCCTCAGCCAAAAAGTCGCGCACCAAGGGCACGAGCAAGGAGACGATTTCATCAGCCTGGGCTTCGGTCAGGATCAGGGGAGGCACCAAGCGAATCACGCGATCGGCCGTCACGCTCAGCAACAAACCCGCCTCCAAGGCGCGGTTCATGATCACCCCGCAGGAGCGGTCGAGCTCAATGCCCAACATCAAACCCTGGCCGCGAATCTCCACCACCCCTTGCAGGCCGCCGAGGTTGCGCTCAAGCGCGGCACGCAAATGCGCGCCCACGCGCGCGGCGTTTTCCAGCAAGCCGTCCTCTTCCATGATGCGGATGGTCTCGAGTCCCGCCCGCATGGCCAAGGGGTTGCCGCCAAACGTGGTGCCATGGTTGCCTGGCTGAAAAATTTGCGCCGCCTTGGGGCCCGCCACCACTGCGCCAATGGGCACCCCCGAAGCCAAGCCTTTGGCCAAGGGCATGACATCGGGCAGGATCTCGGCCCACTGGTGGGCGAACCACTTGCCTGTGCGACCCATGCCGCACTGCACTTCGTCAATCATGAACAACAAGTCGTGGGCGTCACACAAGGCGCGAACGTCTTTTAAGTATTGGCGCTGCAGGGGCGTGACGCCACCTTCGCCTTGAATGGTTTCCACAAACACCGCACACACCCTGGGGTCGCGCGCGGCTTCGCGCATGGCCGCGATGTCGTTGACCGGCACCCTCAAAAAGCCCTCGGGCAGGGGGCCAAAGCCTTCCTTGATTTTTTCATTGCCCGTGGCGGCCAGCGTGGCGATGGAGCGACCGTGGAAAGATTTTTCCAACACGATGATGTGGGGCACCGCAATGCCTTTGCCGTGACCAAACTTGCGCGCGAGCTTGATCGCGGCTTCGTTGGCCTCAAGACCTGAGTTGCAAAAGAACACATTCGTCAAACCCGAGAGCGCGACGAGCTTGGCCGCCAAGGCCTCCTGACCCGGGATGTGATAGTAGTTACAGATGTGCATCATCTTGGCCACTTGGTCTTGCAGGGCCGGAACCAGTTTGGGGTGGTTGTGCCCCAGGGTGTTGACCGCAATGCCCGCCAAGCCATCGAGGTAGCGTTTGCCTTGGGTATCCCACACGCGCACGCCATCGCCATGGGACATGGCCACGGGCAAGCGGCCATAAGTGTTCATGGTGTGCGGAGAAGCGGCGGTGGCAGTCATGGAAACCTCAAATCAAAAGAAAAAAGACCCAACGCACGTTGAGCCTGGAGGAATCATTTTAAGAGGGCTCGTGCCGCTTTGGACACCCCGTGCCTTGGGCCGAATGACGGCGGGATCCGTGGGGGTAAAAGGGGGTGGCAAGTCTTATATAAGATACAATACTCGGATCGGACCCAGGGTCCTTTTCGCCTGTTTTTGCCCACGCTGACATGACCCCCCAATCCAGCCAAGAAGTGATCATTTTGGGCGTGACCCACGATGGCAAGACCTTCCGGCCCAGCGATTGGGCCGAGCGTCTGGCAGGCGTCATGAGCCAGTTTCGCCCGGGGGGAGCCTTGCCAGGCGACCGCATCAGTTACTCTCCCTGGTGCGTGCCCAACACCTTGGATGGGCAAAAGTGTGTGATCGTTCACGTGGATTTGCGCGAAGCCGAGCCATTGGCTTGGAGTTTTGTCATGAATTTCGCCAAAGACAACGATTTGCAGGTGCTCGAAGCCTGCATGCTGCCGGAGGCTGGCGCCACGCCTGCCCACTCGGCCGCGCCCCCCGCCGCGAGCCATCCCGCGGCCACGCCCAACACGAACCCCACGACCTGAACCCCTTGCGCGGCCTTGCCGTGCGGGCACAAAAAAACCGCCCGAGAGCGGTTTTTTTGCTTTGCGGACAGCGCACCCAGTTCAAACGGCAGCCGGTCAAGCCGGCTGGGCGATGCCTGAGAGGGTCAGGCGGCCAGGGCGAGCGCCTTGACCTTGGCGGCCAGGCGGCTCTTGTCGCGAGCGGCTTTGTTCTTGTGGAAGATGCCTTTGTCGGCCACGGTATCCACCACGGCTTGCATCTTGGCAAACAAGTCGGTGGCCTTGGCTTTGTCGCCGGTGGCGACGGCCTTCTCCACGTTCTTCACCGCGGTGCGGTACTTGGAACGCAGGGAGGAGTTGTGGGCGTTGAGTTTGACATCCTGGCGGGCGCGTTTGCGGCCAGATGCCAGGCGGGGGTTTTTCTTCGGCTTTCCAGAGGCCATGGTTTAAATCCTTAGGTTTGAGGATGATGTCAGCAAAGCCCACCATTCTAACACTACACTGCAGGGGTGTCGCTCTTCAAATCCGCTTCGGTCGTCTCGGGCCTGACCCTGGTTTCGCGCATCACGGGCCTGGTGCGCGAACTCCTCATCGCCAGCGCGTTTGGCGCGAGCGCCCTGACCGACGCCTTCAATGTCGCCTTTCGCATCCCCAACCTCTTTCGCCGCCTCTTTGCCGAAGGGGCCTTCAGCCAGGCTTTCGTGCCGGTGCTCGCGGCCACGCGCCAGAGCGAAGGGGACGAAGCCACCCAGCGTTTGATCGCCCAAGTAGCGGCATTGCTCTTTTGGACGTTAGTGCTCACTTCCATCATTGGCGTCGTGGGCGCTCCCGTGCTGGTATGGCTGTTGGCCAGCGGCCTGCAAGCCAGCGGGGGCTACGACCCGGCCATCACCATGACGCGCTGGATGTTCCCTTACATCGCTTGCATGTCCTTGGTCGCGGCTGCGGCGGGAGTACTCAACACCTGGAAGCGCTTTGCCGTGCCCGCAGCCACCCCCGTCCTGCTCAATTTGGCCATGATTGGCGCGGCCCTTTGGGGCGCGCCCGCCCTGGCCCGGCACGGCTGGCCCGCCATTTATGCGTTGGCTGCAGGCGTCATGCTCGGAGGCCTCTTGCAGTTGCTCACCCAAGCCCTGGCGCTACGCCGCTTGGGATTGCTCCCCGCCCTGGCTTGGCGGCCTCGCGACTTGGCCGAAGCGGCCCGCGCGCCGGGCCCTAGGCGCGTGCTGCAACTCATGGCGCCGGCCTTGCTGGGCGTGGGGGTGGCGCAAATCTCCCTCATCATCAACACCCAAATCGCCTCCCACCTCACCCCGGGCAGCGTGAGCTGGCTGAGTTATGCCGATCGCCTCATGGAGTTCCCCACCGCTTTGCTCGGGGTGGCCTTAGGCGTGGTGCTCACCCCGCAGCTGGCGGCGGCGCGGGCCGCCAAAGATGACCAAGCCTACAGCGACATGCTCGACTGGGGCTTGCGCTGGGTGTTGATGCTCGCCTTGCCGTGCGCCATCGCGTTGGCGGTTTTTGGAGTGCCCTTGGTGAGCGCGCTCTTTCACTACGGGGCTTTTGGCGCGCGCGATGTGGCCATGACCGCCCACGCCTTGCTCGGCTACGGCGTGGGTTTGCTCGGCTTGATCGCCATCAAGGTGCTCGCGCCCGCCTACTTTGCCGATATGGACACCCGCACCCCCGTGCGCATCGCCATCATGGTGCTCATCACCACCCAGTTGCTCAACGTGGTGCTGGTGCCCATTTGGGCACACGCAGGCCTCGCGCTCTCCATTAGCCTTGGCGCTTGGCTCAACGCGGCTTGGCTACTTTATGGTTTGCGCCGCAAGGGGGCGTACCGACCCCGCCCCGGCTGGTGGGGGTTTGTGTTGCGCGTGGTCTTTGCCAGCCTGTTGTTGGGTGCCGGATTGTTCTGGGCGGCCCAATCCTGGGATTGGGTGGCGGGCCAGGCACAGCCTTTGCAACGAATTTTGTGGCTTTTTGGCGTCTTGATCGGGTCTGGGGTGGTTTACTTGGGAGCCCTGATCGTGTCAGGATTGGAACTGCGCGCCATGTGGCGACGCTAAGCCCACGCGAGGGGAGAGGCGGATGGACTTTAAATTGGAAGTGCCCACGGCACTCGAATACTTTGCATCCTTGGTGCAGAGTGATGCCCACTTTCCACTTCTGGAGGCGGCGGTCAGCTTGTCCCAGATCGAGTACCCGGAACTCGACATCGAGGAAGTGCTCCAGCAAGTCGATGGCCTCACGCAGCGGGTCAAGGCGCGCTTGCCCCAGGACGCAGGCGCCTTACACCGCTTGCGCATTCTCAACAAATTCTTTTTCGATGAGTTGGGCTTCGGCGGCAACCGCAACAACTACTACGACCCCGACAACAGCTATTTGCCTGTCGTCTTGCGCACCCGCATGGGCATTCCCATCAGCTTGGCCGTGCTGTGGCTCGAAGTGGCGCAGGGCATCGGTTTGCAAGCCCGCGGGGTGGGTTTTCCGGGCCATTTTTTGGTCAAGGTGCGCTTGCCCTTCCCGCATGAAGGTCACGTGGTGATCGACCCCTTTGATGGGGAGTCCTTGAGCAAAGAGGAACTGCGCGAGCGCCTCCTGCCGATTCATGCCGAGAGCGGGCTTTTGCGCGACGCGAGCGATCTCTCGGACGACATGCTCGGTTTTTACCTGCAAAGCGCCACTCCGCGCGAGATCGTGGCGCGCATGTTGCGCAACCTCGAGGAGGTCTACCGCGCGCAAAGCCATGACGATGCCCTGCATGCCGTGCAGGCCCGCTTGGCGGTCTTGCTGCCCACGCACGCCGCCAGCGAGGACGACGATCGCGCTTGACCCGTGCGTTAAGGCTGTCTTGACGCAGGCTCGCCTTGCGGGGCGGCCTTAGGCCACCACCACGGGCGCGCCTGCACCGCGAGGCCCGATCACCCCAATCTCATACACCGTCTCGCCTTGTGCGCGCAGGGTGGCGGCGCAGGCGGCGGCCTCTTCGGCTGAGATCACCACCACCATGCCGATGCCGTGGTTGAAGGTGCGGTTCATTTCGTGCGCGTCAATACCAGCGGTGCGTTGCAACCAGGCAAAAAGCTCGCTTTGCGGCCAGCTGCCTTGGCGCAGGTGGGCCGCCAATTCGTCCGGCAGCACGCGAGGGATGTTCTCCAGCAAGCCGCCCCCCGTGATGTGCGCGAGCGCCTTGATGGGATGTGCGGCCAAAGCGGCGAGCACCGACTTCACATACAAGCGGGTTGGCGCCATGATGGCCTCCCGAAATGGCACGCCGTCGAGCGTGGCGGGCAGGCCGCCATCGGCCTGCGCGCGCTCAATGCATTTGCGCACGAGTGAGAAGCCATTGGAGTGCACGCCGCTCGAGGCCAAGCCGAGCACACAGTCACCCACGCGCACATCGCGCCCGCTGAGAATGCGTGATTTCTCCACCACCCCGACCGCAAAGCCCGCCAAGTCGTATTCGCCCGCCGGGTACATGCCCGGCATTTCGGCTGTTTCCCCGCCAATGAGCGCGCAGCCCGAGAGTTCGCAGCCCCGCGCGATGCCGCCCACCACCGCAGCGGCGGTGTCCACATCGAGTTTGCCGCATGCAAAGTAGTCCAAAAAGAACAGGGGCTCAGCGCCTTGCACCAAAACGTCGTTCACGCTCATGGCCACCAAATCAATGCCCACGCCATCGTGCATTTGCCATTCAAAGGCGAGCTTGAGCTTGGTGCCCACGCCATCGGTTCCGCTCACCAGCACCGGTTCGCGGTAGCGCTTGGGCACCTCAAACAAGGCGCCAAAGCCGCCAATACCCGCCAAAACCCCTTCGCGCAGGGTCTTGCGGGCCAAGGGCTTGATGCGTTCGACCAAGGCGTCGCCCGCGTCGATGTCAACGCCGGCGTCTTTGTAAGAAAGGGGAGTGTTCATGGGGTTTCAGTGGCAACGCGGCAACCGTCAATGGCCACCGATAAAATCAAGCCTCCATTTTAGGCAGGCCCCCAAGGGGTCTGTATGCAATTGACCCCTACCCAACAACTCACTTTTGGCTGGAGCGCCCTAGCGGCCTTGCTGGCGCTGGCGTTGTGGCTACTCGGGCCCGTGCTCATGCCCTTTGTTGTGGGGGCCGTGCTGGCCTATGCCCTGCACCCCTTGGTGCAGCGCCTGCGCGCCTGGGGCCTGCCCCTGGTTTTGGCTGTGCTGCTCACGGAAGTCTTGCTGATTTGCCTGATCGTGGCGCTGGTCATGCTCGTCGTGCCCATCCTGGCGCATGAGCTGCCGCGCATGCGCGCGGAGTTGCCCGGCCTCATCGACGCCCTGCGTCAACGCCTCACCCCCTGGCTGGCGCAGTGGGGAGTCAACATCCCGCTCGATTGGGCCGCGCTGCGCCAAATGGCGGCCGAGGCGCTCAACCTCTCCTTGCAAGACGGCCTTGCGCAGGCGCTGGCGTCCTTGCGGATTGGCGGCAGCGTCGCCCTGGCTGTGCTGGGCAATTTGGTGCTCATCCCCGTGGTGCTGTTTTACCTTTTGCTCGATTGGCAGCGCTTTGTTCGCCACATCGAGGCCTTGGTGCCGCTGCCCCTGCGCGGCGACTACGACAGCTTTGTGCAGGAGGCCGATGCCGTGCTGGGTCAATACCTGCGCGGGCAGTTCTCGGTCATGGCAGTGCTCGCGCTCTACTACAGCCTGGCCCTCGCGGCTTTCGGGCTGGATTTGGCGGTTCCCATCGGTGTGTTCACCGGCTTGGCGATGTTTGTGCCCTACCTCGGGTTTGGCTTGGGGCTGCTCTTGGCCGCACTGGCGGCAATTCTCTCCATGCCCGTTGGCGAAGCGGTGCTCTGCGTGGCCGTGGTGTACGGTTTTGGGCAGCTCTTGGAGAGCTTTTTCTTGACCCCGCGGCTCGTGGGCGAGCGCATTGGGCTCAACCCCTTAATGGTGATTTTTGCCTTGTTGACCTTTGGTCAACTCTTTGGCTTCGTGGGCGTTCTCGTCGCCTTGCCACTCGCCGCCGTGCTTTTGGTGGGGGTCCGTCGCCTGCGCGCCCGCTACCAGGCCAGTCGGCTCTACACGGGGCATTGAGCGCATGAAGCAAATCGCGCTGGACATCAGTCTGCAGCCCGGCCCCAGCCTGCAAAACTATTTGCCGGGGGACAACGGGCAAGCCTTGCAACACTTGAAACTCTGGCTGGAGAGTTCGCGCCGCGCTCCCGTGCCCACCTACCTCTGGGGCCCCAGTGGGTCGGGTAAGAGCCACCTTTTGCGCGCCGTGGCCAATGCCTTGCAGGCGCAGGGTCAATCGTTTGGGTGGATCGATGCCGACTGCACCGAGCCTGGCCCCTTCGTGCCCGAGTGGCGTGCGGTGCTCTTTGACGATGTGCACCGCTACTCCATCGTTCAGCAACACGCGGCCTTCAATTGGTTTGTGCACGCCAGTGCCCCGGGGCGGGAGCCTTGCTGGATTTTGGCCGCGGGGGACACCCCTCCGGCCGATTTGGCCGTGCGCGACGATTTGCGCAGCCGCCTGGGCTGGGGCCATGTTTTCGCGCTCCAAGCGCTGAGCGATGCCCAGCGCCGTGCCGTTCTCCTGCAGCAGGCCCAAGCCCGTGGACTCACCCTCTCCAGCGACGTGGTGGACTACATGCTCACCCGCTTTAGCCGAGATTTGGGTCACCAATCGGCCCTGCTCGACCAACTCGACGCCTATGCCCTTCAAACCCAGCGCGCGATCACGGTGCCGCTGCTCAAGTCCATGCTCGACGATCTCTCATGAAACTTGCCCTCTTTGACTTGGACCACACCCTGTTGCCCATCGATTCAGACCAGTCCTGGGGCGACTACACCATCCGCATAGGCTGGTGCGACCCCACCGATTTCAAGCGCCAAAACGACGCTTTCTATGAAGACTATCTTCAAGGTCGGCTCGACATCCACGCCTACGTTCGCTTTGCCACGGCGGCTGCCGTGGCGCGCGGCCCGGCGGTGGCCGAAGCGGCTCGCGCCGGTTTCATGCAGGAGGTGATCGAGCCCGCGTTGCGTCCAGCGGCCTTGGCGCTCATCGAACGCCACCGCAGCGCGGGGGAGACCTTGGTGCTCGTCACGGCCACCCACGAGTTCGTCACCCGCCCCATCGCCCAGCGCCTGGGTATTCCTCACCTCATTGCCACCGAGCTCGCACGGGACGCGCAGGGCTGGTTTACCGGAGAAATTGCGGGAACACCGGCCTTAGGCCCCGGCAAGGTCTCGCGTCTGCAACAATGGCTAGAAGCTCAGGGACTGGGCTGGGCCGATGTGGACGCCACGTTCTACAGCGACTCTCGCAATGACATCCCGCTGCTCGAGAAAGTGCAGCGCCCCGTGGCGACCAATCCCGACACCGTCTTGCGCGCCCATGCGCAAGCCCGAGGTTGGCCCATTCTGGAATTGTTTTCCCCCGCATGATCAAATCTTTTATCCGCAAACTCATCGGCCAGCCCAAAGCCGCCAAGACCAGTTTTGGTCAACGTGCGGTGGTGCCCGCCACCGTGCACGGCATCAATCCCGACTGGGTGGACGAGCGTGCCTTGAGCGTGGTGCGCGGGCTCAAGTCGCGTGGCTTTGAGGCCTACATCGTGGGGGGCGCGGTGCGTGACCTCCTCTTAGGTCTGAAACCCAAGGACTTCGATGTCGCCACCAACGCCACCCCTGAAGAAGTCAAAGCGGCGTTTCGCCGCGCTTTCATCATTGGCCGGCGCTTTCGCATCGTGCACGTGGTCTTTGGCCGTGGGCGTGAGCACGAAGTCATCGAGGTCTCCACCTTCCGAGCCTATCTCGATAGCGCCGACGCCGAAAAAGTCAAAGGCAACGAACGCAGCAGCAAGCAAGAACTCGCGGGCATGAAGCACGCGGTGGATGCGAGCGGCCGCGTTCTGCGCGATAACGTCTGGGGCCCCCAGCACGAAGACGCAGCGCGGCGCGACTTCACCATCAACGCCATGTACTACGACCCCGAGAGCGGGGAAGTGATCGATTACCACGGCGGCATTGCCGACGCCAAGAAGCGCGTCTTGCGCATGATCGGCGACCCCGAGAACCGCTACCGCGAGGATCCCGTGCGCATCATCCGCGCCGTGCGCTTTGCGGCCAAACTCGCCGAACGGGGCTTCACCATCGAGGGGCGCACTGCCAAGCCCTTTAAATCCCTCTTGCCGCTGCTGGCCGAGGTGCCCCAGAGCCGTTTGTTTGATGAGATGCTCAAGCTCTTGCAAACCGGCCATGCCCTCGCGAGTATTTCGCAGTTGCGCCAGCACGGTCTGCAAAAAGGCATTTACCCCTTGCTCGATCTTGTGGTTGCGCGCGCAGACGACCCCTTTGTGCACGCCGCTTTGCAAGACACCGACCGGCGGGTTGGGGAGGGCAAGCCCGTGGCGCCGAGCTTCCTCTTGGCCTGCGTGCTGTGGTCCGACGTGCGCGATGCCTGGGCCGCGCATCGGCATAACCATCCCCCATTCCCTGCTTTGCAACAAGCCATTGACGAAGTCTTTGATTCCCGCGTGGGCGATGTCTCTGGCCGTGGCAAGCTCGGCGCCGACATGCGCGAAATCTGGAGCATGCAGCCGCGCTTTGAGCGCCGTACGGGCAACACCCCGCGCACCTTGGTCGAGCAACCGCGCTTTCGCGCGGGGTTCGATTTCATGCGCTTGCGTGCCGATGTGGGCGAAGTGCCCGAAGAGATGGCCGATTGGTGGCAGGCCTTCAGCACGGCCGATGACGCTGCACGCGAAGATTTGCAACAAGAAGTGGCCAACACCGCGCCCGCCGCTGCCAAGCCACGCCGGCGGCGGCGTCGCAAGCCCAGCGCGGGCGGTTCATCCGACGCGTCTTAAAGCCGCAGGCCCGCCATGGCGCAAACCGCAGTCGATGCCTATGTCGCCTTGGGCGCCAACTTAGGCGACCCCGTGGCGCAACTGCGCCAAGCCTTGCACGCCATGGCCCAATTGCCAACCACTCACGTGGTGCGCTGTTCCTCCTTCTACGCCAGCGCGCCGCATGAGGCCAGCGGTCCCGAATTCGTCAACGCCGTGGCCCAGTTGCGCACCGCGCTCGACCCGCAGGCCTTGCTCACCGCCTTGCAAAACGTGGAAAACACGGCCGGGCGTGAGCGCCCCTATCCCCATGCGCCCCGCACGCTTGATCTCGACGTGTTGTTTTATGGTGATCAGGTGCTGCAAACGCCGACCCTCATCGTGCCCCATCCCCGTTGGGCGACGCGTGCCTTTGTGCTGCTGCCCCTGCACGAAATCTGTCCGCAGCGTGTTCGGGCGGCGCAACTCCAAGCCGTGCGCAACCAACCCATTCGTCGCCTTTTGCCGCCACCCGAGGAGTGGAACGATGAGACCTCCTCATAAGCGTTTGGAATTACTTTTGAGCGCGGCGTTACACTCCTTGTCAAGGAAGCTTCACACCGGCTTTGTATTTCAGACGATCTCATCGGAGTGCGTATGCTGTTTGGCAAGTTGTTGCCCCAAGAAGGCAATTTTTTCGAAATGTTCAACCAACACGCGGCGCGCATTGTCGAGGCAGCGCAGGCCTTCTCCCTCTTGGTGGCCAATTACAGTGATACCACCTTGCGTGCCAAATACAACCAGGAAGTCGACAACGCTGAGCGAGCGGCCGACCGTGTGACGCACGAAGTCAACCGCGCCATCCACAAGACCTTCATCACCCCCATCGATCGGGAGCAAATCCACTCCCTCATCAACACCATGGACGATGTGGCCGACCTCATTCAAGATTCGGCTGAGACCATGGCGCTCTACGATGTGCGTCACATGACCGAAGAGATCTTCCGTCTCACCGAGTTGAGCCTCAAGAGTTGCGAGCGCGTGCGCGACGCCATTCGGCTCCTCGACCGAATTGCCGACCACGCCACCGCCGAAGCCGCCCTCAAAACTTGTGAGGAAATCGATCGCCTGGAGTCTGACGCCGATCGCGTCATGCGCAGCGCCATGAGCAAGCTCTTCCGCGAAGAACCCGATGTGCGCGAGGTCATCAAGCTCAAAGCCATTTACGAATTGCTCGAAACCATCACTGACAAGTGTGAGGACGTGGCCAACCACATCGAGGGCATCATCCTCGAAAACTCCTAAGGTCTGACACATGGAACCGGTGCAAACCGCCCTCTGGGTCGTGGTCCTATTGGTCGTCTTGGCCCTGGCCTTTGACTTCATGAACGGCTTTCACGACGCGGCCAACTCCATCGCCACGGTCGTCTCCACCGGGGTGCTCAAGCCGGGGCAGGCCGTGTTGTTCGCTGCCTTTTTCAACGTGATCGCCATCTTGGTCTTCCAACTGAGCGTGGCGGCCACGGTCGGCAAAGGCATCGTTCAGCCCGGTGTGGTCGACACCCATGTGGTGTTTGGCGCCCTCGTGGGCGCGATCACTTGGAACATCATCACGTGGTACTACGGCATTCCCAGCTCATCCTCCCACGCCCTGATTGGCGGGATTGCTGGCGCCGTCATCGCCAAATCGGGTGCTGGGGCACTGCTGCCCTCGGGCATTTTGAAGACCGTGGCCTTTATTTTTGTCTCCCCCATGCTGGGCTTTTTGCTGGGCTCGCTCATGATGGTGGCCGTGGCCTGGATCTTCCGCCGGGTCCGCCCTTCGCGCGTGGACAAATGGTTCCGCCGCCTGCAGTTGGTCTCCGCCGGAGCCTATAGCCTGGGGCATGGCGGCAACGATGCGCAAAAAACCATTGGCATCATCTGGATGCTCCTGCTCGCCACGGGCTATGCCTCCAGCGAGGACAAAGCCCCGCCCAACTGGACCATCGTGAGCTGTTACCTGGCCATTGGCCTGGGCACCATGTTTGGGGGCTGGCGCATTGTGCGCACCATGGGCCAGCGCATCACCAAACTCAAGCCTGTGGGGGGCTTTTGCGCCGAGACGGGTGGAGCTCTCACCCTGTTTCTCGCCACGGGGCTGGGTATCCCGGTCTCCACCACCCACACCATCACGGGTGCCATCGTGGGCGTGGGCTCGACGCAGCGCGCCAGCGCTGTGCGCTGGGGCGTGGCGGGCAACATCATCTGGGCCTGGGTCCTGACCATTCCGGCCAGCGCCTTCGTGGCTGGCGCAGCTTACTGGGCCAGTTTGAACCTTTACTGAGTTTCCAGCTTATAATGGTCGGTTTTCAGCGTGTCGCTGGCCGGGTGGCCTTAAGCGCGTGTCTCAAACGCTGAGAGAACATTACCACCCAAAGGAATTCCCATGGTCGTCATTCGACTCGCCCGCGGCGGTGCCAAGGCCCGTCCGTTCTTTCATATCGTCGTCGCTGACAAGCGTGACCGTCGTGACGGTCGCTTCATTGAGCGCATCGGTTTTTACAACCCCCTCGCCGTCGAAGGCGAAGAGGGCCTGCGCATTGCGCAAGATCGCCTGACCCACTGGAAGGGTGTTGGCGCGCAAACCTCGCAAACCGTGGACCGCCTCATCAAGCAGGCAGCCAAAAAAGCCGCCTAAGCGGCCCCCGTGCCCATGCTGCCCGCCCTCGAGCCAGCCGAAATGCCGGCTGACGCCATCGAAGTCGGGCGCATTGCCGATGCCTGGGGCATCAAGGGCTGGTTCAAAATCATTCCCTACAGCGCTTCTGCGGAAGCGCTTTTTTCTGCCCGTCGCTGGTGGCTTTTGCCCCCCGAGCGTGGGGCGCGCCATTTTGAAGGCGCGCAGCGCTTGCGCATCCGTGAGACCCGTGAGCACAGCGACGGCTTGGTCGCTTGCGCCGAAGATCTCCCCGACCGCAATGCCGCCGAGCAACTCAAAGGCGCGCGCATTTTTGTGCCCCGCACAAGCTTTCCCACCCCAGAGGCTGACGAGTATTACTGGGTTGATTTGATCGGCCTGCAAGTCATCAACCGCGAGGGGGTGGCGCTCGGTCAAGTGCAAGACTTGCTCGCCACCGGCCCACAGTCCGTGCTCGTATTGCACCAGGAGGTGGGCGGTCAGACCCACGAACGCCTCATTCCCTTTGTCTCGGCCTTTGTGGATGAAGTCGATCTCGCCGCAGGCGTCATCAAGGTCGACTGGCAGCCCGATTACTGAGGCTTGGTCGTGCGTTTTGACATCATCACGCTGTTTCCCGAATTGTTCAGCCCT